>JABAHR010007367.1_pt3 | contig 11458 bp, 10 predicted proteins | sample 7062101 | NCBI WGS metagenome assembly JABAHR01 (sample SAMN14534553, study PRJNA622989) | marine sediment metagenome | biome: marine biome [ENVO:00000428]; feature: marine pelagic biome [ENVO:01000023]; material: deep marine sediment [ENVO:00002113] | place: India: Gulf of Kutch | collected...
CGGCTCGCCATCGCGCTGGTGGTCTTCGCCGTCGCACTGGGGGTGGTGACGCTGGCGCTGGGTGGCATCGAGTACTGGATGGCCTATGCGCGGGACCTGCTGTCGGTGGCGAGCGACAGCCGGCGGAAATATCCTGGCGCCGCCTATGCCGACCTCATCTCGGCCCCCAAGTTCCTGCCGATGACGGTGCTGCTGCTGGTCAGCATCATCTTCCTGCGCACCAATGGCCGCAAGGGCGAGGGGCTGGCGTTGCTGATCCTGGGGCCGGGGCTGATCTATATCACCTACCAGAATTGGGGCAACGATCCCAAGTGGTTGTTCCTGCTGGCAATCATCCTGTTCACGCTGCCGGTGGCCGAGCGTGCGTTCTGGGGTATCCGAGGATCCGATTTCGCCCGGATCCTGGCTTGCGCCGCGCTGCTGCTTTACGCGCCCAGCATGCTGAACATCCTCACCTCGTCCCTGCGCCACGCCGGCGTCGAAACCGAGGATTACACGCCGATGTTCATAGATCTGGCCAAGGCGGATATCGAGGTGCGCGCCAAGCAAAACTTCGTCCCGGTGATGGAAATCCCGATGACGGGGATCGACATGCCCGAGGGTCACGAGCCCGAGGAAATGGCCGAGCCGCTGCGCATCAACGGCGAAGAGCTGAGCGCCTGCACGCTGTCCACCGGCTTCGTCGGCTGGACGCACAAGGCGGTGGCGCAGCTGGGGGCGGTCGAGGAGGCCGTGGGCCAGACGGTGATCATGGCCGATGTCTATGACCACCTTTGGCTGTTCGGGCCGTTCGCCCGGTCCCCGGGCATGGCGCCCTGGTATTATGACAGTGAGGACGGCTTCGACGGGGCGCGCTACCTGCTTGTGCCGCTTTGCCCGGTTTCGCCGGATGCCGCGCGGGGCAAACTGGAAGTGATCGAGGATCTGGACTGGCGGCTGGAGGAAGTGATCCGGACGGATCTGTTCATCCTATACCGAAGGGCAGGTTGAACGCTTCGATCGCCAGGTAGAGGCTCAGCGCCCCGGACAGGCCCAGCCCGACCGGGAATTTCTTGTTGCTCCAGCTCTTCCAGCCCGGCGCCAGGTCTCGTACCGGGCGGATCCGTCTCAGGCCGCGATGCACCACCACCGCTGTCAGCAGGCAGACCGCCAGGATGAAGAAGAAAAGGCTGATCTCGCGCGGGTCGATGAAGCCGATGAAGGCGGCGATGTACTTGCCGTCACCGCCACCCAGCCGCCCTGTCGCGTTCAGCACGAAGCCGATGGCGAGCGCGGCGAAGGCCACCCCAACGCGGATGCCCAGCTCGGTCAACGGCAGGAAGATCAGCCCAGAGACCAGGAAGGTGCAGAACAGCAGGATATTCATGCGGTTGGTGATCCGCATGCTGCTCAGATCGGTCCAGGCCGCCCACAGCGAAAACGGCAGGGTGATGAAGAAGAAGGCCAGCTCGGGCATCGTTACGTGCATGGGCCGGCCTTCTTTCGGGTATCAGCGCAGGACGTTGGACTCGAGCGCTTCCAGCTTGGCGACCGCTTCGGGGAAATGCCGGGGATTTGTCTCGATCGCCTTTTCCAGCAGGCCGCGTCCGATTTCGACATCGCCGTTGCGGATCGCCTGCAACGCCACGTTATGCAGCAGTTGCGCCTCTTCGGCCTTGCTCATCGGCACGATCGGAAGATCGTAGATCTTTCGTGTCGCGCGGCTGATGGCGAGGTTGTTCTTGGCCGAGAACAGCGTGCTGTCGAAGCTGATCGCCTTGATGAACAGATCCTCGGCGGCCTGCTTGTCGCCGCGGGCGGATTTCGAGATCCCCCAGTTGTTGTAGATCCTCGCCGGCCGCGTGGTCATGCCGCGGGCCTGCTCGTAATAGGCGTCGGACTTCTTCCACTGTTTCTGGAAATCGGCGATCATCGCTTCGAGCCGATAGCGGTCATAGGTCTCGACCGTCGGCGGGATCTTGTTCAGCTGATCGCGGGCCTTTTCCCAGTCACCGTTCTGGATCAGGGCGTCGGCGTAAAACAGCCGATCCTTGTCCGTGATCTCGCCCGAACTCTCCAGGTCGCCATATGCGGCGATCGATTCAGGGATGCGGCCGGCGCGCATCAGCGCGCGGGCATAGCCCTGCTTGAAATCCACTCGATCCGGTTCAGCGGCCATCGATTTCTGGAAATAGGCGACGGCCTGTCGCGGGTCGCCATAATCCAGCATGATCTCGTTGAGATTGTTCTCGTCGATGACGTTGAGCCCATCGAGGCTCTGGATCGCCTCCAGCTCTGCCTCGCGGTTGTCGCATGCGGTGAGTGCAAGAAGCGCCACCGCCAGGACCCCGGCTACGGGGCGCATTCGGGTTTGCATGGGCCTGTACCTCTGCTCGGCGTTTTTTAGTTATTTTCTACCAGAAGATACAGCCCATTTCCACGCCTGACCAATTTAAAATCGGCCTCGACAGGTTCTTCGCGGACGACCTGGGCCAATTTGGCATCCAGCAGCCGCAAATTGTCCCGGATTTCGGTCGAGGCGCCGCTGTCCAGGGCATAGGCGACGCGGAAGGCTTCGCGCGCTTCGCCAAGCACGCCGCGGCTATAGAGCGTGATGCCGAGATTGTTCCAGGCCGGGACGAAGCTGTCGTCCTCCTCCAGCGCGCGGCGGAAGTTCTTCTCGGCCTGGCCCATAAGGCCCATGCGCAGCTGCGCCGAGCCTATTCCGCTGAGGATCTCGGCGGTCATGCCGGTGTCGATCGCGGCGCGGGTATAGGCCTTGATCGCCAGTTCGTGCTCGCCGGCTTCCATCAGCCGATGGCCGAGCGCGACCGGGTCGATCCCTTCGGCGAGTTGCCCGGTACGGGTCACTGGGGGGTCGTCGGGGCCGAAGTCCAGCCGGCCGCTATTCGGGGTACAGCCTGCCGCGAGCACCACGACCATCGCTGCCGCGACCTGCTTGCGCGCAAGAGCCCCCAACATCATCGTCCCTCGTTCCCCCAAGGATCTCCTTCACCGGGCGTCGGGCGCGCGGGGCCCGCGCGTCAGCCGATGCCCAGCACCGTGACGATTTCGTAGACCGACGGCCCCACCAGGATGATCAGCAGCGGCGGAACCGTGAACATCATCGTGCCCAGCGTCATCTTGGTCGGCAGGGTGTTGGCCTTTTCCTCGGCCCGCATCACGCGCTTGTCACGCATCTCGGAGGCATAGACCCGCAGCGCGTCCGAGATCGACGTACCGAAGGTTGCCGATTGGACCAGCACGGTGACGAAGGCCGAAATGTCGGACACGCCGCAGCGTTCGCCCATGTCGCGCAGAACCGTGACGCGGTCCTTGCCGGCGCGCATTTCGTTCGCGACGATTTCGAACTCCTCGCCCAGGGCGGGGTAGGGCTTGGCGACCTCGTTCGACACCCGAAGGATGGCCTGGTCCAGCGACTGGCCCGCCTCGACGCAGACCAGCATGAGGTCCAGCGCGTCGGGAAATCCGTTCGTGATTTCCTCCTGGCGGACCTGCTGGCGGCGCGTGACCCAGTAGTCCGGCAGGTAGTAGCCGACCAGACCGGGCAGCAGCACGCTCAGGATGACGCTGCTCATCCCCGGTTCGCCCGGGCTGATCAGCACGTAGATCACGCCGACGGTCAGCAGGCCGACACCCAGCAGGAAGCGGAACAGGTGATAGGTGCTGACCGCGTTGCGCGAGCGGTAGCCTGCCTGGATCAGCTTCATCCGGGTCTGAGTGAACTGTTTTGCGTCCTTGGGCTCGAGATAGGGCTTGAACCGCTCGAGCTGGCGGCCACCGCTGTCGTAGCGCAGCCGGACCGGCGCGTTGTCCTTCTTGGGCACGGCGACCGAGGAGCCCTTGATCTTGTTCAGCGGGTCTGGACGGGTGCGGAACAGGGCCGGGATCGTCAGCAGAACCAGACTGATCCCGAAGAAGGCCAGGACATAGAGCGGACCCAGCGGCCCAAGCGCCGCGTTCAGGAATGCCCATCCTTGCGTCAGCATTTCCATAAAGCGTATCGCTCCTATACCTTGATGTTCACCATCGCCCGCATGAACAGCACGTTCACGAACAGGAAGATCGCCACGATGATGGCGGCCGGTACGAAGGCGCTGGTGTTTTTCACGTCATCATAATAGTCGGGCTGGATCAGCTGGATGATGACCAGCGCCGCCAGCGGGAAAATCGACAGGAACCAGCCCGACCAGCGGGCTTCGGCGGTGATCGCCCGGACCCGGCGGAACAGCTTGAACCGCGCCCGGATCACCTTTGCCAGACCGTCGAGGATTTCGGCCAGGTTGCCGCCCGACTGGGTCTGGATGGCCACCGCGACCGAGAGGAACTTCATGTCCTGCAGGTCGATGCGCGCCGACATCTTGTCCAGCGACTCGACCACGTCCATGCCGTAGGTGGATTCGTCCACGATCATGCCGAATTCGGTGCCCAGCGGATCGGGCATCTCCTGTGCGACGATGTTGATCGCCGACGAGAACGGGTGCCCCACGCGCAAGCTGCGGACGATCAGTTCGACAGCGTCTGGCAGTTGCTCCTCGAACAGCGACAGGCGCTTCTTGGCCTTGTTGTTCAGCCAAAGATAGACCGCGCCGTAGCCCATCACCAGGGCGACACCGATGCGGATCACCAGCCCAGCCCCGGTCAGGAATGTCAGCAGCAGGAAGGCCGTCAAGCCGATCGCCACCATGACCACGAGCAAGCCCGTAGGCGAAAAGGCGATGTTGGCCTGAGCCGCCTTGTGTGACAGTGGCGCGAGGATCGGCAGCCCCTGATGCTCGGAATGCTGTTCGCGCTCCTTGCGCAGGGTCTGCAGGACCTGTTCGGGGGATTCCCCTTTCTCGAGCAGCTCGAGCCGGCGGTTGACCTTGCTTTCCAGGCGCACCGACTTGCCGAAGACCACCAGATAGATGCCTTCGATCATGAAGAACACGCCGACGAAGATTGCGGCGTAAATCAGTGGCTCGATACTCATGGTCCACCCTCCGAAACTGCACCGACGCGCATGTTACCCCACAGGCGTGTAGATCGACGACGGCAGGTCGTAGCCCCACTGGCGGAAACGCTCGGTGTACTTCGAGCGCAGGCCGGTGGCGGTGAAGTGACCGACGATCATCCCGTTCTGGTCCAACCCGGTGCGCTGGAACTTGAAGACTTCCTGCATCGAGATGATGTCGCCTTCCATGCCGGTCACCTCGGTGATCGAGACCATCCGGCGCGAGCCGTCCTGAAGTCGGCTGACCTGCACGATCAGGTTGACCGCGCTCGCGATCTGCGAGCGCATCGCCTTCATCGGCATCTCGACGCCGGACATCGAGATCATGTTCTCCAGACGCGAGACCGCGTCGCGGGCCGAGTTGGCGTGGATCGTGGTCATCGAGCCGTCGTGGCCGGTGTTCATGGCCTGCAGCATGTCGATGACCTCGTCGCCGCGGGTCTCGCCGACGATGATGCGGTCGGGGCGCATCCGCAGCGCGTTGCGCAGCAGATCCCGCTGCGTGACCTCGCCACGGCCCTCGACGTTGGGCGGACGGCTTTCCATCCGGCCGACATGGACCTGCTGCAGCTGAAGCTCCGCGGTGTCCTCGATCGTCACGATCCGCTCATGCTCGTCGATGAAGCTGGACAGCGCGTTCAGGTTGGTCGTCTTGCCCGAACCGGTTCCGCCCGAGACGATGATGTTGAGCCGGGTCGCGACCGCGGCCTGCAGGTAGGCTGCCATCTCCTCGCTGAAGGCGCCGTATGCGACCAGTTCGTCGATCGACAGCTTGTCCTTGGAGAATTTCCGGATCGAGACCAGCGACCCGTCGACCGCAATCGGCGGGACCATCGCGTTGAAACGCGAGCCGTCGGCGAGACGGGCGTCGACATAGGGGTGGCTTTCGTCGACGCGGCGGCCGACCGCCGAGACGATCTTGTCGATGACCCGCAGCAGGTGACGGTCGTCCTTGAAGCGGACCGGGGTTATCTCCAGCCGGCCGGCGCGTTCGACGAAGACCTGCGCTGGGCCGTTGACCAGGATGTCGTTGACCGTCTCGTCCTTGAGCAGCACCTCGAGCGGGCCGAGGCCGGTGATCTCGTCGTAGAGATCCTGGATCATCTGCTCGGTTTCGCTGGCGTTCAGGACGACGCCGTTCTCGCGCAGGCCCTCGCGGGCGATCTGTCCGATCTCGCGCCGCAGGTCCTGTTCGCTCGCCTTTTCCAGCGCGGACAGGTTCAGCGATTCCAGCAGCCGCTTGTGCAGCTCCATCTTGACGTCGAGCAGGCGTTCGGTGCGCTTTACCTCGCGCTGCACATCTGCCTGTTCCGAGGCAGAGACGGATTTGCGCTTCTTGTCCTGCCGGTGCTTGGCCTTCAGCGCCTTTTCCTGCGGGTCCGCCTCGAGTTTCGGCGGCGCCGGCGGTTCCTGGACTCGCTGATAGCGACGAAACATGGCTTGATCCTCTTTGGCTTACTGCGCGATCGCCGCGCGTTCGGCGACCACGGCCTCGAATACAGTCTGTGCAATGCTCTTGATCTCGCGCCGCAATGGGTTCTTTGGCGCGTTCTCGGCCAGCGGCATCCCCTCGTCGCAACTCGACGAGACCGCCTTGCCGCCGTCCGGCAGCATGATGTTGATCTCCACGCCGAGGCTTTCAGCCAGCCGCTTGGCGCGGGCCTTCCCGTTCAGGTCGGTGAAGCCCGGCGCCCGGTTCAGCGCGAACTGCACCTTTTCGAACGGCAGATCCTCGGCCTTCAGCGCGCGCAGGAAGCGCAGGCAGTTCTGGGCCGAGCGCATGTCGATCTCCATCACCGCGAAGAAGGTCTCGGACATCCGCAGCACCTGGTCGAACCAATGCACCAGCGCCTGCGGCATGTCGACGATCACGAAGTCGTAGCTCGCCTGGGCCAGCTCGATCAGCGTCGCGATGTCCTCGGGGGCGATGATGTCCAGCGGCAGCGCGTCCATCGGCGAGGTCAACACCGCCAGCCGCGTCTTGTAGGAGGTCAGTGCCTGCGCCAGCGCCGAATGGTCCATCGCGCCGGGGTCCGAGATCAATTCGTAGATCGCCTCGCGCCGGGCGAGGTCCAGATACGTCGCGACCGAGCCAAACTGGAAGTTGAAGTCGAGGATGCAGACGCGCTTGTCCGTCTTCTTGGTCAGCAGCGCCAATTCCCAGGCCAGGTTGACCGCGAAGGTGCTGGCGCCCACGCCACCGGCGATGCCGTAGATGGGTATGACCAAGCCATGCCGCTTGCGCTGACCGCCCTTGCCGGCGATCTCGGCGGCCGGCTCGCGCAGGGTTGAGCGCATGCTGGCGATCGAGTCGCTCAGGGCCCCTTCATCCATAGGATAGGGGGCGAAGTCGTCGGCGCCGACGCGCAGCAGGTGGTGCAGCGCCTTGGGCGAAACGTCCTTGGCGACCAGCAGGACTTTGAGCCCGTGGTCGCGGGCGACCTGCACGACGCGCTCGGCCTCGGTCAGGTTGGATTCGTCCTCGTGGGAGACCGCGACGATCGCGATCTCGAGGTCCGAACCGACTCCGGCCTTGATCGCGGCCTCACCGTTCTTGAGGGGCAAGGCCGACCATCTGCCAGACAGCTCGGCGTCGAGGTCTTCGATAAGCGCAGGGAAGTCCTCGATGTTCCGCGCGATCGCGAAGACCTCCACTTCCTCTGGCTTCGCCTTCAAAAGGCCCATGCTCTTTCCTCTGTCTCTACGTGCTCCCGAGCGTGCGCGTTCACGCAAATCATACCGTGAAAATCGGCGCCACATACAGGTAACTGCTCTTCAGCACGCATGATAGGCGAAACGACGCGGGAGTACACTTGGAAATCCTATCAAACCCTAACAAACGTTGATTTTTCGATGTAAATAGTGGCGAAAGTGAGACCATTCAGATGGCAATGTCAGGGCAGGCGTCGCAAGGGCGCCGTTCCCTCCTGAGAATGAACAAAAAAAACCGCCGGCACATGGCCGGCGGAGTTCAGTGGCTTTGATCTTTTGCAGCGGCCGGTCAGCTCCCGCCGCCGATATATCCCGTTGCCGAGGAGCCGCTGTTGTAGGTTTCGAGCGACTTCTTGCCGTCGAACAGGTGGCTCGTCACCCTGCGGTCGAGGCCGAAGACCTCGGTCACCGTGCGGCGGTTGAGCCGCTCCGGCTCCTGCGTGTTGACCAGAGGTCGGGTCTCGCCGAAGGACGCTACCGCCTCGACCTGCCCCTTCCGCACGCCACGGCTGACGAGGTAGTTCACCGCAGCCTGCGCCCGGCGCAGACCCAGTCCCTTGTTGTAGGCGGGCGAGCCGACCAGGTCGGTATGCCCGTAGACGCGGAACTTGATCGCCGGGTTGGCCATGATCCAGGCCGCCTGCTGATCGAGGATCGCGCGGGCCTCGGGTTCGAGCGTTGCCTTGTCGAACTCGAAGTTGATCATGTCCGGCGCCGCAGCGCGGAACGCGGCCTGAAGGTCAGCGAGCATCTGGCCCTGCAGGCTTTCGGCCTGCGACAGCAGGTTAGTCGTGGTTGCGGACCCAAAGGAGCTGCTGGTGACGTCTCCCGACACCTGCCCCTCGCAGCCCGCGAGCAGGACAACCGCTGCGATGGCCGTGGATTTTTTCAGCATAGCTTTCATGTCTCTCACTCCATCACATAGCCATAGGAGCCCTGGAAGTCCTGCCGCGCGACGTCGCGCACGACCGTCGAGCCCTCGACCTTGCCGCCGAGAAACAGCTCCATCTCTGTCGGAATGCGCATCCGGTCGGTCGGCAGCGCCAGCAGATCGCCATCGGTGGGCGAAACGAGATAGGCGGTGATGATGATCACCAACTCGCTCTGGCGACGGGTGTAGCTGGTCGAGCGGAACAGCGCGCCGAGGATCGGGATATCGCCCAGCCAGGGGGTTTGCTCGATGCCGTCGGAGAAACTGTCCTGCAGCAGGCCAGCGATGGCGAAGCTCTGGCCATCACGTAGCTCGACTTGTGTCGAGGCCGAACTGGCATTGACCCCCGTATTCTCACCAAAAGCTCTCGGTTCAGAGACTTCGGTGTCCAGTTCCAACCGGATGAGATCGTCGTCGATCACCACCGGTGTGAAGTCCAGGGTGATACCGAACGGCTTGAACTCGACGGCGATCTTGCCGTCGCCGGCATCGGTCGGGACGGGGAACTCGCCGCCAGCGAGGAAGCTGGCGCTTTCACCCGAAACCGCGACCAGGTTGGGCTCGGCGAGCACTCGCGACATGCCTTTCGCTTCCAGGGCCGAGATAAGCATATCAATCGCCACGTCGCCCAACGAGAAAGCCGCTCCAACAGACCCACCCGCGGCTGCGGTAATCGGGAAGCTTGTGCCCGTGCTGTTGCCAGCGGCTCCGAGGGTGACATCTGGATCAGTGTACTGAGCCGTAAGACCGCTGCTCAGGTTCTTGCTGACGTCCCGGCTCATTTCGGCGAAACGGACCTTCAGCATCACCTGCTGGCTGCCGCCGACCATCATCAGGTTGGTCACCCGGCCCGGCGCGTAACGCTCGGCCAGTTCAAGCGCGCGCGCTACCTTGCGGGCGCCACTGACCCGCCCCGACAGGATGACACCGTCATTGGCGGTGCGGACCTCGATCGGCTCTCGCGGAAGAATCTCGCGCAGGCGTTCCTTGAACTCTGCCAGGTCGGGGGTGACCACAACTTCGACGTTGGTGATCAGGTCGCCTTCGGGCCCAAGGATGGTAAGTGTCGTCCGACCCGGGGTCTTGCCGAGAACGTATATCGTCCGCTCGCCCAGGGTCGCGATGTCCGCGATGCCCGGGTTTGCGACCGACAGCTCGGCGAAGGGGCGGTCGGCCTCCATCACCACGGCTCGGTTCACGGACACGGAGATATTGTCGGAGGTCGCCCCCCGCATCGTTTTCAGCACGCTCTGCGCCGAGACATTCGGCGCGATCGGTGCCGACAAGACCAGCCCGATCAGGGCAGCCTTAAACAGTCGGTTCCAAAACATGAGTTTCCTGCCTCTCAAAACCACTTCATCGCTTCCCGACACGAAACGCCAGGACGCATATGGTCAGGATGCGCGGAAATTCAATTTAACTCAATAATCAATGTGTTAGGGGGCTTTGTTGATGTGGATAAGTCACACAGGGTGATTTTATCCTTATTTTTCAACAGCAAGGCCCGGGATTGTCAGTCCGAGCAGGGAACCTGGACGACCTGCACTTGAGTGCCCTGCCGAATCCGGGTGACACACTTCCTTTTCTCCCGCACTTCGACCTCTTCGATCCCCAGCAGATCCGCCTGGTTGACGGCAACGCCCCCGAGGATCTCGTCTTCGCCGACGCCCCGCAGGGCGAGCGAAAGGCGGCCAGACGTGCGCGCCTGGGCGAGGCTCGCCACGACGATCGGCGACACCTCGACGGTCACGGTGCGCGCAACCGTAGGCTGCGCCAGATCAGCATCGGCAATCTGGTCGATCGCGATCAACTCCACTTTTTCGAGCAGCAGTTTGGTGGTCTGCTGGCCCTGAATGTTGCCGGTCCAGTAGACGTCGACTTCGTCGCCAGGTTGCAGAAAGCCGGACACACCGGTGGTCACGTCGACGTTGATTGTGAAGGCGCGCATCCCTTTCTTCAGCCGCGAGGCGACCGTGGCGGGTTGGCCAAACTTCGTGACCTTGGATTGCAGGATGACCTCACCCGGCTCCATGGTGCGCACGATTTCGCGCGGTTCTTCATCTTCCGCTCCGAACAGCTCTTCGATCGAGGTGAACGAATTCGGCGGGATCGCGTCCTTGGGGAACAGCACTTCCTCGGCGTCGCCGGGCTTCAGGTCTTGCCCGTAGCGCAACTCGCGCGTCGCCAGAAGAACCGGGACAGTTTCGACCACCTTGCTGGCCTTCTGGCGGAGGACACGGTTCTCGGCCTGCAACTGCTTGAACTGCTGCATCGCCATGTAGGCCGCGAAGCCGGCGATCCCGATGCCGAAGAGGAACACGAGGGCGAAAATGAATCGCATGAGATACCACCGGTTTGATTGCCATTTTGACGCCGCTGCATGCGGCGAAACACAGGAAAAACGCTACTAACTATAACACGAACATGTCCAGACAGTTAAATGTGATGCGCGTGAAAATTGCTCTGGGCCCAAGAACTGTCCGGTTCCTGCAACACGCTCTGCGGCGCCCGCGCGGTTCGACGTGCTGTCGGGATCTGAGTGCCTGTTTCCGAACGGAGTGACGGCTTACGGCTGAGCTCCGTTTCGGAAGATGCTAAATGCGGCGCGCGGTCAGCCGTGATTGTATTCATCAAGTGCCGTGCGCCTATTCGCCACTCGATCAGTTGTCAATCACGTTGGTCAGCTCAGTGTAGATGTCCGACGCGGCCTGATAGACACCACCACGGATGATGTTCAGCGTGATAAGGCCTATCGTAACGATCGCCGCGGTCAGCACGACCCAATCCACGGTCACTGCACCATCCTCGTCCTCGACGCAGGC
>JABAHR010006808.1_pt1 | contig 11450 bp, 9 predicted proteins | sample 7062101 | NCBI WGS metagenome assembly JABAHR01 (sample SAMN14534553, study PRJNA622989) | marine sediment metagenome | biome: marine biome [ENVO:00000428]; feature: marine pelagic biome [ENVO:01000023]; material: deep marine sediment [ENVO:00002113] | place: India: Gulf of Kutch | collected...
GCCGCTGGTTCGAGCCCAGTCACCCCGATAAAATAATACAATGTTCTCGGATAGTTACGACTGTTCTCGATGGGTATGTTTGTCTCTAGTGTCTATGGAGGTGTCCACTATCGGGTACCGCTTGTCATTTTACAGAAATGGCTGGGACACTCGGATATTAAAAACACAATGGTGTATCTCCAGATTTTGAGTCAGGATACAAGAGATTTCTATGAGGCGCTAGAGTTTTGATACGGGTTTTCCACTGACTCCAAAAGTTTGCGCTTGCCATCGTAGGCAAGATTGATAGATGACTCATATTTATAATCTGAGTTAAGCTCTCTGCCTGTTCTTAGACTCTCCTCATATTGTTAAATCCCCATTGCTGTTCGTAAAATCACACAGGAACTAATATTTTTAAAATAAAAAAGGCGAGCCTATAAATAAAGCTCGCCTTTAATTATTTTTTTCAGAGTCCTTCTTATTATTATAAAAATTGGTAGTAGCAAATAAGTTGGAAATCCCACTAATGTTCCATTACTAGCTATGTAACAACCACTAGTACCAGCTTCAGCAACTGTGATAGTAGTAGTATTAGTAAACATCTGACCCGTGGCTGTGGTTACCGTATATACAATATCGAACTCCCCCGATTCTTCTGGGGCTATGAAATTAATAACTACCGTTACAACTTGACCTTCTAATATGCTACCGAGTAAACATTGTATTGATCCTATGGTACATACACCCTGTGATGTCTCAACACTATCCACTTCGAATAGATCAGAGAATGCAACATCTAATACAACACCTTGGACATCCACTCTCTGTAAAGTGTTTATAATTTCAGATTCAACAGAATTAAGGTTTGCTAATCCATTTGATGGGACAGTTATATCAACTTTTGCAGTAAAAGTTTCGCCTTTTTCAACTAACTTCTCTACTTCATCGGGATCTATATTAACCTCCTCTACAGGAACAACCTCTGTTAATGTTATAGCTTCCCTGACTACTGAACCTGGCTCAGCAGTGAGTGTGGCAATATTTTCTATTATAACGGGATTATCGACCACTAGATCAGGACCCGGAATCACAACAATTGTTATTACAACAAATTCACCTGGTATCAGCTCGCCTATATCACACTGCACTGATTCTGAATCTGTAGTTGTGCACTCAACACTCTCCGGTGCAATCACATCAACAATTGTCACACCAGGTGGCAATAAATCATTCAGCATTACATTAGTAGCAGTTTCATCTATGGAGTCATTAGAAATTGTTATATCATAGGTAAGTTGATCTCCAGCGACTACAGGGTCTGGAGAATCTGTTTTTAGAATATTCAAGCCAACTAATTGTTCTGTATTAATGAATCTACATATTATTATCTCATCAGGGTCAAGATCTATGGTTGCTGTTCTCGTTGCTATGCTTGTCGAAGATCCCATATCATTACAGGATAAATCGGTGAGCAAGAATCCTCCCGGAGTTATAGTTGGATTATCTTCTGTCACTGTATATGTGCCTACAGGAATGTTTGTGAATATTTGAGCTTCTCCGTCATCGAGAGTAAAGACATCCGGACCCCCTGGTATATCATTCGTAAATCCAAAACCTGCACCACCCGGAGGATCTGTATCCTTTTCAATTATTATTGTACCTGGGGAAAGAGTCACATACACGTTATCAAGCTGAGCAAAAGCAGGACCAGTAAAGTATTCTGGTACAAATGCATCAAAGCTGATTCGAACATTATTGCCTGCAAAAGCACTAACGTCTACTATCCCAACTTGGTTCCCAGCTAGATCGGGGAGTGCTTGGCTACCTGGCTCCATAGAACCGATAAAAATGGTCTGGAGAGCAGTACCCCCACCATTTGGTTCAATATTAATATCAAAAACTCGCTCCTGGGTAGCTCCATAACCAAGAAGATCCCACCCGACCCGGAAGTCAAATACCAATGTATTCGCTCCTTGCGGAAGGAAAACATCTTGAGCTATCCGAATGGTGCCAGGCCCATTACCGTCAGACCCGTGTAGAGCAGCAAAAACCCCTTGGGTTGGAGCACTAGTGAAAAGACCATAACCTGGAGTCAACCCAACTCCACCAACCATCAAGGGAAAAAAGGGCTCAGATAAATCCTGTGTTACCCATCCAGTAAAGTCACCCGTCTCAAAGCCACAATTTATGAATGGGTTATTCGGTATGGTAGCGCAGTTCTGTGCGGCTGTATCTATCGCCTTGGTGATGGAGATAGCAAAGGTTAATAAGCATAAAAGTACTATATTGACGCTAAACTTTTTTATGATAGCTTTCAACTTTATAATTTTCATAGCTCTATCCGCTTAAACTGTTTGTTTTGTCAATAAGCACATAACTACTGTATATAATTATATGAATTAAAATACTGGATTTAAATACTCAAAATTGAGTATTTTTGCGTGATTTGGGGTGTAATTCGGGATATTATAGAGGAAATTTAAATCAAATTGCTCTGCCGGGCTTTAGCAACTGCTTCAAGCATGGAATGGACTTCCAGTTTGGAGTGTATATTTTGAATATGCTTTCGCAGTGTGGACAAACTAATATAGAGTTTATCACTTATTTCTGCTGGTCTATACCCGGCTCCCAGGCATTTAAGAACCTTGCGTTCACGGGGGGTCAATATCTCTTCTGTTTTGGGTTTATTATTAGATGAATATATATCGTCCGGTTTATTTTCATTATTTATATCTGATACAAGCTCTCTAATAGCATTAAGATCCGACTTTGGCTTAGTCATATCATGAAACATATGTACTACTGTGTTAAGTGCAGGTTGGCTTCCCGGAATACATATTATGCTTACGTTGAGCCAAACTGCATCACCTTTTTTTGAATGGGTAAGCATCTCATAATTTTCTGGATTTTCCCCTTTATCTATTGCTTTCATTACATTACAGCTTCTGGAACATACGGGTTTACCACTGCTATCTGTACCAGCAATTATTTCGTTACAGAATTTCCCAAGCACCTCTTTTGCCGAATAGCCCAATATTTTTTGAGCTGGTTTGTTCCAGAATACAATTTTGTGGTCAGTGCTAACAGCGAAAACTCCGTCAGCGGTATTAGCAAGTATATGTAGTATGTCGTTAGTTCTCATTTTCTGCATCTACCCCATATTTTGTATAACTTTGCTGAGATGCGTAATTAAGAAAAGTGGTTAATTAATTATAGATATTTTGAAAATAAAAATCTACTATTTCAACCTTATTAATTAACCCTTCCGTGTCAGTGGATTTGTCAGTAACTGACTTGGCTATTCTAGGAAAACATAGGCAAACGTAGGAAAAGGAAGTCTTATATAATAACCGAATTCATTGAATATTTTCCACTACAGGAAACTGTAGGAAAACACAGGAAAAGGCCATTTTAGCCTTCGGGACGCAGAGGCCGCTGGTTCGAGCCCAGTCACCCCGATACACCTAATTATTCTTCATCAGTGATCGATTATAAATGTCTTTGACATTTTATATCAAGGTATTATATAATGAAAAATCATGGGGTTTAGTAGTGAAAAAAAAGTAGTATTATCTATACCCTCTTTCCAAATTAGCTGTATAATTCTATTTTCATTCTTATTTAGCATCTATTGTTATAATTCTACAGCTTATACCCAAAACCAACACTTTCTTGCTGCTAATGTAAAGAACAAAAGCGGTAGCGTTGACAGCAATATTAAAAGCACACCACCTATTCAAAAACCCAACATTGTAATAAGGCCGAAACTAGAAGTGAGAGTGCTTAGTGGTGAATTTGAGAAATGGGGCAATTCAATAACTATTCAAAAACCAGACTCACTGACTTTTCGTTGGGGTTATTTCGGGTCTGCTGCAAAATCTGCCCTTTGGTATTTGTCAGATAAGCCTTTTGATTCATCTGAAAAACCTAATTTTCTAAAGAGGGGGCAAATTAAATATATTCCTGAACATGGAAAATTCGGACTGTTTAATATAAAACTTTCCGATTATCTTCCCCCAAATCCATTTAACGGTCCCAGGAGTTATTATGCAAGAGTGGTACCTCTTAATGAAAAGTTTTTTCCAATCGAATCACCTTCACTGCCTGTAGTAATTACATACAAAAAGCCAGCTAAAATAACGGAATTTCATCCTTATGAATTTGATAAGAAAATGCAGATCAAGAGGTTTAAGCCTTTACATAAAATTAGAATTCATGCAATTACAACACAGGATACTAAAGGTGCTTATAAGACTACAATAACACCAGATGAGATTAAACAACAAGTTGATACAGCAAACCTTGTATGGTGGTTATCGGGAATAGAATTCGTATTTGATCCCAAAACAGATTACCAACACATAAAAAATACCGAACTTAACCGCTTTTACCCTTTGGACGAATACGTAAAATTTCTAAAATATAATCGCTTAGACTTATTATTCAGAAATACTAAATACACTCAGGCTAAAATAGCATTTGCCGAAAAAAAACATAAAGGAAAATTGTTTGTGATATACATGCATGGTTCAAATTATGAAAAAGATCCAGAAACAAATTTATATAATATAACACCAATGAATGAGTCGGAACCCTACTGGGAAGTTCCGGCAGGTTCATTCCCATTCATTATAATGCGGGGTAATGTAGATCGATATAGTTATAACAAAAATCTACTAGCTCATAAGATAGGTCATCATTTGGGTATACAGCATACATATCCTACATCCGCTGATCACTTAGTGAAATGGGCTTCGAAAACCTTAAAGCAAGCTATCTTAAATGGTGATGTGCTTCCTACAAATGCACTCGATTATTTCGATGCTGATAAAAATACAGTATCAGATACTCCCCCAGATTTAGGAAGATCTATATTTTATTATACAGTAGGTTCTGAGAGAATGTGTGATCTTAAAAGTTATATTAGGATTCCCGTTTTTATTGCCAAAAAAGAAGTAAATTACACTCTTGATCCTGACAAATTAAATATCATGAGCAACTTTTATGATAGCTGTTTCAATAAAGTTAATAATCCTATATCGACAGAGCAAATAAAAAGCGCAAGACCCTCTACCAAAGAAAGTAATAGTCATATATTACATTTATCGACAGAGCAAATAAAAAGAGCAAGACAAACTTTAGAAAACGGTAGCCGGAAGTATTTAATTCAATAATTAAAAGCTATCTGATTCATAGGCTAAATATAGGAGGTGAATTATCCATGGATTTTACTACATCTTTAGCATTATTAATTTTTCTTTTTACTCAAACCATCTTTGCAGATACAGAACATAATTCTGTTATAATCGATTCCAATCAGAACAATATTAACCATACTATAATTGCGGCTAACACATCAACCAAACAAATACCCCAGTCTACTATTAAACAGAGCACTGACTTCATTAAAAATAAAGTTTATGTAAAGCCTACTCTAGAGGTTCTCCAGCTCGGAAAGGAATTTGAAAAATGGGAAAGTGAGCTAACAATAACTTCTCCGCAAATTGCAAAATTTCGTTTCGGGAGCATGCCCTCGGATTCTTCAATAGCTATGTGGCAGGTGAGCAGAGACACAAAATTTATCAATATAATTGCAAGTGGACCTATCAAACCCATACCCGAACAGGGAAAGGTTACACATTTTACGATTAATTTCGCGGATATAGTTTCAATATCCCCTCAAAACGCGGGTCTAAAACCTACAAACTATTATGTGAGAGTTGCCACATACAAAACATTAAGACAGCACCTCCACCTAACAGACACCTTGAACATAGTACTGAAAAAACCAAGCAGAGAAATTACAAAATTTACTAAGATTGATCCTATTGCTCCTCCGGCCAAATTAAAAATTGAATTTAAGTCTTTTCAGTGCATTGAGGAGTCATCAGACGGTCCGGGTTCAGATGAACCATTTTTGGTAGTGTTAAAGGCTGACCCTTTATGGAAAGATTTCAGGGCTTATGCGACAAGGGTTTTTCAAAATGTTGATGACGATGAGATAAGGAAGCAGAACATCGTTATTTACGATTATTCAAGATACAGGAAAGACCCAAAGTATGGTTATTCTGAGCCATATTGGTCAAAAGATGACCCATCTGAAATAATTTTTCTCGTAGGAATGGCAGAGTGTGATAACTGGTCCTGGTCGCCTGATACGGGTGATGTATGGAATAGTAAGACCGGACTTCATATGGGTAATTATGGTATTCACTATGCAAATAGCGCCGGTTTTTCTACAAAACAGAATGGGCCCTATCAAAACAGGGACATTGCATCAAAAACTGGCTTTGTCACCCTCAATAAGTGGCTAAACGGTTATAATCACGAATCTTTAGGCATACGTGAGTTGAGATTTACAAAGCAAGAAATCGACTATGCCAGAAAAAACCCTGGAAAACCGGTGCCTAAACAACTTACTTTCAAGGGTGACGATTCACATTATGTAGCCACTTTTTATTTAACCGGTATACCAGAATCTATTAAATAGTTACAAATTAATTAACATCATTATAGGAGACTAATTCAAATGACTAATATATTGAAATTATTTATATCAATCATTGTCATATTTGTATTTATTCCAGCATCAATAATCACCGGCGCACCACAGGATGCAAACAAAGATTTACCCAACAAAGTAAAAGTGACCAGCCCGCAAACCATAAATAGTATGATAAAACCTATAGCAGTAATATCCGGCAAGGGTTTGTCCGAATCACAGCTTATGAGCCTCTACTCACCTTCGCAAAGAATAAAAGCGGCTACGCCTCTATCAAATCAGCAAAAAATATCGATTTTTAAGTCGGCAATACCTAATTTAGATACAAAAAAAGAATTTACCAAAACCAAGCTTCGTCTTTCTCCCAGACACCCATATGTTAAATATAACGGATCCCTCACATTTAATTATCCAACTAAAATAAGAGTTGGCGGAGTATATAATTACGCAATATTTGATAGCGGTGATACGGATAAATCCTCAAATAATTTATTTATTTCTTTCAATATTAAGGATGCCAGTAAGCCAGTACTCTTAGATTTTGTTGCAACTATAGGAAAATCAAAAGCCCCTTCCGCAAGTACTGTCAACTACAATGAGTATAATATTGAATTCTCTTCAAAAAATTTAAATATCAATCGTAAAATACCTACGTCTCCATCCGACAATCCTACTCATTTCCCTTTTATTATCGAACCGGAATCCAAAGGTTGGTATAGCATTAGTGTTGGGGCTGGTCATTATACAGAGATGATCTTTCATTATTTCGAAGTTACGTCTCTGGAGTAAAAATCAAAAATATTGACTATAACTGCTAGTATTGTGATGAGTATTTTAGTTGATCTGCAAACATCCAAGCATAATTACCGAATACGCGAGAAAATTATTTAATTAATTTTTATAAATACTCAATTATTCATCAATTGGTTTGGGTAAGAATTTCTTATATGTGCCACCGCTCTGGGAGGATGTACCGCCCGAATTTTCAGCTGGTTTTATAAGTACAGATTTTGGGATTTTCTTTATAATCGAATTATTATTCTGCATATTTGTATTTACCTGAACTTCCGGAACCCCCGCTTGTGGCGGAGTAACTGTTCCTCCTTGACTAGGATTTTCTTCAGCAATTGGAACATTGGATGTAGGTTGCTGAGCTCCATAATCCGTATCTTCATACTCTGGATATTCCCCATATCCCTGCCCTGAACCATCTTGAGGATAATAATCACCGGGATTTTGATAAGGATCTTGCCCGTATGCGTCTGTAGGTTGCTGCCCCCAGCCAGGGTCGGCATTCTGAACATTTCCTACTCCTGAATTGAAATTAAAAAAAGACCAATCGCTCCAATCACTAACAACATTATTTCTTACTGCCCTGACTCTCCACCTCCCCATTCTATCTTCGGGAAACTCGTAATTATAAAATGGCTGTTTAACCTTGTTTGCATAGGCAAGAGACTGACCAGTATCACTGCTCCATTTCCCTTCTTCAGAACATCCCAGACAGTCAAGTTCTATCTCATACGTTGACTGCGGTATTTGTTCCCATGTAAATGTTACATTTCTGGGAAAGTGTGTGAGACTCTGTCCATTGGTAGGAGAAAAAAGATCGGGAGTTTTTAAGATAGTTGACCCCGGAAGTGCTTCTTCTAATGTATCCTGTAATACCTCATTTAATACATTTCCCATCGCCTCACCTAAATCAGATGAGGATCCCTGCTGATTCTGAGCATACGTATCACCTAAAACAGACAAAATTATAATTAAGAATATTTGAGCAACTCTGTAAAAGTTAAACATTTTCATTTTTGCCCCCAAATTAAAATTAAATCAGCCCACAATAATTGTAGAATATAAATATTATAATAAAGAAAATCTTAAATTTAATAATTTCGGTTACCGAAACCACCCCTATAACTTTTATAGCACTTTTATTTAGGAATTACAATGGCTTTTTGCACTCACTAACTTTCTGAAAAACTAATATTTATTCCAAAAGAATTTGTTTATATGTCAGTAGATTTGTCAGTAATCGACTTGTAAATGCATAAAACCCTACACAAAATATCATAGCAGCTCAGATTTATTATAAAACTCTAATATCTCAGATGCGTTTATATTCTGTTAAATTGATCCCGATTATACTGTTGGTTTTATATTGTGGTTAATTTTAAACAGATTTGTGGGATCATATGTGTTCTTAATTTGGACTAATCTCTCATAATTTTTTCCATAAGCAGCATGTACACGGTCAGTTTCATCTTCTGTAACGAAATTAATGTATACCCCTCCTGTTGCATGTGGAGCGGATGCTTCAAAAAAATCTCTTGCCCAAGATATACAAACATCATCATCTTTTGCTTCATCCCATCTACTATGTACATTTAAAACAAAGTTTGCATCCCGATTACCATATGCCATTGCATCCTGTGCTACTTTACCAGCTTCACCACCTAACAAACCAATAAATATTTCGCATTGTGGAGAAGGTAATTTCCCTGCATATTCAATAATAGCGTCAATTGCTCCATCACTGAGTTCGGAAAAGTTATGAGACTTCCAATAGTTTCTTGCTCCAGGAGTAAGAAGCGGGTCGAAACCCTGCTGCCAGGCAACATAGGGAAGAGGTCCAATATGTGTTCCATATGCGTTAGCAAATTCATGAAGCGGCTTGATTAAATCTTGCCCCTCATCTATATCACCGTCATACAACAGTGCCAGCACAACTACTTCTTTGCCATGCACATCCTCCGGTAAAAAGGGTAATGGAGGTGCTTGACGTAATACTACCCAAACGTTTAGGTCATTTGGTATTGTTTCTACAAATTTTTTATATTGTGTTAAGATAGATTTTGCATCCACGAATGGAAATACAATCAAACCAGCAAGTACTTCCGGACCAACAGGATAGAGCTTAAATTCAAACAATGTCACAACCCCGAAGTTTCCACCACCACCTCTAATTGCCCAGAATAAGTCAGAATTTTCAGATTCACTAGCTCGCAAACGATTTCCATCAGCTGTAATTACTTCTGCAGCCAAGAGGTTATCAATTGTCATACCATATTTTCTCGTAAGCCAGCCAAATCCTCCTCCAAGCGTAAGACCAGCAACTCCGGTTGTAGAATTAATCCCTAGAGGAGTAGCAAGACCAAAAGCCTGAGCTTCGTGATCGAAATCACCTAGAATTGCTCCTGGTTCCACATAAGCAGTCTTAGTTTCAGGGTTTATACGCACTGAATTCATTTCAGAGAGGTCTATCATCAAGCCATAATCACATACAGCATTACCCGCAATATTATGACCAGCACCATGTATTGATAGTAGTATGTTATTTTCACGTGCTAGATTTACGCAAGAAATTACGTCTGCAACTCCAGAACACCTTACTATTACAGCAGGTTTTTTATCAATCATTGCGTTCCAGATAGTTCTTGCTTCATTATACTCCGAATCATCAGGGGTAATCACTTCCCCCCTTACCATTGAATTTAACTCTTCAATTAATTCACTGCTTATACCTGACATTTGCTCTACCTCCTCATTTATTATTGAAAATAATATTGCTTTGGAAATGGATTATGTATTGAAATTTTATAAAAATTAAGCAATTATTAACTTGTCCCATTTGTTGGTACTTAAAATAATCTTATTAAAATTCATTATAAATATCAAGGCATTTTTGTTACAATCAATTTGATAACTTTACTATATTGTCAGTAGCTTTGTCAGAAACTGAGTTGGTCATTGCAACAAAACAGAAGAAATCGTAGTAAAACCCTAATCAGCCTTTGCAAGGAAGAGGTCGTGGGTTCGAATCCCACATCTCCAGCTAGAATAGTTAATAATTAATATTAGTTAAATTCTTTTGTAAAATTCAGATTTGTTTAGATGGACTAAGTTTTGGCTTTTCTATGCCTAGTTTTTTGATTCTGGATCTTAATGTTGAGGGGTTGATGTCTAGTATGTTCGCTGCTCCATTTTTTCCTTCTATTACCCAATTAGTATTATATAGAACATTAATTATATGATCTTTTTCTAAGTCATTCAATCTCATTAGTTTTGATTTGTTTTGAAAATCATTTGTAAACTCTGGGAAATCTTTTATTGTTAATATATCACCTTTAGACAAAATAACAGCTCTCTCTATTACGTTTTCAAATTCTCTTACGTTACCAGGCCAATTATATGATAATAATTTGTTTATTATATCCTTAGATATTTTTGGAGTATCAAGACCTAACTTTGATGCATATTTTTCAACAAAATGTGTAATTAATAATTTAATATCATCTTTTCTTTCTCTTAAAGGAGGAACTGATATAGGGAAAACATTTAATCTATAATACAAATCTTCTCTGAATTTACTTTCTTCTACCAGTTTGATTAGATTTTTGTTTGTAGCTGCGATTAACCTTACATCAACTTTTATTGATTTAGATGAACCTAATCTTTCAAATTCACCTTCTTGAAGCACTCTTAGTAATTTGACCTGAGTCTCTAAAGGAAGTTCAGCCACTTCGTCTAAAAAGATTGTACCTTTATCAGCAAGTTCAAATCTACCAGTTCGTTTTTCTACTGCACCTGTAAATGCTCCCCTCTCATGTCCAAATAGCTCGCTTTCCACTAAACCTGATGATATTGCTCCACAGTTTACCTTCACTAATATTCTTTCTCTCCGCTTGCTATGATTATGAATTGCACGTGCAATGAGTTCTTTTCCAGTACCAGATTCACCCAAAATTAATACATTTGCATCTGTATTTGCTACTATTTGAACATCATTAATTGTATGTTTAATTGCTTTACTCTTACCGATGATATCATCAAAATTATTCTCAGATCTAAGTTCTTCAAGTAGATATATGTTTTCTTTTTGAATTCTATTTTTAAGATCTTCAACTTCCTTCAATGCTCCTTCTAATGCTTCCAGTGAGCGTTTTCTATCTTCTTCAACTGCAATAGC
>JABAHR010010367.1_pt1 | contig 11447 bp, 12 predicted proteins | sample 7062101 | NCBI WGS metagenome assembly JABAHR01 (sample SAMN14534553, study PRJNA622989) | marine sediment metagenome | biome: marine biome [ENVO:00000428]; feature: marine pelagic biome [ENVO:01000023]; material: deep marine sediment [ENVO:00002113] | place: India: Gulf of Kutch | collected...
AGATCAGCCCGATGATCTTCAAATACACGTATTGTTGGCGCGTGCCTATATCGCGACAGGGCAGTACGAACCCGCCGTACATGTGCTGAGCACCACGGGATTGCCGGACTCGGTATTCAATGGCTGGCGAACCGTACCCGAAATGCAGGGTTATGCGGCACTCACCAACGCACTGTACGCGATGGGCGAGGTCGAAATGGCGCGCGAGCTTGCCCGTTTCAATATCGATGAAGTTGGCTACACGCGAGGCTACTGGTGGGGATTGACTGTCGGCAAGGCCTGCGACCATGCCATACTCGGCGAGGATGACAAGGCCCGGATGTCGCTGCAAAGGGCTCAAAAGGGCCTGCAAGTTGTGACGGATGATGCTCTGAGGGACGCTCCCTGTTTCGAGCGGTTTTCTGACGATCCCGACTACCAGGCTACGGTGCGTTATTTCGACGAACTGCGGAAGACGCAGAAGGACCGCCTGCCCGCCACCCTCGCCGAATTTGGCGTAAGCCTGTAGCTCATGGCCGACAATTCCTTATTCAGCGAACTCCGTAAGCGCAAGGTTGTGCAGGCGGCGGCGATTTACGGCGCCATCGCCTGGGGGGTGACAGAGGTTGTCGTTACCATCGTGGAGCAGCTATATCTCCCGCCGTGGATTTCGACGCTGGCAGTCATTTTTTTCGTCGTCGGGTTTCCGGTGGCGATGTTCCTGGCCTGGACCTTCGACATCACCTCGGAGGGCATCAGGCGAACCAGCGTCACCAGCAAGCGTGGCAAGGCGAGCATTGCGATCTCGATGGTATTGCTGATCGCGGGAACGACAGGGCTATTCCTGCTGATACGCCCGGCCCTGGAAGGCCGGCATGGGGTTAACGAGGGAATCGACATATTGCCCAACAGCATCGCCGTGCTGCCGTTCGAGAGCACGAGCCCGAACGACAGGGACGGCTGGCTGATCGAGGGCCTCAGCGATGAACTGCGTGACCAGTTGGCGCGGATGCCCGGTATCCGCATCGCCGCGCGTTCGTCCTCCATTACGGCGCGTGAGCAACAACTGGATGCACAGACCATTTCCAGCAGGCTTGGCGTCGCCAACCTGGTCGAGGGCAGCTTGCGCCGCCAGGGCAACCGGTTGCGCATCTCGGTCCAGTTGATCGAGGGCAGGACCGGGCTGGCCCGCTGGTCCGAGACCTTCGAGCGGGGCCCCAACGAACTGCTCAACGTGCAACAGGCGATCGCCGAGCAGGTGGTGAGTGTGGTATTGCCAGACTCGAACATGGAAATCGCGGAGCCGGCCACCCGGGACGTCAACGCCAACGAACTGATGCTGCTGGCCCGGCATTATGAGCAGCAGGTCCGTGACCGGGCTGTGACCGATGTGAATACCCTGCTCGAAGCGGTACGGCTCTATCGCGAAGCAACGGAAGCGGATCCTGACTCTGCCCTGGCCCACAGCCGACTGGCTGGCGCACTGATCTACCTGGGAGACCTGGAGGCCGCGGAAGCGCCCATTTTCCGTGCGCTTTCGCTGGGGCCGAATCTTTCGGAAGTCCAGAACACCCTGGGTGAATTCTACTGGGCGCGTGGTCTGCCCGAGGCGGGACCGGCGTTCGAGCGGGCGATCGAACTCAATCCCAACAACGCCGACGCGCTGCACAACTACGTGCACCTGGAGTGGCTGGCATATGACGCCGCCGACCGGGTCGATGAGCTCGAACTGCTCCTGCGGCGCGCGCTCGATCTCGATCGCCTCTCGCTGGCACGGCATGCCGCCCTGGGAGACTACCTCGGCAAGGAAGGTTGGGTGAATAAACTCCCACCGGTCATCAGGGACATCGAGGAATTGTTCGACAACGCCGAGTCCTACAGCGTGATTGCGTGGCTGAAGGAAATGTCCGGTGAAGTGGACCAGGCCATCGCGTGGACCCTCCGTGCCAGGGACCTGGAACCCGAAAATCCCGATCACGTTTATCGCCTGGCCGATCTCTACGCCACCATCGGCGATTTCGAAACCGCCCTGCAGTTGGAGCCGCAACCCGGGCTGGGTCTGCTGTTCCAGATGCGCCGCTGGGAAGAGTTGATCGACCAGGCCGAGTTCCTGATGATCGATGATCCGTCCAATATCGACATACGCTTCATGCTGTCCTTTGCCTACAACGCCACGGGGCAATTCGAATCGACTCTGCACGTCCTCAGCACGACCGGACTGCCGGACTCCGTGATCGACGACGAGGTGCGCAGTATTGCCGAACTCGAGGCATTCATGACGCTGATGAACGCCCTTGCGGGCATCGGTACGAAGGAGACCCTGGAACTGGCGCAATCGATGGCTGACTACTGGGAAACGGGGCCCTGGCATGGCGACATCGGCTGGCTCGCCACCTGGCGCGCTTGCGGCCTGGCGATCCTCGACCGGCACGAAGAAGCGCTCCAGATGTTGCCACGGGTCAAGGAAAGTGCCTGGTTGGCCCGGCAACCCGCCATTCGCGATTCCTGGTGCTTTGGTGGATACGCGGAAGAACCCGCGTACCTGGACGTCCTGCGCGAGCAGGAGGAACGCCGGGCCAGGTTACGGGAAAAACTCCCGGCCACGCTGGCCGAGTTCGGCGTCGAACTCTGACGAGCCTGTACCGGATCAATACCGATCATGCCCGGATCTTCGTTTTTCTCTGAACTGCGCAGGCGCAAGCTGGTACAGGCCGCCGCGATCTATTTCGCCGTGGCCTGGGGCGTCACGGAAGTCCTGGTCACGGTGACCGAGCAGTTGTTCCTGCCGCAATGGGTTTCCACGCTGGCGGTTATCGGCTTCGTGGTGGGATTCCCGGTGGCGATGTTCCTGGCGTGGACATTCGACCTGACTTCCCAGGGCCTGCAGCGCACGACCGTCACCAGCCGGCGTGGCGCTGCCAGCATTGCCGCCTCGCTGGTGCTGCTGGTCGCCGGCACGGCCGGTTTGTTCTTCCTGATCCGGCCGGCCCTGGAGCGCCAGCCAACCACCGAGCGCGCGGTCGTCGTCGTACCGAACAGCGTGGCGGTACTGCCGTTCGAAAACGCCGGGGGAAACCCAGAAGATTCCTACCTGAGCGCAGGCCTCGGCGACGAACTGCGCGATCAGCTCGGCCGGGTGCAGGGCCTCCGTATCGCGGCGCGGACTTCCTCACTCGCGGCCCGTGAACGGAACCTGGATGCCCTGGAGATATCCACCAGGCTCGGGGTGGCCAACCTGGTCGAGGGCAGTTTGCACCGCCAGGGTGATACTTTGCGGGTGTCGGTTCGCCTGATCGAGGGGGCCACCGGCCTCGCCATCTGGTCCGAAACTTTTGAGCGCGGACCCAATGAACTGCTCAACGTGCAGCTCGCGATCGCCGAGCAGGTCACCCTGCACGTGCTGCCCGACGCCACGCCAATGGTTGCGGAGCCCGCCACGCGGGACGCCACGGCCAATGAATTGATGCTGTTGGCCCGTCACTACGAGCAGCAGGTGCGCGAACGCCTGGAAATCGACGAAAGGACCTTGCTGGAGGCTGTGCGACTTTACCGCCGCGCGACGGAAATCGATCCCCGATCTGCCCTTGCCCAGAGCCGCCTGGCCGGTGCACTGCTGTACCTCGGTGACCTGGAAGCCGCAGAAGCCCCAATTTTCAGGGCCCTGTCGCTGGCACCCAACCTGTCGGAAGTGCAAAACACCCTGGGTGAGTATTACTGGGCACGCGGTCACACCAGGGAGGCCGGCGTTGCCTGGGCGTACGCCATCGAACTCGATCCGGACGATTCTGAGGCCCTGGGCAACTATGCCTGGTGGCGCTGGAGCCGGATTCAGCCCGAAGGTGTGAGGGAAATGTACTGGCGTGCGCTCGAAGTCGATCGCCTTAACCTCGAGCGATACGCCCAGTTGGGCACCTTCCTTGCCTACAATCGCGAGGACCTGGAAACGCGCAAATTGATTGGCCGGATGGAGATTCTTTTTGACAGCGCGGCGGCATACCGGGTTATCGGAACGCTTTATTCCTACCTGGGCGACGTGGATCGCTCGATCGCCTGGACGATCAGGGCCCGTGACCGGGAACCGGGTGATTTCTCGCACGTCGCAAAACTGGCCGAGTACTATACCGACATCGGTGAATTCGAAACCGCCCTGCGTCTCGATCCAGGCGGGATCGGTATCCTGTTCAAGATGCGCCGTTACGAGGAAATGATCGAGGTCGCCGAGTTCGCAATGCTGGATCATCCGGATGATTTGCGGATACGCGGTCTCCTGGCAATGGCCCACAACGCCGTGGGACGGTTCGAGACCGCACTGCACGTGCTCAGCGACACGGGACTGCCGGATTCGTTTATCAACGGTTGGCGGACGATCGAGGAATCAGACGCATACCTGGCGCTGACCAACGCCCTCTATGGCATCGGCGAAACCGAGGCCGCCCGGGGATTGGCCCAATGGAGGGAGGAGTATGGTCATACGAACACCTCGGACTGGTGGGTGGCCCTCATGTCGGCCTGCAATCACCTGATCATCGGAGACAATGAAAAAGCCCGTGAAATACTGGAATACGCCCAGGAGGGCGTACACCTGGCGTGGGAACCGATGCTCAGGGATTCCCCCTGTTTCAGGCAATTTGCCGATGATCCGGTCTACCAGGCAACGGTCCGCCACTTCGATGAGCGGCGGGCCATGTTGCGCGCGCGCCTGCCGGCCACGCTGGCCGAGTTCGGTGTCAAGCTGTGATCAGTCGTCGCCGAAGAACCGGGTGACGGACAAGGAAAACGCCGTGTCGACCTCGTTGGTCTGCTCGCTCCAGATGGCGGTGAAATACGTGCCTGAAAGTTGGTATTTCTCGTTCAGGAAATAATCGAAACCGAGGCCGGCGTTCACGAAGCGGTGACGCAATAGCCTGTCGTGATTCCACCAGGCCTCCGTATCGAAATCCACCGGGTAATTNNCCACTCCTCGGTGTCGAAATCGACCGGGTAATTACCGTAAAAGGGATCGTCCGTGAAGGACCAGGGCATGACCAGGCCGCCGGTGAGGTATTTCGCGGAAACGAAGGCGTTCATCGACAAGCGCGGCTTTAACCAGTACCCGGCCGACAGGTAGCCCAGCCAGTAATTGACCTCGACGTCCAGTGGCTTCTCCGAGAACACGTAGGCCACGTTCCCCCTGAAATACCAGTCGGAAAAATGGGGAACGAACATGGCGTCCACGCCCACGGGGATGTTCCAGAGCCTCGCGCCGATGGCGGCCTTGGCATAGAAGGGATAATTGTCGGTCGGCCAACCGTAGCCGATGTACGGAGAGAGGGTCAGGCGAGGGCCGTCCACGGCCAGGTACCTGACGCCGACCGTCAGATCCTGGAATCCGCCGTGATAGTGCCCGTCGTCGAGGAACCGCTTGTCGGGCGGTACGAAGTCGACCCACCAGGGGTCGTTGGGATTGTGCGGGTCGCCCAGATACGGGTCCCCGGGGGCCGGAACGAAGCGTTTCTGCACGTAGGGCAGCGCAGCATAGACCGTCCAGCGGTCGGACACTGCATAATCGCCCGACAACAAGGCAACGTGTGAATCGGTCGTCCAGTAATCAAATATGAAGTTTTCGTCTTCGAAAATTCCGGTGCTGATGTACTGGTATTCGATCCGGAGGCTCGCGTCACCTTTTTCCTGGCTCTGGGCGGATGCCCCGCCCGCCAGGGACAGCAACAGGACTCCGGTCAGGATGGCGGCCAGAACGGCTGCAACAGATATCCGGAAAGGATCGCGGTGTTTCAACAAGGCTGCCTTTTCTGACCTGAATCCAGCGCGAAGGTCAGGATCAGGCCTTGCTCTTGAGCGACTTGTGAATGGCCTTCAGGTAGTGCTTGATCTCGGCACTATCGGCCACCAGTACACGGTCATAGGATTGCTTGGCGGCCTCCTCTTCTGCCTCGGTCACGGCGACGGGGATGAATTCGGCGCTGGATCCCTGCTGACTTGCCTCGACCGTGGCGTGTTCACTGTACGCGGCGATTACCACGTCATAGCCGCCTTTCCCCATTTCCGTGGCGAGGTCCGCTTCGTTTTCCACCAGGTGCACGCCATGCCCGGACTGCGCCAGCGCTTCAGCCAGTTGCCTGGCGCCTTCCGATTGGCCGTATACCAGTACGCTCCCGGGCAACGGCGCCGTGTAAACACGGTAAGAGACACCCTTGCCCACGCGGTACAGGCTGTCACCGCAGGCGAAAACTTCCGCCGACAGGAACAACGTGGCCAATGCGATGCTTGCAGTCAACAGGAGCTTCATGACACTCTCCAAGCTTAAAATTAAATGGTTATCGTTTATAAAGTCATAGCACAGAAGAAAAAGCTGCGCAATTTGGGATTGACGAATTTTAACAAACGCAGGGTTCTCCAACTGGCGGTCGTTTTTGGTCTGGGACTGCTCTTCCATCCGTTTTGGGTGCAAGTGAGCGGGCGGCTCGTCGTCGACTCTTCGGAGGTGGAGTCACTGCAACGCCGGGTTCAGCAATTGCAGGACGAGAACAACCAGCTTTTCGAAGAATTGCTGAGCCCCAGGGCGGACTACGATCCCCTCGCCGCCCAGGAAAACCTTCCCTACGACAGTGAAATCGACGCCAGGATGGCCTTCGACGAAGCCCGGTCGAAAGCGATGCGGGAGGGGAAATTCCTGATGGTCACGTTCGGCGCCAACTGGTGCCCGGATTGCCGGAACCTGCACAGGCACCTCAAGAGCGACGCGGTCAGGAACTACACCGAAAACCGCTTCCTTTTCGTAAACGTCGATGTCGGCAAGTTCAACCAGAACGCGGAGCTTGCGCAGGAACTGGGCGTTTCGCTGCGACGGGGCATCCCGGTGGCAATATTCTTCGACAGGAACGGCCAGGTGATCGGCGCCACCAATGACGGCGAGCTCGAGCCGGCGCGGCAATACACCTCGCCCCAGATCCTGAAATTCGTCCGTGACGTGGCCGAACGTTCGAGGATCCTGGCGCCGGACGCGGTCCGCTAGGCAACAAACCTTTGGCCTGTCTGGCTGTATTCACAGACGAGTCTGTGTTAAATATCAACGCAGGGGGGATTCCGACAATACGAGCCGGGAGGTCTTCTGATGATTCGTATTGCACTTGCTGTTGCCTTGCTCACCGTCAATTCGGTTTCACTCGCCCAGGATCGAATCGCCGACCTGGACAAGAGCATACGGGTTGAATACTTCTACACGCACACCGCCGATTTCAAGTCCGATACCTTGACGGTGGATGCCGGCACGACGGATACGCATGCCCTCCTGCTCTCCGGCGTTCTTTCGCTGAACGAAAGATGGAAAATCTGGGGAGCCATTCCTTACGTGCAAAAACGTCTCGTGGATCCCACGGGTTACGGGACCCACAATCCTCTCGTGGACTTCTGGCAATACACGCCTCCAGACCTGAGGTTCGTGGATGACGGCGAATACCACGGCGGGTTCCAGGACTTAACCGCCGGCGTGCAGTATCTCGCCAAGGACGGCCCGCTCCGGGTCTCACCGTTCGCCTCGATCATAGTGCCGGTTTCGGACTATCCGATTTACGGCGGCGCCACGATAGGCAGGGGGCTCAACGAATTTCACGTGGGCGTGTCCCTGGAGTTCACCCCGTATTTTTCGGATTGGTATTTCCAGGCCGATGTTGCCTATGCCTTCTCGGAGAGCGTGGTGGGCGTCGATCTCGATTACTGGCTGACGTACTTCTCAGCGGGTTATTTCCTGAGCCCCCGGTTCGCGACACGACTCTTCGTGACGAGCCGCAACGCTCCCAACGCCCTGAATTACCCGGAAGACTTCGAACCTTACGAAACACACTATGACAACGAATATGGCTGGCGCCACGACCAGACCCTCAAGCACAACTACATGAACGCGGGCATCGGGCTCGATTACCTGGTCAGCGAGCAGTACGAAGTCTCGGCAACCTATTACCGGACCATCGACGCCGATAATCTCCTGGAAATCGATAAGGCCTTCACCCTGGGATTGACGCGCAACTTCTGACGCACCCTCAAACCCGGATCAGTGAATTCACGGCCTGCGCGCCAGCAGGGCCGCCCGCATGGGCCCCGGATAACCCTCAATCGTCCTGCTGCTGTCTCCGGGATCGAGGCACTCCTGCAAAGACTCGAAGCGCATCCATTCCGTGCTGCGCTGTTCACGGGTTGTCGTCCGGCTCACGTCCAGGATCTCCACGTCCCGAAGACCTGCGTTCGCCATCCATCCCAGCAGGCGGTCCAGCCCGGGTACGGACCACACATTGCGCATGCGGGCATATCGGCCGTCCGGAACCAGCAGGCCGCCGGTATCGCCGTCCAGGACCAGTGTTTCGACAATCACCTGCCCGCCGTCACGCACCAGGCGGCGAAGGCGGTTGAGGTGCCTAGCGGGATCCCTGCGGTGGTACAGCACGCCCATGGAAAACACGCTGTCGAAATTACCCGCGTCTTCAGGAAGGTCGGCAACGCCGATCGGAAGAACGTAATTGTGTGCCTTCCCGGCAAAATGCAGCGAGGCCATCCACTGCATCACGTGGACCAGGGTCGGGTCAATGCCCACCACGCACTCCGCGCCCTGCCCGAGCATGCGCCATCCGTAGTAGCCGTTGCCGCTGCCGATGTCGAGTACACGATGACCCCTCAATTCCATGCGGTCCGCGAGGCGCGCCCACTTCAGGTCGGAGCGCCATTCGGCGTCGACCCTGACCCCGCCCAGCACCAACGGACCCTTGCGCCACGGGTGCAGTTCCATGAGCGTTTCCCGTAACGAATCCGCGTCGGCGACGGGCCTGCCCAGCACCGGGGCCGGCGGTTGTCCGTCCAGGAACATGTCCGCATCCGGCAGCGCATCCAGCGCCGCCTTCCAGCGGGGCAGATGGCCGTTGGTCGCGGTTCCAAGGACTTGTTCACCCTCATCCAGCAGGGGTGCAAGCCAGGCCAGCCCGGGTATCGGGCCGAGGTAGTGACGCAAGTCTTCGTAGGGGCCCTTCACCGCTCGGCAAGAAAGGCGGCGAAATTGAAGCACTGGAACCAGCGTGTTACCCGTCTGAAACCGGCCCTCTGCAGTCGAGCCCGGTGCTCCGACTCGGTATCGGGGCGCAGTACTTTTTCCAGCGCTGCCCGTTTTCCTGCGATTTCGAGTTCGGAATAGCCCCGGGCCTTTTTGAAATCGTGGTGCCAGCCCACCTGTAGCGCTTCCTCCGCATCGTCGTCAAAACGGATCTTTTCCGCCAGCAACAGGGCGCCGCCGGGAAGCAATCCATCCGCGATCCGTTCAAGCAGGGCCTGGCGGCCGGAGGGGTCAATGAACTGCAATGTGAAATTCAGGGCCACCACCGAGGCATTGACGATGTCGGTCTCCTCGATATTCGCCAGTCGAACTTCCACAGGGGCGGAAGAGTCTTCATCGGCAAGCACTTCCCTGCAACGCGCGACCATGGCCGGCGAGTTGTCCACCGCGATGAAATGAACCTGCCGGTTACCAATGGCCGTTCGCATGGCACGCGTCGCGGCCCCCAGAGAACAGCCCAGGTCGTAGATGTTGGTGCCGCTTCTGGCGTGGCGCCGGGCCAGCAGGCCCAGCATGGGCACGATGAGTCCGTAACCCGGAACGGACCGGCCGATCATGTCCGGGAACACCTTCACCACGCGCTCGTCGAATACGAACGGTTCGGTGTCTTCCGCGCCTTGCCGGTACAGATCGTCTTTTTCACTCATTTCTGGGCCTCCCGGGTACCGGCCGCCTGCGTGACTTATGGCGCATCGAAAATCCGCCGGAATTTGGTAACTTGGGTGCAGGAGAAAACGCCTGAAAGCCTTGCTGTCGGCATTGGCTGACAGTATCGCACAGGACCCCCGGTCAACCTTCAGCAAGGAACATACTCTGATGATCGAAAACACCCTGATCTGGGCAGTCATTATCACCGTCCTGGCCGTCGTCATCGTCCGCAAGGCGGTCATCATCGTGCGCCAGGGTTACGAGTACACCATAGAGCGCTTCGGCCGGTACCGTTCCTCCTTTTCTCCAGGCTTCCATCTGATTTTGCCTTTCGTCAATCGCATCGGGCACAAGGTCAACATGATGGAGCGGGTGCTGGACGTGCCGTCGCAGGAAGTGATTTCCAAGGACAACGCCGTGCTCACCGTGGACGGCATAGTGTTCTTCCAGGTCCTCGACGCGGCCAAGGCCGCCTACGAGGTATTCAGGCTGGAGCACGCCATCCTCAACCTCACGATGACCAATATCCGTACGGTCCTGGGCTCGATGGATCTCGACGAATCGCTTTCCAAGCGCGATGAGATCAACGCGCGCCTGCTCGCGGTGGTCGACGAGGCCACCACGCCCTGGGGCGTCAAGGTGACGCGAATCGAGATCAAGGACATCTCGCCGCCCATGGACCTGGTGGATGCCATGGCCCGCCAGATGAAGGCCGAGCGAGACAAGCGCGCCACTGTTCTGCAGGCCGAAGGCACACGGCAGGCCGCCATCCTCGAAGCCGAGGGTGAGAAGCGCGCCGCCATCCTTTCGGCCGAAGGCCGCAAGGAGGCCGCGTTCCGTGACGCGGAGGCACGGGAACGCCTGGCCGAGGCGGAAGGCCGGGCCACCACCATGGTGTCCGAGGCCATCGCCAGCGGCGACATCCAGGCGATCAATTACTTCGTGGCACAAAAGTACGTCGAGGCCCTGGCCGAATTCGCCACCGGCCCGAACCAGAAGACGCTGCTACTACCGATGGAAGCCACCAACGTACTGGGCAGCATCGCCGGTATCGCGGAAGTGGCAAAGGCCGCAATGGCGAAAGACTGACAAGGTATCGCGAACATGGAATGGCTTGGGCAAATTGTTTTCTGGCACTGGTGGATCCTGGCGGGTCTGCTGCTGATACTCGAACTCACCGCGCCGGCGTTCTTTTTCCTGTGGCTGGGCATCGCCGCCGCGGCCACCGGTTTCCTGATGCTCGTGTTCCAGAGCATGCCCCTGGAACTCCAACTGGTGCTGTTTTCGGTGTTGTCACTGGTCGCGATCATCACCTGGCGCCGTTACCGGGAAGCGCACCCGGCGGAGTCCGACCAGCCGAACCTCAACCGTCGCGGTCGCCAGTATGTCGGGCGGATCTTCACCCTGGATCGGCCCATCGAGAACGGCGTCGGCAAGGTGACTGTGGACGATACGACCTGGCGCGTGAAGGGCCCCAACCTTCCGGCCGGAACCAATGTCCGGGTCGAAGACGTGGACGGCGTGGTTTTCGTGATAACACCCGCCAACGACTGAGTTACCTCCCGGGAGCGTCGTCGCCAATGCGGGGCGGTGGCGCTCCCTTCTTCTGTAAGCCCCGACGCTTGGCTATACTTCAACATTCCTTGTCTCACGCGGGATCCCCATGAGTTTCCAGGACTTCATCAACCGCCTGCTGGCATACTGGGCGGACCAGGGTTGTGTCCTC
>JABAHR010010775.1_pt3 | contig 11447 bp, 14 predicted proteins | sample 7062101 | NCBI WGS metagenome assembly JABAHR01 (sample SAMN14534553, study PRJNA622989) | marine sediment metagenome | biome: marine biome [ENVO:00000428]; feature: marine pelagic biome [ENVO:01000023]; material: deep marine sediment [ENVO:00002113] | place: India: Gulf of Kutch | collected...
GGAGCTTTAATAACGCGGCTTACTGTCCTTATAGAATCTTCATCTTTTAGTGCAGCAAGCTCGGCCCACGACTCAAAATCAAAGGTCTCATAGTTTCCGGATACAGCCTTCGCAACTCCCCCGTAGAGCATTATAAAAGCTCTTTTGAGGCTTGTTACCGTAATAGGAACAAAATACCTGTTTAAAACCAGTACGGGACTTGCTAACATATTAGTCAAACAATCTACCTTTTTTTGATTACTGCATCAAGAAACATCAATTTGCAATAATAATTTAGCTTATACTAAAGATTCAGTTAAATTTGTGGGATAACTTTTAAGGAGATGTTAATGAATTATTTGTTTTCCATGTTCATAGTTCAGACTTTGCTGTGGATTGTGTTATTATTTTTCCTGCTGAGGCTTATTAAAACCAACTCCAGACTCAAAGAAGAAGTTGATCTTCTAACAGAAAAACTAGGAATAAAAAATAAAGAGGAATAAATGTATCCGGAAATTCTAAGAATCGGGAATTTTGTAATATCATCTTTTGGACTCATGGTAGCGCTTGCATTTCTTGTAGGCTACTGGATCACGTCGCTTGAATTTAAAAGGAAGAATATGGATCAAAACCTTCTTGGAAACCTTCTGATTGTTTCTATGATAGGAGGCATTGGGGGCGCAAAGATAATGTATCTTTTCGAAAATGTGCCCTTTTCAGAGCTTATGAGTAACCCCGCTACGCATATACTATCAAGGGGAGGGCTTACATTTTACGGAGGTTTTATAGGATCGGTTCTGTTAATCTGGTTATTATCCATTAAAAGCAAGGTTAGTTTCTTTAAGATAGTCGATGCATGTGCGCCGGCACTTGCAATAGGGCATTCAATTGGAAGAGTCGGCTGCTTTTTGGTTGGTGATGATTACGGGATAAAATCAGACGTGCCGTGGGCAGTGGCTTTTCCCAAGGGTCTTCCTCCGACCACAGATCCTGTACACCCCACCCAGGTATATGAAGTAGTCTTCTTGGGAATTATATTTTTTATTCTCTGGAAGCTAAGAAAGAAAAGCAGACCCGACGGCTGGCTGTTTTCCATGTTTATTATACTAGCAGGCATAGAGAGGTTTTTAATTGAATTTATAAGAAATACCACCCAAAGCCCAATTGAGGGTCTTTCAGTGGCACAGCTTATAGCAGTAGGACTTATCGCTCTTGGAATAATAAAAGTCGTGAGTTTGAAAAATAAATCTGCCACAGAGACTGCTGCATAGCTCAAAACATTTGCCTAAAAACTAATCCGGCCATGCGCGATCTTAATAAAAAGCAGTTTACACTCTGTACTGTTTCCGCAGCGCTTCTTGCTCTGCCATTTTTCTTAGATTTTGCCTGGCCGCTTCTGTTCATATCTTTCGTAGCGCTTTTTATATGCATAGAGAATGAAACGCCCAAAAAAGCGTTTAAGATCGGAACGCTCATTGGAACAATGGCCTACTTTGCAACCACTTACTGGCTTATAGGAACAATAAGCAGGTTTGGCGGGTTCCCAGTATTCATAGCCGTATTTTTTCAGTTAATAATAAGCTTCTACTCCGGACTTATGTTCGGTATTTTTGCTGCACTGATAAGTTCTCTTATACTGAATAGATATAAGCTAATCAGTACATTTCTAATCGGGATAATATGGGTTGCCGTGGAATATTTTTATCCTCTGCTGTTTCCTTTCGGCATAGCAAGCCCGCTTGCAAATTTTCACCCTATAATTCAGGTGTCAGACCTTTTTGGAATAGGCTTCTTAAGCTTTTTAGCAATAATAGTAAATCATTCACTCTATAAAACTCTCAGAAATTATAAGCATAAGTCCAAAATGCCCATCGCGGAGCTGTCCTTATCGGCATGCCTTATGGCTGCTGTTCTGGTTTATGGTTATTTCAAAATTGATTCAGTGAGTGAGTTTATAAATCAGTCACCTAAACTAAAAGTTGGTATTGTCCAGGGCAATTTTGATTTTATGGCAAAAAAGCAGGATAACTACCTTCATATGGTAAACAAGCACAAGGAACTTTCTTACACATTTTCGGATGCCGATTTAATTATCTGGCCTGAAACTGCAATACAGCTTTTTATACCTACAACTTTTGAGTATCTGGCACACGAAAACACCCAGCTTATTCCATTCATAAGAGATAAATATTTTCTCACAGGCGGTCTTTCATTTGACTTACCTAAGCCCGGTGAAGATATCGAAAACGTTAATAAGTACAACTCCGCCTTCCTTACCGATGCAAGGGGTAAGATACTAGGAAGGTTTCACAAGATAAAACTTCTACTTTTTGGTGAGTATCTGCCGTTCTCAAAATACTTTCCGTCGTTAAAACAATTAAGCCCAGCAACAGGAGATTATGTGCCGGGCAGTGAGCTAAATTTAATGAAGATTGACAAGCTAGGCGTAAAAATTGCTCCACTTATATGCTATGAAGATATAATTCCGTCTTTCTCGCGGCAGTTTAAAGAGAAGGGGGCAAACCTGCTCATTAATCTTACAAATGACGCATGGTTTGGAAAAACGATTGCAGCACACCAGCACCTGCTGCTATCTGTTCCAAGGACCGTGGAGAACAGGACTTATTTAATTAGGGCAACAAACACCGGGGTCAGTGCAATTATCGACCCGCTTGGCAGAGTGTTAAAAGAATCAGATATTTTTGTACAGCAGACACTTTCCGGAGAAGTCAGACTGCTGGACCATGGAAACACTTTTTATGTTAATTATGGCTACTATTTCTACTCTTTGTGCTTGATCATTACCATATTTTATTTAGTTGCTATCTTTAAGATGAGAAGGAGGTAATTCGTTATCATGGATAATATCTTATTCTTCTTAACATTATATTCTGCCCTTGGCTGTGGGTTTAACGCAGGTTTGTTTTTTATTTTTTCAAACACTGCAATGACAGCCCTCATCAACCTAAAGCCCGCCGAGGGCATAGCAGCAATGCAGTCAGTTAACAGAGTTATTTTGAATCCGCTTTTTTTCTGGTGTTCATTGGAACGGCCGTTACTTCTATTATATTGATTACATTTGTAGTATAGAAGCCAGAACTGACAGGTAAAATTTATTTGCTCTCAGGAAGCCTTTTTTATCTGATCGGCTCTATGCTTGTAACAGTTGTAAAAAATGTGCCTATGAACGAGGCTCTGGGTAAAGTATAGCCTGAGAGTAGAGAGGGCGCTGAGCTATTGGGAAAGTATCTCACTGACTGGACAGCCTAGAATCATGTACGCACGGCTGCATGCATTTTGGGAACAGCATTCTTTATCTTAGCTTTAGTATAGATATAATCTAGGATGATAATATACCAGTAAGCGCCTTTAGAAACGCGTCGTTTTCCTGCTGAGTGCCGATTGTAACACGCATGCAGTTTTCAAGCCTTCCCGGAGAGTTAAAATTTCTAATTAGAATATCTTTTTCTATGAGGTCTCTGTAAATCCTGTCTGCGTTGTTGATTTTAAACAATATAAAGTTTGCATCTGTAGAAAAAAGTTCTACACCAGGGATGATCTTCATCCTCTCGAACACCCTTCTTCTCTCGGCAATTATTGTAGATATATTCGATCTTATGGTCTCATAATTATCAAGTACGGTCTCTGCCACAGCCTGACTTAAAGAATTTATGTTATACGGAAGGCGAATCTTGTTTATCGTTTCTGTAATCTTTTTAGATGCGAATAACATGCCAAGCCTAAGTGAAGCAAAACCAATTTTTGACATAGTTCTGAGTATTATCAGGTTTGGGTAGTCAGAAAGCTGGTCAAGAAATGCTACGCCTGAAAAATCACAATACGCCTCATCCACAACCACAACTCCATTCGATGATTCAATTATCTGAATAATCTTCTCTCTCGAAAAACAGTTGCCTGTGGGGTTGTTTGGTGATGCAAGAAATATCACATCCGGATCGTCCTCTTCTATATGCTTTTTAAAGTTGCCTAAGTCCAAGTCGAACTTTTCATCAAGCTCAGACTCTATAACCTCATGTCCTAGTGTAACAGAGGATAGTTTGTACATAGAAAATGTCGGTACTGGAATGAGAACCTTGCCCGAACCTCCGGCAAAACCGCGGATGATCATCTCTATAAGCTCATCAGAACCGTTTCCGAGCACGACCTGATCCGGCAGCAGCCCTGTCATACGAGACAGCTTATTCCGAAGCACATCAGCACCGGGATCAGGATATCTGTTTAGCAGGACTGAGTTAACTTTATCCTGAAACTTTTGCCTGATATCAGACGACAAATCAAAAGGGCTTTCATTGCCGTCAAGCTTTATGCTGCAGTTATAGTGGGGCACGGAATATGCCTTTAGCTGTTGAATTTCCGGCCTCACTCTAGATATGATATCGTCTTTTATCTCCGATTTATTACTTATAAAATCCTCTGGTTCCGACTGCTTCATTTCAGTTAACTCGTCTTCTATATCAATTAAACATGTGTTGCATATATGTACTTTTTTGCCTTTAAAAACCTTATTGAAATCCGAATGGTGCTTGCCGCAAATAGTACATACCCCGCCGCCTTCATATGTTTCACTTGTTTCAAACTCTGCGAATATTTCCTTTACAATAGACACGCAGTCTGCACAAACAGCATAGCTTCCCCGCTTTACTATTTGTGTGTGCTCAGAAAAAGAAAGTTCGCAGAATGAACAGAATACTTCCAAATTATCTCTCCAGATTTATTTTATATGATTAGTTATTTATCAAGCCTGGTCTTAACAGAAAGCGCATGAGCCTCAAGGCCCTCGCTGTATGCAAGGTTCATAACAGATTTTCCAAGACTTCTAAAACCTTTTTTTGAAATCGATATGACGCTTGGCATTTTTATATAATCATACACGCTGAGTGGAGAAGAAAACCTTGCCGCTCCACCTGTGGGAAGCACGTGGCTTGGGCCGGCAATATAGTCTCCAAATGCTTCGGTTGAATCCGCTCCCACAAATATCGCCCCTGCATTTGTGATCTTAGAAAGCAGCTGCTTAGGTTTTTGTACACAAAGCTCTAGGTGTTCAGGCGCGAAGTTATTTGAGGCTTCCACGGCAAAGTTTAAATCTTTTACCACAAAAATTCTGCCGTAGTTTTTCACAGATTCTCCTGCAATATCTTTTCTTTCGAGTCTGCTCAGTTGATCAAGAACGGATGCCTTAACCTCTTTTGCATATTTTGAAGATGTCGCAATACAAACAGGCACTGCCATCTCATCATGCTCTGCCTGAGCAAGAAGGTCTGCCGCAACCCAGTCTGCAGGGCAGCTTCCGTCTGCAATTATCAGAACCTCGCTCGGCCCGGCAATCATGTCTATATCGACTAGGCCGAAAACCAGTTTCTTTGCAATTGCCACAAAAATATTTCCGGGTCCGACAATCTTGTCTACTTTAGGGACAATATCTGTACCGTATGCAAGCGCTGCCACTGCCTGTGCGCCGCCTATTTTATAAATTGAATCCACCCCTGAAATCTTTGCCGCATATAAAACTTCATCGTTTAATTCTCCCTTTGGGCAAGGTGTCACAAGCACAATCTCTTTTACCCCCGCAACCCTAGCGGCAATTGCCGTCATGAGTACAGTGGAAGGGTATGCAGCCTTGCCGCCGGGAACATATATTCCCGCACGGTCTACGGGTGTTATAAGCCACCCTAGCTTATTACCTAGATTGTCCTTATATATATGCTTTTGAGGTTTTTTAGTATTGTGATATGCCTTTACTCTTGCAGCTGCTTTTCTGAGATCAGATTTTATTCGTGAAGATAGCCTTTTCTCAGCATCCGCTATCTCTTTCTGGGAGACTTTTATATTCCTTGCATTCAGAGAAAACTTATCAAACCTTTTTGTGTATTTAAAAAGAGCCTTATCACTGTTTTTTCTAACATCGTCTACGATCTTACGGACTGATTCTTCAAGCTTTGGATCATTATGCGAATTGTCCGCCCTGAGCTTCGATATTTTCTCTTTATAATTCTTGGTATTCAGTTTTTCTATTAACATATCAGCAAATGATTATACATATATTTCAAATCTGTGGGAAATTAATTCAGCAGGTTTATATTCTATATCTGGAAATCATTGACTATGTTTCTTCCTGCTTTTGTCGGTTTTTAATAAAGTCAGCCGAACGCTCACCAAAATCAAAACTAGCCCTCGCAATAGCTTTTAAGTAAGAATCACTAACGACCTTATTAAAATGTTGTGTGATATCACTTTCATAGAACTTGATATATCCTTTAATTTCGTCTTCACCAAGGTCTTTATACATAAAATCCAGCGAATATATAATATAAGGTTTTAGTGCAGCTTTTATATATGGTTTATTTTCATAAAGGTTCTTCTTAATCTTTTCAAGGTCGATCATATCCTGAGCAGACATGGTATATGTTATTGCCGATGTGACGGCTAATTGGGTATTAAAAGTCATCTCTGTTGTAAACTCCAAAGCATCCATGAGCTCTTCTAATCTTTTAAATATTTTTCAAACTCATTCATGCTCTGACTTGTAGATGCTTTTATCTCAAGCCTGGTTTTCTTTATTCTAAGAGGAGTGTCGAGGAAATCTAATATGAAATTGATTTCCTTTATGCTTGTCTGCTTGTTTATATCTGATTTTATAGCCGCTTCTGCGAACCGATACTAATAGTAAGTACAGCAAGAGTAATCAACATAGAAATTCTCGTAATCATGATGCCTCCTCATAAACCAATCATGAAACTTAAGCCTAACAATATTATCGATGCTTTACTACAATAAAACAAATTAAATCAGAATTACTGCAAAAAACCCCTTGATATTAATTTTGATTTACTGTATTTCCTGTATATACAGTAATTTATGAAGGGCAACCGATTAGGAATAGCATATTATGATTCCTGTAATGAAAAAATTTATACTGCATTGGGGTGAGCTTGGAACAAGGTGGGGTATTAACAGAACTGTGGCTCAGATTCATGCCCTTCTGTATCTGTCTCCAAAAGCCCTAAACGCTGAGGAAATTGCGCAGACATTATCTATTGCCAGATCAAACGTAAGCACAAGCCTGAAGGAGCTTCAGAGCTGGGGAGTAGTAAAAATCGTCCATGAGTTTGGTTACAGAAAGGACTACTTCGAATCCGAAAAATACGTGTGTGAGATGGCACGAACTGTGCCGGATGAAAGAAAGAAAAGAGAGATCGACCCTACCCTCACGGTGCTAAGAGAGTGTGTGCTTGATTCCGGCAGTAAATCAGACGGTGACGAATACGCAAATAGGAAGCTAACCGAGATGCTCGAGTACTTCGAGCAGATTACAGCCTGGTACGATCAGATTAGCACCATGTCTACAGATAACTTAAGAAGACTGGTGAAGCTCGGAAGCGGCGTAAAGAAGGTACTGGGAAAAGTATCATAGATTAACAATAAATATATTTTTTAACTAATAATTTCGCTGTTTACAAAAATGACTGAAATTAAATACACAGCAAAAAGGCCAGCCCCGGCTTTTCAGACGACTACTGCGATGCTTATTCACATAGCAGCATCTCTCCTTATAAAAAATATCTTCCGGTCTTGGTATTGATAACTGCTGGATTATTTAGCAAAGAATATATAAAGGAATGGCAGTTCATGTGGATCTTAGCCTTTGCAATTTTCTTCTCTTGAAATGGATTACACTTATAGATGCGCCCAATGCAATTCCAAATGTAAGCAGTACAAAAGCAGCCCTTTATCTTTTCGGCTGGGTAGGCATAGACACAAGGCGTTTTTTTGCAGACAAAGCAAAACCCGTATTTAAACCCTGGGTCTGGATTGAAACTATATCAAATATCATTATTGGGTTTGTTATTGTCTAAGCAGCTGCTGAAATTGCATATAAGCAAAACCGGCTGCTTGGAGGATGTGTCGGTTTGATCGGACTCGGACTCATTGCGCATTTTGGCCTTTTTCATCTTATGGCTCTTATATGGAACAGGCTTGGAGCTAATGTAGAACCAATCATAAACTATCCGTTTTATTCTGTTTCACTCACAGATTTCTGGAGCAACCGCTGGAACCTTTTGCATACAGGGATTTATCAAGAACCTATATCCTGCACCCGTTTGCTCCAATTATGGGTATTAGATTTGCCACTGCGCTGGTATTCATAATATCCGGGCTTGTCCATGAGCTTTTTATTTCCTTCCCTGCAAACGACGGCTATGGGCTTCCAACTCTTTATTTCGTTATTTAAACAGTCGGAGTCTTTATCGAAAAATCAAGACTGGGCAGGATTTTAGGTTTAGACAATAAATGGAAAGGACGCATATTTGCACTCGTCTTTGTGTTCGGTCCGATAAATATCTTGTTCCATAACATTTTCATTGAAAGACTAATTATTCCGTTTTTATATCAAATAAATTCCATAGGGGGTGTTTAGTATGTTTACAATGAATAACCTGATTTTTACAGCGGGGCTTATACAGCTTTTAATTTTGATTACGGCTTCGCTTGTGCCGAAGGTTACGGACTGGAAAAGAAACCTTGAGGGTAGCGACCCGTTTTTTAAGAGCCTTGTATGGACTTAAGTGTTTTTTATCTTTCTTATAGTCACGAGCATTGCGCTTTTTTCTATCTTTAAAACCGAGCTTCTTACAGACGGCAATACTACTGGCAAATATCTATGCGGGTTTATCTCCGTATTCTGGTTTGCAAGACTTTTCATACAGTTTTTCATTTTCAAGACTCCGGAGTTTCTTAAGACCGGGGCCATGAAAGCCGGATACAATCTCCTTACCTTTGCGTTGATGTATCTAAGTATCACTTATGGTCTGGCTGTGTTTATTTAAAAGAGGGTACGAAAAATGAAAATTATAATCCCCGGAGGCTCTGGCCAGGTAGGTACTCTGCTTTCAAAAGCATTTATAAAAGACGGGCATGATGTCACTGTGCTTAGCCGTAACCCGGAGCTTTGTGAATGGAAAGTAGTCAATTGGAACGTTAAGACTCTCGGCAAATGTGCAGAGGAGCTTGAGGGCGCCGATGTTGTTATATACTTAGCCGGCCGCAGCGTTAATTGCAGGTATCATAAAAAGAATCGAGACCTGATTATGAACTTACGCATTGACTCTACTCGTGTCATAGGAAAAGCCATAGAGCAATGCGAAAACCCTCCCAGGGTTTGGCTTCAGGCAAGCACGGCGACTATTTATGAGGACAGTTATGACAGGCCCAATGATGAATTCACTGGTGTCATAGGTGGAAATGAGCCGAATGTTCCGGATACATGGAAATTCAGCATAGATGTTGCAACCTCCTGGGAAAAAACTCTGGATGAAGCGAATACACCACATACACGTAAAGTAAAGCTCCGCTCAGCAATTATTCTCAGCCCTGATGAAGGAGGAATATTTGATGTACTGCTAAGACTAGTAGGTTTTGGCCTTGGAGGAAAAGTAGCAAGCGGCAGGCAAATGATGTCGTGTGTTCATTATAAGGACTTCATAACCGCCATATTCTGGATAATTGAAAACGAAGACATATCCGATGTAATTAACATCTGCTCCCCCTAATACTCTTCCAAATGAAGAATTCGTGAAAACCCTTCGTAATTCCTGGGGTATTAGGTTCGGCCTACCCGCTTCAGAGCTCATGATTGAGCTTGGAACATTTTTACTTAGAACCGAATCTGAGCTAGTGCTAAAAAGCAGATACGAAGTCCCCAAGATTCTAAGTGACAGAGGGTTAATTTCAATACCCGCACTGGCAGGAAGCCGCTGAAAATTTGTGTAAGGAGTGGAAAGCGATCAATAGTTAAAACTGTATATCTAATTACAAAACCATGACTGATAATAAAGATCCACTTAAACAAATATTAAATTCCAATATTAATCAACCTAAAACCTTTAATCCTATACTTGTAGTTATTTGTGTTTCTTGTTTTGCCTTGCTCATGGTATTTCTAAGTACTGAAATCCTTAATTCTTATGGGTTTGCTCTTTTTCTCGGCCTTCCTTTTGTAATTGGAACATTTTGCTCCCTGTTAACATCTCTTAGTTGCAAGCAATCCTTTGGGACATGCTTCCAAATGTCTATACTAGGCCTTTTTATAACATCAGCTATTCTTATTTTAGTTGGCATGGAAGGAATGATTTGCATTGTACTTGCCTTCCCAATATCACTATTTTTGACTCTTTTAGGAGCGGCTTTTGGTTATGTAATACAAGATCTTGTTTGGGATATATATAAAAAACAGAACCTTACTATCCTTACTATATTTATCCTCCCACTTATATTGGGTGTTGAATCCACCTTGGAGCTTAAACCTGCATTAATCAAAGTACAAAGCTCTATTATCATAAATGCTTCAAAAGAAATCGTTTGGAAAGAGGTCATAGCATCTGAGCTGCCGCCACCAAATGAACTGATATTCAAAACAGGAATTGCTTATCACATAAAGGCTGAAATTGATGGACGAGGCGTTGGAGTCATAAGGTACCGCGTGTTTTCTACAGGTAAGTTGGTAGCGCCGATCGAAGTCTGGGATGAGCCTGAGTTTCTTCAGTTTTCAGTTACTCATAGCCCTCCTCCTATGAAAGAACTTAGTATCTACCCAAAGGTCAATCCGCCCCATCTAGACGGTTTCCTAAAGTCCCAAAAGGGACGGTTCAGGTAATCAAATTAGATGACAACAAAACACTGCTCGAAGGGACTAAATGGTATGAAAACAAAATGTGGCCGGAATCGTATTGGAAAATCTGGTCGGATTATATAATCCAGAAAATTCATATGAAGGTACTTATGCATATAAAAAACGTCTCAGAAACAAATCAGAAATCCAGTAGTCTAAACAGCTAGACCCCTTCCCCAAAACCTGATTCGATTAGTTCTTCTATAGTGGAAAGTGCATCTTCTGCATCTTCACCTTCAGTAACAATAGTGATGTGCGTACCCTTTGAAGCCGCAAAGGAAAGTATGCCCAATATGCTTTTACCATCAGCTTCCATACCGTCTTTTATGATTTTTATGTCCGACAAAAACCTGCTTGTGGTTTTTACCAGAGTTGCAGCCGCTCTGGCATGAAGCCCGAGCTTGTTTTTAATCTTAAACGTCTTTGACAGCTGAATGTTTTTTTGCATGGGTTTGAGTCTAATTACTTCTATTAATGTTTAGTTCTATGAATCTATATCAAACAGACTTTGCCTGATGTTATCGTTAATCTCAACATCAGAGTCATATTTAATATAGATAGAGTAATCAGTCATATTGAGCTCAATCTCTTTTGGGAAATATGCCTGCTCCAGGGGAATAAAATCATCATAATGCACGACAACTTTCTGGTCATCTTCTAGTAAAAATGAAGCCTTTGTTATTCTTAAAGACCTAAAATCAACCCAGAGCGTGTTTGCCGAACTTGTAGAACTTAATATTAATTCGTTATCCTGCTCATTAACCTCAATTTCATATTCATC
>JABAHR010015583.1_pt3 | contig 11442 bp, 13 predicted proteins | sample 7062101 | NCBI WGS metagenome assembly JABAHR01 (sample SAMN14534553, study PRJNA622989) | marine sediment metagenome | biome: marine biome [ENVO:00000428]; feature: marine pelagic biome [ENVO:01000023]; material: deep marine sediment [ENVO:00002113] | place: India: Gulf of Kutch | collected...
TTCACGCTCGACGAGAAGGGCATGAAGATGTCCAAGTCGCTCGGCAACACGGTCGCGCCCGACGAGGTCATCAAGCAGTACGGCGCCGACATCCTGCGGCTCTGGGTGGCGCAGTCGGACTACACCGCCGACCTGCGCATCGGGCCCGAGATCCTGAAGGGCACTGCCGACAGCTATCGCCGGCTGCGCAACACCATGCGATTCATGCTGGGCAACCTCGCCGATTTCGATGATGCCGAGCGGCTGGACGCCTCGGAGATGCCCGAGCTGGAGCGCTGGGTGCTGCACCGGCTGGCGCAGCTGGACGCGCATGTGCGCGAGGGCTATGCGGCCTACGACTTCCAGGGCGTGTTCCAGGCGCTGTTCAACTTCGCCACGGTGGACCTGTCGGCCTTCTATTTCGACATCCGCAAGGACGCGCTCTATTGCGACGCGGCCGACAGCATGCGCCGGCGGGCGGCGCGCACGGTGCTGGACCTGCTGTTCCACCGGCTGACCACCTGGCTGGCGCCGATCCTGGTCTTCACCATGGAGGATGTCTGGCTCGANNCCGGCGGCCTGGCGTGACGATGCGCTGGCCGAGAAATGGGCCAAGGTGCGCAAGGTCCGCCGCGTGGTCACCGGCGCGATGGAGATCCAGCGCCAGGACAAGGCGATCGGTGCGAGCCTCGAAGCCGCGCCGCTGGTCGAGATCGGCGACCCGGGCATCGCGGCCGCGGTGCGCTCGGTCGACATGGCGGATATCTGCATCGTCTCGGACCTCGAGATCGTCGAAGCCGAACCGCAGCGCGACGCCTTCCAGCTCGACGATCCCAGCATCGGCGTCGTCTTCCGCCGCGCCGATGGCGAGAAATGCCAGCGCTGCTGGAAGATCCTGCCGGATGTGGGCAAGCACGCGCATCCGGGCGTCTGCGGACGCTGCGACAGCGCGCTCGACAGCTGACCCGGCCACGCGCGCAGGCGCGCCCGGCACATCCTCCCCATACCCGGCTTGCCCCGGGTATGGGCCCCGCCGCACAGCGACTGGCACAACCTGTGCAATCAGCTCCCCGACCTTTCCCGGTTTGGAAATATCACCGGGGGCTGGGGGCTGGCCCGCCAGCCTGGAACCGCTGCCATCGCGCGGCGTGTGAGGTACTATCGAAATCCTGATGCCCGGCTCTGCGGATGCCCCGACCGGCGTCAGGCGAGACTTGCGATCAGCTGCTCGGTGCCTTGCTCGATCAGGTCCAGCGCACCGTCGAAATCCCGCGTGTAATACGGGTCCGGCACGTCGCGGCCCAGCGCGGGCGGCAGGAACAGGGCGCGGCGGGCGGTCGCCGCCGGCGGCGCGCTGTCCTCGACCACCGCGAAGATATCGCTGTCGAGCGCCAGCAGCAGGTCGAAGCGGGTGTAATCTTCGGGCGCCAGCATTCGCGCGCGCAGCGCGGACAGGTCATAGCCGCGCCGTGCGGCCGCCTTTCGCATCGGGCCGTAGGGGGCCGCACCCAGGTTCCACGGGCCAAGGCCGCAGCTGTCGAACTCCGCCTCCAGCCCCGCCTCGGCGGCACGGACGCGCGCGATCTCTTCCGCGGCCGGCGAGCGGCATATATTCCCGAGGCAGACAAAGAGGATACGGCGTGGCAAGGTGCAGCCCATGAGTGATTTGCGTCAGCATATCCGGCGCCCAGGCACGGCGCCAGCATGACCGGACGGATCGTCGTGCTGACCGGCGCCGGGCTGTCGGCCGAGAGCGGCTTGGGTACGTTCCGCGACACCGGCGGGCTGTGGTCGCAGTACCGGCTGGAGGATGTCGCCACCCCCGAGGGCTATGCCCGCGACCCGGCCCGCGTTCTGGAGTTCTACAACGCGCGGCGGGCGAACCTCGCGGCCGCCGGGCCCAACGCGGCGCATCATGCGCTGGCGCGCCTGGCGAACGAGACCGGCGCCATGCTGGTCACCCAGAACATCGACAACCTGCTCGAGCAGGCCGGCGCGCGCAACGTCGTCCACATGCATGGCGAGCTGATGCGCAGCCTCTGCGCCGCCTGCGGGGCACGCGCGGACGCGGCGATGGAGATGGCGGTCGAAGACCCCTGCCCGGCCTGCGGCGCCCCCGCCCTGCGCCCGGACGTCGTCTGGTTCGGCGAGATGCCCTATCACATGGAGCGCATCGCAGAGGCGCTCGAGCGCGCCGCGCTCTTCGCCGCGATAGGCACCTCGGGACAGGTCTACCCCGCCGCAGGCTTCGTCGCCGAGGCGCGGGCCTCAGGCGCGCATTGCATCGAGCTGAACCTCGAACGCTCGGACGTCGCCGAGGCCTTCCACGAACACCGCACCGGCAAGGCCAGCGAGATCGTCCCGGCCTGGGTCGAAGAGGTGCTCGCCGGCTACTGAACCAGCCGCGCCAGCGGGCCCTGCGCCGCCCCGTCGCGGTACCAGCGGATGATCGCCGTCCGCTCCTGCGGCTCCATGTAGGTGACGTTCGCCGGCGGCATCGCCGAACTCACCCCGGCCTGGAGATAGATCTGCCGCGCCGCCGCGGCGATGTCCGCCGGCGTCTCCAGCAGCACGTTCCTGGGGGCGCGGTGGATGCCCTCGTAGAACGGCTCGCGCGCGTGGCACATCGAGCAGCGGCCCTGCACGATGCCGGTGACATCCTCGAAGCCGGCCGCCTCGGCGAAGACCTGCTCGGTCGCGGTCAGCGCGCGCGCCTCGGACTCCTCGTAGCTGTCCTGCATCAGCGGCGCGGTCGACAGCCACATGACACCGATGAACAGCAGCACGGTGGCCAGCCAGGTCCAGGTTGGGTTGCCGGCGCGGGCGTGCACGGTGTTGAAGTAGTGCCGGATCGTCACCCCCATCAGGAACACCAGCGCCGCGATCAGCCAGTTGTATTCGGTGGCGAAGGCCAGCGGGTAGTGGTTCGACAGCATCAGGAACAGGACCGGCAGCGTCAGGTAGTTGTTGTGGGTCGAGCGCAGCTTGGCGATCTTGCCGTATTTCGCGTCCGGCGTGCGCCCCTCCTTCAGGTCCTTCACCACGACCCGCTGGTTGGGCATGATGATGAAGAACACGTTCGCCGACATGATCGTGGCGGTGAAGGCGCCCAGATGCAGCATCACCGCGCGGCCGGTGAAGACCTGGTTGTAGGCCCAGCCCATCGCCACCAGCAGCGCGAACAGCAACAGCATCAGCAGCGTCGGACGCTCGCCCAGCCCCGACTTGCACAGCCGGTCATAGACCAGCCAGCCGATCGACAGCGACCCGGCCGAGATCAGGATGCCCTGCCACAGCTCCAGATCGGCCTTGGACCGGTCGATCAGCGTCAGCTCACCGCCGACCCAGTAGACGATCATCAGCAGCGCCGCGCCGGACAGCCAGGTCGAGTAGGCCTCCCATTTGAACCAGGTCAGGTGGTCGGGCATCTGTTCGGGCGCCACCAGGTATTTCTGGATGTGGTAGAAGCCGCCGCCATGCACCTGCCATTCCTCGCCATGCGCCCCCACCGGCAGGTGAGGCACCTTGCGCAGCCCCAGGTCGAGCGCGATGAAATAGAAGGACGAGCCGATCCAGGCGATGGCCGTGATCACGTGCAGCCAGCGCACCGCAAAGGCCAGCCAGTCCCAGATGATGGCAAGATCCTGCATTGCCGTTCTCCCTCGTCGGTCCGATCGCCCCGCTTCCACTGTCCCGAAATATCCCGGGGGCTCCCAGGGGGCTGGCCCCCCGGCGCGGCACATGTATCGCTCGCGCCCTTGTAGCGCGACCGCGCATTATCCTGTATCAGGGAAAAATACCCAGCTGCTTCAAATAAATCCGAATAACCGAGCCGATGGCCTATCTCGACAACATCCGAACCTTCGTGCGGGTCTACGAGCTGGGCAACATGTCGGCGGCGGCGCGCGATCTGAGGATTTCGGCGGCGGTGGCGTCCTCGCGGATCAGCCAGCTCGAAGAGCATCTGGGCGTCCGTCTGTTCCAGCGCACCACGCGGATGCTGAGCCCGACCGAACAGGGGCGCCTGTTCTATGGCGGGGCCTGCCGGATCCTCGATTCGGTGGCCGACGCCGAGGCCGAGATCAGCCAGATCACCCAGACGCCGCGCGGCACGCTCTATGTCGCCGCCCCGCTGGGCATGGGGCAGCGGCTGATCGCGCCGGCGGTGCCCGATTTCAAGGCGGAATATCCGATGGTGAACATCCGGCTGCGCCTGTCGGACCGCAAGCTGGACCTGCCCGCCGAGGGTCTGGACGCGGCCTTCTTCCTCGGCCAGCCCGAGGACTCGACGCTGCGGCTGCGCAAGATCGCCGACGTTCCGCGGATGCTGTGCGCGGCGCCGGCCTACATCGCGCGCAAGGGCATGCCCGAGACCAGCGGAAGCCTGTCGCGCGGCGAGCATGACTGCCTGAACCTGCGCTACCCCGGCGCGCCCGAGTTCCAGTGGCCGCTGCAGACGCCCGAGGGGGTACGGCGGGTCGCGGTGTCAGGCCCGTTCGAATGCGACCACGGCGACGTTCTGACCGCCTGGGCGCTGGCCGGGCACGGGATCGTGCTGAAGCCGGTGTTCGAGGTGGCCGAGTATCTCGAGGACGGACGGCTCGTGCCCGTGCTCGAAACCGAGCCGCCGGTGCCGGTGCAGATGGGCTGCCTCTACCTGCACCGCCGGCGGCAGGATCCCAAGGCGCGGCTGTTCATCGACTTCATGGTGCAGCACATCCAGAAGGCGCTGGGCTGAGCCTCGACGGAGGTACCGTCCCGCTTATTCGCCTTACCGCGCCGAGAGGCGGGCCGCGCTTGGCCCGCTTGGTGCTGCGCAAGTCCGCAGGCAGGATCGGCGGCGGCCTCGTGCGAGACCGTCCGCTCTCAACTCCCCCGATAGGTGGAATAGCCGAAGGGCGAGAGCAGCAGCGGCACGTGGTAATGCGCCTCCTCGGACATGCCGAAGCGCAGCGGGATCACGTCCAGAAAACGCGGATGCTCGGGCGCGGCCCCGGTCGCGTCCAGATAGTCGCCGGCATGGAAGACCAGCTCGTAGACCCCCGGCGCGAACTCCGCCGCCGGCAGGATCTGTTCGTCGGTGCGACCGTCATCATTGGTCTCGAGCGTTCGCATGTGAACCCGCGCCGACCCGGCGATTCGGTAAAGCTCGATCCGCAGCCCCGCCGCGGGGCGGCCGCGCGCGGTGTCCAGCACATGTGTCGTCAGATATCCGGCCATCGCTTTGCCTCTCGTCTCGGTCCCGCAAGGGTCATGCCGCAGATACGGGGCAGAGGCAAAACCTTAGCGCTTATAGCTGTTTCAGAAAAAAACAGAAAGTCAGGCCGATTTATTTGCCTTACAAACGCAATCGACAAGACAGGAGGACCCATGACACGCTATCCCCGCGACCTGCGCGGCTATGGAGCCAACCCGCCCGATGCGGCCTGGCCCGGCGGCGCCAAGATCGCCGTCCAGTTCGTGCTGAACTACGAAGAGGGCGGCGAGAACAACCTGCTGCACGGCGATGCGGGTTCCGAGGGCTTCCTGTCCGACATCCCCGGCGCCGCGCCCTGGCCCGGCCAGCGGCATTGGAACATGGAGTCGATCTACGAATACGGCGCCCGCGCCGGGTTCTGGCGCCTGCACCGGCTGTTCACCGGCGCGGGCATCCCGATCACCATCTACGGCGTCGCCACCGCGCTGGCCCGCAGCCCCGAGCAGGTCGCGGCGATGAAATCCGCGGGCTGGGAGATCGCCAGCCACGGGCTGAAATGGATCGAGCACAAGGACATGCCCGAGGCCGAGGAGCGCGCCCAGATCGCCGAGGCGATCCGGCTGCACGCCGAGGTCACCGGCGAGCCGCCGCGCGGCTGGTACACCGGCCGCTGCTCGATGAACACCATCCGGCTGGCGGCCGAAGAGGGCGGCTTCGCCTACATTTCGGACGCCTATGACGACGACCTGCCGCACTGGATCCGAATTGGCGAGCGCGACCAGCTGATCATCCCCTACACGCTCGAGGCGAACGACATGCGCTTCGCCGGCGCGCCCGGCTACATCACCGGCGAGCAGTTCTTCCAGTATCTCAAGGACGCCTTCGACGTGCTCTATGCCGAAGGCGAGGCCGGGCAGGCGAAGATGATGAATATCGGCCTGCACTGCCGGCTGATCGGCCGCCCGGGCAAGCTCGCGGGCCTCAAACGCTTCGTCGAGTACATCCAGGGCTTTGAGGGCGTCTGGTGCCCCCGCCGCATCGACATCGCCGAGCACTGGGCCGCGACCCACCCGACCCGGCACTTCGAACGCCCCAGCGAGATGGACCGCGACCGCTTCGTCGAAGCCTATGGCGGCATCTTCGAGCATTCGCCCTGGATCGCCGAGCGCGCCCACGGGCTTGAACTCGGTCCCGCGCATGACTGCGCCGCCGGGGTGCACAACGCGCTCTGCCGCGCCTTCCGCACCGCCAGCGACGACGAGCGCCTGGGCGTGCTGCGCGCCCATCCCGACCTCGCCGGCAAGCTGGCCGCGGCCAGGCGGCTGACCGCCGAAAGCACCGCCGAGCAGGCCAGCGCCGGGCTCGACGCCCTGACCGACGCCGAGCGCGCGCGCTTCACCGAGCTCAACGACGCCTATGTCGCCAAGCACGGATTCCCGTTCATCATCGCCGTGCGCGACCACGACAAGGCCGGGATTCTCGCCACCTTCGAGAGGCGGCTGGGCAACGACACCGCGTCTGAGACGGCCGAGGCCTGCCAGCAGGTCGAGCGCATTGCCGAGCTGCGGTTGAAGGATCTGTTCGGGGCCGGCTGACCCGCGGCCCCGCCCCCTCCCTTCCCCGGTTTCGAAATATCCCGGGGGCTTCGCCCTGGGGCGAGGGGGGCCGGCCCCTTGGCCGCCTACCAGTCCATCACGACCTTGCCGGCCTCGCCCGAGCGCATCGCGGCGAAGCCTTCCTCGAAGTCGTCGACCGGGATCCGGTGGGTGATCAGCGGGCGCAGATCGAGCCCCGACTGCACCAGACCGATCATCTTGTACCAGGTCTCGTACATCTCGCGGCCATAGATGCCCTTGATCGTGAGCATCTTGAAGATCACCTGGTTCCAGTCGATCTCGAAGGCGGTCGGCGCGATCCCCAGCAGCGCGATCTTGCCGCCATTGTTCATCGCCGCCACCATGTCGCGGAAGGCCGGAGCCGCACCCGACATCTCGAGCCCGACGTCGAACCCCTCGGTCATGCCGATCTCGTCCATCACCTGGTCGAGTGTCTTCTTGGCGGGGTTCACCGTCACGTCCACGCCCATGCGCGCGGCGAGCGCCAGCCGGCCCTCGTTGAGATCGGTGATGACGACCTTCCGCGCCCCGGCACGCTTGGAGACCATCGCGCCCATGATGCCGATGGGCCCGGCGCCGGTGACCAGCACGTCCTCGCCCACCAGGTCGAAACTCAGCGCGGTGTGCACCGCGTTGCCGAACGGGTCGAAGATCGCGGCGATCTCGTCGGGGACGTCGTCGGGTATGGCGATGACGTTGCTCTCGGGCAGGCAGAGGTATTCGGCGAAGGCGCCATCGCGGTGAACGCCGACGCCCTTGGTGTTGCGGCACAGGTGGCCCCGGCCGGCGCGGCAGTTGCGGCAGTGGCCGCAGACGATGTGCCCCTCGCCCGAGACCCGCTGGCCGATACGGTACTTGGTGGCGGCCGCGCCGGTATCGGCGATCTCGCCGACGAATTCATGGCCCGTCACCAGGCCGACGGGGACGGTCTTGGCCGACCATTCGTCCCAGTTCCAGATATGCACGTCGGTGCCGCAGATCGCGGTCTTCTTCACCCGGATCAGCACGTCCGAGGGGCCGGGTTCGGGTACCGGCACGCGCTCCATCCACAGGCCCGGCTCGGGGCGGGATTTCACCAGCGCTTTCATTTCGTTCTGCATCACGTCTCCCACAGATCGGTCGAGAGGTATTTCAGCCCGCTGTCGCAGACGATGAAGGCCACCGTGCCGCCCCGCTCGGGTCCCTGCAAGAGGCGTGCGGCGGCGGCGAGGTTGGCACCGGCGGAATAGCCGCCGAAGATGCCCTCGGTGCGGGCCAGAAGGCGGGCGTGCGCGAGGGCCTCCGCGCCCGTCACCGCCAGGTATCCGGCCAGATCGGCCCCCGCAAGATGCGCGAGATCGTCCATATTGTAGCCGCCACCCTGGATCGGATGCTCGGGCGCATCCGTCGCGCCGCCCGCCAGCGCCTGCGCGCCCTCGGGCTCGACCGCGTAGCAGCGCACGCCCTTGGGCGCCAGGAACCGCGCCACGCCGCCCAGCGTGCCGCCCGAGCCCACGAAGTCGCAAAAGGCGGTGACCGCGCCTTCGGACTGCTCCCAGATCTCGGGGCCGGTGGAGTGGTAATGCGCCTGCCAGTTCTCGGGGCGGGCGAACTGGTCGGCGCGGAAGGCGTCGCGCGCGGCGGTCTGGCGCTGCGCCTCTTCCTCGACCAGCGCCAGGTCGGCGCCCGAGACCTCGCCGGGCCGGCCGCCGGCGGCTTGCGGCACCAGCACGACCTCGGCGCCCAGCGCGCGCATCATCCGGGCGCGTTCGGGCGAGTTGCCCGCGCTCATCACCGCCACGAAGGGATGACCCGCCACCGCGCAGACGATGGCGAGGCCGGTGCCCATGTTGCCCGATGTCAGCTCGACCACCGTCTGCCCGGGGGCGAGCATGCCTGTGGCGCGAGCGGATTCGATGGTGCGCCGCGCCGCGCGGTCCTTCTTGGAATAGCCCGGCAGCAGGTTGTCGAGCTTCGCTAGCAGCCGGCCCTCCAGCCCCAGCGCGGCGGCCGCGCGGGACAGTTCGACCAGCGGCGTGTCTCCCATCGCCTCGACGACCGACGGCAATGGCGCCATCAGATCACGCCCATCTGCCGGCCGACGCGTTCGAAGGCGTCGATGGCGCGGGCCAGTTCCTCGGGCGCATGCGCGGCCGACATCTGGGTGCGGATGCGGTCCTGTCCGCGCGGCACCACGGGGAACGAGAAGGCGGTGACGAAGACGCCCTCCTCGGCCAGCCGGGCAGCCATCTCCTGCGCCAGCTTCGGGTCGCGCAGCATTACCGGCGCGATCGGGTGCTCGCCGGGCAGGATCTCGAAGCCCAGCTGGCTCATCTTCTGGCGGAACACCTTGGTATTTTGCATCAGCCGGTCGCGCAGCTCGTGCCCGCCCTCGATCATGTCCAGCACGGTCAGCGAGGTCGCCGCGATCACCGGCGCCAGCGCATTCGAGAACAGGTAGGGCCGCGAGCGCTGCCGCAGCCAGTCGATCACCGGCTTCGGCCCCGCCGTATACCCGCCCGAGGCCCCGCCCAGCGCCTTGCCCAGCGTGCCGGTGAGGATGTCCACCTTGACCCCGCAATGCTCGGGCGTGCCGCGGCCATGCGCGCCCATGAAGCCCACCGCGTGGCTGTCATCCACCATCACCAGCGCGTCATGCTTCCCGGCCAGATCGCAGATCTCGGGCAGCTTCGCGACATAGCCGTCCATCGAGAACACGCCATCGGTCGCGATCAGGCGATAGCGCGCGCCCTGTGCATCCTTCAGCCGCGCCTCCAGCTCGGCCATGTCGGAGTTGGCGTAGCGGAAGCGCTGCGCCTTGCACAGCCGGATGCCGTCGATGATCGAGGCGTGGTTGAGCGCGTCGGAGATGACCGCGTCCTCCTCGCCGAGGATGGTCTCGAACAGCCCGGTGTTGGCGTCGAAGCACGACGAGTAGAGGATCGTGTCCTCGGTGCCGAGAAANNGCGGATGCCGTCGATGATGCTGGCATGATTGAGGGCGTCACTGATCACCGCGTCCTCGGGCCCGAGGATCGTCTCGAACAGGCCGCCGTTGGCGTCGAACGCCGAGGCGTAGAGGATCGCGTCCTCGGTGCCGAGGAAGGCGGCGATGCGGGCCTCGAGCTCCTTGTGCAGGTCCTGCGTGCCGCAGATGAAGCGGACCGAGGACATGCCGTATCCATACCGGTCCAGCGCCGCCTGCGCCGCGTCGACCAGCTCCGGATGGTTCGAAAGCCCGAGATAGTTGTTGGCGCAAAGGTTGATGCTCTGGGCACCGTCGACCTCGACGGTGCCGGCCTGGGGCGAGGTGATCACCCGCTCGGTCTTGTAGAGCCCCTCATCGGCCAGCGCGGCCAGCCGCTCGGTCAGGTCGGAAGTCAGGCGCGACATGCGAAAACCTCTGCCAGGATGGGCGCCGGGCGCCGGTCAGGCGGAGTCTCGGGCAGGCAGGCAGCGGGATCAAGCCCCATTCGCCCCCGGCCCAGCGCCGCAACGCCTTGAGCCCGCCGCGCGCGCGCCTATGATCCCGGGCAGCGAAATCATTCCAAGGATGGCGATATGAATATCGATCTGCTGCGGCGTCTGTGCGAAACCCCCGGCGTGCCGGGCCACGAGGACCGGGTGCGCGAGCTGATCCTGAAAGAGACCGAAGGGCTGTTCGACCATGTCGAGTCCGACCCGATGGGCTCGCTGCTGTGCCGCCGCGACGCCCGCGGCAAGGGCGGCGACAGCAAGAAGGTCATGCTGCTGTGCCACATGGACGAGATCGGCTTCCTGGTCAGCCATGTCTCCGAGAAGGGCTTCGTCTACCTGCAGCCCGTAGGCGGCTTCGACCCGCGCAACCTGTTCTCGCGCCGGGTGCTGATCTGCACCGAAAGCGGCGACTACAAGGGCGTGATGAACCCCGGCGGCCGGCCGATCCACATCTCCAGCCCCGAGGACCGCAAGAAGATCCCCGAGGTGACCGAGTTCTTCGTCGATACCGGCATGGGCAAGGAAACCGCGGAAGTCGTGAAGGTCGGCGACATGGTGGTGATGGACGAGCCCTTCCTCGAGATCGGCGAGAAGGTGGTGTCCAAGGCGCTGGACAACCGCATCGCCTGCTGGCTGGGCATCGAGGCGATCCGCGGCCTGGGCGATGCAGCCCACAACGCCGAGATCCACGTCGCCTTCACCTGCCAGGAGGAGGTCGGCCTGCGCGGCGCCCGCACCGCCGCCTACGCCGTGAAACCCGACATCGGCATCGGCATCGACACCACGCTGGCCTGCGACACCCCCGGCGTGCCCGAGCAGGACCGCACCACGGTGCAGGGCGAGGGCTTTGGCCTGCATGTGCGCGATTCGAGCTTCATCGCCGACAAGGCGCTGGTGGCCGAGTTCGACGCGCTGGCAAAGAAGCACGAGATCCCGTTCCAGCGCACCATGCTGCGCGCCGGCGGCCAGGACGGCGCCGCCGCGCAGCAGGCCGCCGCAGGGGCACGGGCCGTGGGGATCGTCGTGGGCACGCGCTATATCCACACCGTCACCGAGATGATTCACAAGACCGACCTGCAGGCGGCGCGCGACATCCTGGTGGCATATCTGAAACAGGCGTAAGGGGGGCGCTGCCCCCGCCGCCCTCGGCCCGGGCCGAGGGCGACTCCCCCGGGATATTTCCGGACAGTGGAAG
>JABAHR010016891.1_pt3 | contig 11437 bp, 11 predicted proteins | sample 7062101 | NCBI WGS metagenome assembly JABAHR01 (sample SAMN14534553, study PRJNA622989) | marine sediment metagenome | biome: marine biome [ENVO:00000428]; feature: marine pelagic biome [ENVO:01000023]; material: deep marine sediment [ENVO:00002113] | place: India: Gulf of Kutch | collected...
GCAGCCCAGTGTCAGGCACAGTCCCCGCTGCGCACCCTCGACCTCCTCGACGTGACGCGGGACGGAGCCGAGATCCGCATCGAAGCGTCCGCGCGCTCCTTCCTCCACAATCAGGTCCGATCGATGGTCGGCAGCCTCAAACTTGTGGGTGAAGGCAAGTGGTCGCCGGAAGACTTGTCACACGCCCTCGCGTCCCGCGACCGCACCGCCTGTGGCGCGGTCGCACCCGCATCCGGACTCTATCTCGTGCGCGTGGATTACGGACTGCCGTCGTCAGCCGAAGGCGAGATCGCAGAGGACGACGACTGAACAATGTAATCAGGCAGGTCCCTTGTCCGCCATCAATGCGAAAGAGCCTTGCCATGCCCAATTGCACGCCCAAGCTGAAAGGTCGAACAGTCATCCAGCGTGGTGAGGAGTATTTCACAATGATCACGAAGTTGCAGGTTTTCACGATTGTTCTTGCTGCCGGAATATCGCTCGCCGCATTGCCAGCCGCGACACAAGACGCCGAGTCCGGGATAGGCTCGAGATCGGGGACCGGTTCGGGGCCCGGCATGATGATGGGCCGCGGCAAGAAGGGCGGCGGAATGCACGGCATGATGGGTGGCGGAAGGGGCCGCTGCGCCATCATGGGTCACATGAGGGACCCTGACGGCACGATGAGCATGCACACTGAAGGCCGCATCGCGTTTCTGAAAGCCGAACTGGGCATCACGGAGGAACAGAAGACGGCATTCGACGCCTACGCCGATGCCCTTCGCAAAAATCACAAGAGCATGATCACGCGACACGCAAAGCGGATGGAGAAGCGACGGGCTCAATCGCCAGTCGACCGCCTAAAGCAACGCATCGGCGCACTGGAAACGCGGCTCGCGGCATTGAAGGATCTCGACCGCCCGCTTTCTACGCTCTACGCTGCTTTTAGCGATGAGCAGAAGTCAAAGGCGGACGCGCTCATGTCAAGAATTGGTTGCATGATGTGAGCCCCAGGCTCCGCAGCACGGCCGACATCGGCACACCACGTGCGTACCCTACGCATCAGGATTACGGCTCGCGACTGAGGTGAGTGAGCGATGCCGCATGCTCTTCCCAGTTCCGCCCGTCAAACGGCTCGATAACGAGATTGGTCGGTATCGGATCGAGACAGCGCACATTGACGTCGACACCATCCGGATTGGAACGGGGCGTGTAGAACGGTTTCACGCCGCAGACCTTGCAGAACGTGTGCTGCGCAACACCGGTGTTGAACGTGTAGGTCGTAAGGCTATCGGCGCCCTGAATGAGCCGGAAGCGTGAGCGCGGCACGATAAGGTGCAGAAACCCGGCCTTCGAGCACATGGAGCAGTTGCAGTCGTGCGCCGTAATCTTGTCCGGCGCTTCGACCTCAAAGCGGACTGCTCCACAATGACAGCTTCCGTTGTACATCATGACGGAAGTCCCAAAAGCGCACCGCCTTCCCAGAGAGAAGGCGGCACGGTTTCGCAGGGCTTAATTTACGTCCAGAAGCTCAACGTCGAAAATCAGCGTTGCATTCGGCGGAATGACACCACCAGCGCCGCGCGACCCATAACCAAGCTCGGGCGGAATGATAAGCGTGCGCTTGCCGCCGATCTTCATTGTTGCAACGCCCTCATCCCAGCCTTTGATGACCTGCCCAACACCGATCTGAAATTGGAACGGCTGACCGCGATCCACTGAGCTGTCGAACTTCTTCCCGCGCTCGCCATTCTCATAGAGCCAGCCCGTATAGTGCATCACGCACATCTGTCCGGCCTGAGGCGAGGCGCCCGTACCCGGCGTCGTATCTTGAATTTTCAAACCCGATTGAGTGGTCATAATCTCTCCGGCAGAAGTGGCTGACGTGGAAAGGAACGGCAAGGCAAGTGCGCCGGCGAGCATAAAGGCAAGGCCAAGCCCTGCAAAGGCGCGCGGCCAAATGACAAAACGCATTCGGATCTCCTTGATGTGATCATTGAGCTGGGAGGCTTCCCCTAGCCCAGATGCCCAGAAAGTGCAGCTTTTTTGTGGGCAAGCACGCACCCGCAGCAGAGAAAAAGTGCGCATCACACATCTTGAACGATAGAATGCCCACACTACGTTCTTGGCCACGGCAAATTTGCGGCGCTCTTTGCCGTGCTGGCTTCTGTTCAATGTTCAAAACAAAAAAACACCGCCCCGCAGACCAAGAGGGCTTGAGGCACCAGGGAGGTGACGATGGCAGACGGGAAGGCAAGCTCGCCTAAGCGCAAGAAAGACCACGCCAAAACTGAATCAGACAAAAACCGCGACGGCTTGATGGAAGCAATGATCGGGGCCTGTGCCTATGTCGCGCACGCAGACGGCCGCCTCGACCAGAAAGAGCGCCAGCGTGTATTTTGCCTGATGCGGGCCTTACCCACATTCAGCGGCTATCCTGATGAGGCGATTACCGCCGCATTTGCCCGGCAGGAACGCGCGTTCGCTGTCGAGCCCCGCACAGCACGCAAACAGGCACTCGACGCCATCGAAGCATTAAAGGTGCGGGAACCCGAGGCCCATCTTTTCATTTCCGCCTGTCAACATGTGTTGGAGGCGGACGGCGTGCGTCTTCTGAGTGAATACCAGGCGCTGCACGATATCGGCCAAGCGCTGGAAGGCCACGCGGCATCAGCCGCGCCCCTCCCCCAGGGCTGATATGCCCGGAAAATAGGGCGTGATCTTACGAGATTACACCCCACAGATCCGTCTCGTCGCTTTCGGTGATGCGGNNCCAGGGCTGACGCCCCGGAAAACAGGGCGTGACCTCACGCAGTCACGCCCCACAAATCCGTCTCATCGCTTTCGACAATGCGGACCTTCACGATGTCGCCCGGCTTGGCCCCGGTCTCGCCGTTCAGGAACACACTGCCGTCGATCTCCGGCGCGTCCCATTGTGAACGGCCGATCGCACCCTCGTCATCCACCTCATCGATAAGCACAGGCGTCGTGCGCCCAACCTTCTCGGCCAGCAGCGCACGTGAGACCGCCTGCTGTGACTGCATAAACCGGTGCCAGCGCTCCTCCTTGACTTCGTCCGGCACAGCACCGGGAAGGGCATTGGCAGCCGCACCCTCGACCGGCTCATACTTGAAGCACCCCGCGCGATTGATTTTCGCCTCCGTCAACCACTGAAGAAGAAGATCAAAGTCCTCGTCCGTCTCACCGGGAAAACCGACAATAAAAGTCGAGCGAAGAGCAAGATCGGGACACACCTTCCGCCAGGCCGCAATCCGCGCCGCCGTCTTCTCCTGATGTGCGGGCCGGCGCATCGCCTTCAGCACGCGGGGCGAAGCGTGCTGAAACGGAATGTCGAGATAGGGAAGGATCTTGCCCTCCGCCATCAGCGGTATGACCTCGTCGACGTGCGGATAGGGATAAACATAATGCAGCCGCACCCAGGCGCCGAGTTCTCCCAACGCGGTGGCGAGATCGAGAAACCGCGCTTTCAGCGGCGCGCCCTTCCACGCGCTCTCCGCATATTTGATGTCGAGTCCGTACGCGCTTGTATCCTGGCTGATGATAAGAAGCTCTTTAACACCCGCGTTCACAAGACGCTCGGCCTCAGCCATCACCTGATTGGCCGGACGCGAGACAAGATCGCCGCGCAAGGAGGGGATGATGCAAAAACTGCAACGATTGTTACAGCCCTCTGAAATCTTGAGATAGGCGTAATGGCGCGGCGTCAGATGCAAACCTTCTGGCGGCACCAGATCGACGTATGGATCATGCAAGGGCGGCACGGCGTCATGCACCGCGGACACCACCTCTTCGTATTGATGCGGCCCCGTCACCGCCAGGACATCGGGATGCACGTCGCGAATGCGCGCCGCCTCAACACCCATGCAGCCCGTGACAATCACCCGCCCGTTCTCAGTCAGCGCCTCGCCAATGGCGTCCAGGCTTTCCGCTTTGGCACTATCGAGAAACCCGCAGGTGTTGACCACCACGACGTCGGCACCGGCATAGTCGCCCGCAACCTGATACCCCTCACTCCTCAGCTTGGTGATAATGCGCTCGCTATCGACGAGCGCTTTCGGGCAGCCGAGAGAAACAAAGCCGACCTTGGGTGCGCCAGCACGGTCACGCCGCACGCCGGCCGCGCTGGACGGCGAAGCCGTCTTGGTTTTTGAAATAGTATCAGCAGTCATCGGTGGCGATGGACCCTTCTCGTCGCTCGCTCAACTGAGCAGACCCGCGCCCTCAGTTAGCGCCCGAGCACGCGCACCACAATCCCCTCGGCGTGTGACGCAATCGCTGATCCTGCGGGACACGACCCTCATGAAGCCGGAACGGGCTGCCCTTTCGGCACCATTGCCACTTTCTTCACGCACTTCAGAAAGGCGGACAATACCGGCGGATGCGGCTCGCGGCTCTGGATAATGAGCCCGATGGTGTGCGTGACCGCAGGCTCGGTGAGCGGGATTGCCTTGAGCTCCCTGGGCGGTTCAAACCGCGGGTCTGCGCCCAGCGCGGCAATCGTTGCCCATTTCCCCGATCGCACATGCACGTGCAGCATCATCATAGAATTCGACTCGAACGTCGGTGCGGTTTTGCTGCCGGCCTCAGCAAGGTGACGGTCGATGATGCGCCGGTTCTGCATANNGGGGGCGACCAGCATAGCGTAGCGCTCCTCATAGAGAGGCATCGTACTGAAACGCTGCAAGGGCTCGATATCGATATACGAAATACCGACATCCATTTCGAGATCATCGAGGCCTGCCATGATCGCATCGGACGACGCCGAAAAAACAGAAACCGACACGGCCTCATGAACCTCGTTGAAGGCCAAAGTCAGCTTCGGCACATAAGGCAACGCCGTCGGCACCGCGCCGATCCGCAGGTGACCCGTCAAACCTTGCTTCAGCGCATCGAGCTCCTGGCGCATCGTGCGCACATCACCGACGATGCGCCGTGCCCAATCCAGAACCCGCTCGCCTTCCGGCGTAAAGCCTTGAAAGCGCGACCCCCGCTCGACGATGCGCACACCGAGCTGGTCTTCAATACTTTTCAAAGCCGCAGAAAGCGTGGGCTGGCTAATGCCGCAGCTGTCCGCCGCACGCCCGAAATGCTTCTCGCGCGAAAGGGCCAGTAATAGCTCGAGTTTTTCCACCATAATCTCAAACTCGTTTAATCATGTCGCGGCGAAACCCGTGCCGTCCACCGCGTCCGCGCATCCCGTCCGGGCCTTAAACGACGCGCCACGCCCACCACCCCATCTCAGGCGTGATCGCACCGAAACGTACGATATCCAGACCACCTTTCATATAGTCACACACCACGCGATACACATTGCTATCCGGCCATATGGCGCACGGAATGGGCGAAATGAAGCCTCCGCGGGGACGGAATGTCCCGGCCGGTTGCATGAGCCGTGCCGATGCCCCATAACCGCCTTGGCTGGCGGCGGACGCTTCCCTCGCCAACCGGGTCAGGTCGGGAACGAAGCAGCCCTAACGATCAGGATGCGGGTCGTTCGCCAGCCACTCGACACGTGCGTACCGGCGCTCACGGAATTGCACGTGAGCCCTCGCGGGCGCTGGCGCGAGGCAGGGGAAGCGGCGCATGGCGAGCAAGAAAAAGGCGACAGCGGCGGGCGGTACGGGCGCGAATACCCGCGACAAAGCCTATGTCGTGCTCGCCCGAAAGTATCGGCCACAAACCTTCGAAGACCTGATCGGCCAGACCGCCATGGTCACCACGCTGCGCAACGCCTTCGCCTCAGGACGCATCGCGCAGGCCTACATGCTGACCGGCGTCCGCGGTGTCGGCAAAACGACAACGGCGCGCATTCTTGCCCGCGCTTTCAACTACGAGACCGACAAGGTCTCGGCGCCCACGATCGACATTCCAAAGGACAAGCCCGGCCGCCATTGTCTGGAGATTATGGAAGGCCGGCACGCCGATGTCATCGAGATGGACGCCGCGTCCAACACCGGCGTCGACAACGTCCGTGAAATTATTGAGAACGCCCGCTACCGGCCGATACTGGCGCGAACCAAGGTCTTCATCATCGATGAGGTCCACATGCTGTCCAAGAGCGCCTTCAACGCGCTCCTAAAGACACTCGAAGAGCCTCCCGAACATGTGAAATTTATCTTCGCCACAACCGAAATCCGCAAGGTCCCCGTCACCATCCTCTCGCGCTGCCAGCGCTTCGACCTGAGACGCGTTGATGTGCCTGAGCTTGCCAAGCACCTCAAAGCGATCACAGCGGCCGAAAACGCCAAGGCCGATGACGACGCACTTGCCATGATCGCGCGCGCAGCCGAAGGCTCGGTGCGCGATGGACTGTCCATACTCGATCAGGCCATTGCCACCGGATCAGGACACGTTACGGCGGAAACAGTCCGCGCGATGCTGGGCCTTGCCGACCGCGGACGCATTTTCGATCTCCTGGAGCACCTATTCCACGGCGACGCCGCTGCAGCATTACAAGCACTCGATGCCTTACACCGCGATGGCGCGGATCCGAGGCAGCTGCTCAATGATCTGGCCGACGCCGTCCATATCACCTCACGCGTCAAGGTCGTCGGATCCGACGCAGGCGGAGAAGGACTCTCCGCGGAGGAAAAGCGGCGCGCAGAAACACTGGCGGAGGAGCTCTCTATCCCGCTACTATCGCGCGCCTGGCAAATGCTGATTAAGGGCATTGAGGATGCCGCCCGCGCGCCCGATCCCTTGAGCGCCGCCGAGATGGTGTTGATCCGATTGGCCTACACGGCTGATCTCCCCTCGCCGGACGATCTCATCAAAGCACTCGGAGGAGAAACGCTTTCGACGCGTGGAGAACGCGCCGGAACCAGTGCGCCGCCACCGCGCGACGAACGCGCTCCTCTGAACGAGCACGTCCCAGCCGCACCGCAGGCCGTTCAACCCAGTGAAGAGCCTGCAAGAGATACCGGCAGCGCCTCCGAGCCCGAGCTTGAACTATTCGATGCAAATGATGCGGATGCGGAAATGTCCGACGCCGGCACCGAGACCGCTCCGCCGGGCCCGCCCGCCATCGGGCTTGCCGATCCGCGGACGTTTGGTGAGGTGGTCGCATTGGCCGGCACGCGGCGCGACGCACGCCTTAAGGTCCATCTCGAGGAGCACGTGAGCCTGGTAAAGTTCGATGCGGCGGCAGGCTCCATCGACCTCTTCCTCCTACCCCGTGCACCAGCCGAAATCGCCAACGAGTTACGCGAAAAACTCAACCGCTGGACGGGACGGCGCTGGATGGTCGTGCTCTCAAAGACACGCGGCGAAAGATCCATCGGCGAAGTTCGCCGCGAACGCGAAGAGGCCGAGCGCGCCGAGATTAAGAAGCACCCCGCCGTAGCGGCGATCCTTGAAGAGTTTCCCGACGCAGAAATCGCGGACATCCGCCCTATTCCGGGCACACGTAAAGACGACACAGGAACAGGATGACCGGGGCCGCACCTTGTTTCGGCGAGGAAACGGCACCCACACCCAACACAACCCAAACATCCCGCCCCCAGGGCGGACGTCGAACCCAGAAACACACGCTTTGAAACGCAGGGGACCCACATGAAAGACCTCATGGGCATGATGAAGCAGGTCAAAGACATGCAGGAACGCATGCAAAAAATGCAGGCCGAGCTGGAGGAGACCCAAATCGAAGGGCACTCGGGCGGCGGGCTCGTCAAAATCACGCTGAACGGCAAAGGCGACGTGCGCCGGGTCTCCATCGACCCAACTCTTCTAAAGCCGGAGGAGGCCGAAATTCTCGAAGACCTCATCGTGGCCGCGGCCCAAGACGCAAAAAGCAAGGTCGAAGCCATGATGCAGGAAAAGATGGCGGAAGCCACTGGNNGGCCTGCCATTGCCTCCAGGCATGAAGCTGTTCTGAAATGCGCGGCGGGCGCCGCTCATGCCTCACCACAGAACGGACCAATCCCCCCGGCAGTATTCCGTGGAAAACCTGCGCCAACAACGGCCGCTGATGCAGGCCTGCTACCTTTCCGGCGGCCGTTAGGTGTGAAACAGTGCCCCGGATCGTAGAGGGGTGGACATGACTTCGCACTTTAGCTGGACGCGCCCGGACGGTACCGCCGCACTCATGCGAAGCGTGGCCGTTCCTTCCATTCTCATACTCATAGCGCTTGCGTCCACGCTCTGGCTTATGGGACGCCTCCCCATATGCAACTGCGGTTACGTAAAGCTTTGGCACGCCGTGGCCTCAAGCTCCGAGAATTCGCAGCACATCTTCGACTGGTACACACCAAGCCACATCATCCACGGCTTCCTCTTCTATTTCTTTCTCCACCTCCTCTTCCCCGAAATGGCCATCGCGACCCGGTTTCTGATCGCGCTATCCCTCGAGGCCGGTTGGGAATTGCTCGAAAACTCCGATTTCATCATAAACCGATATCGCTCAGGAACCATCTCACTCGATTACTACGGCGACTCGATCGTGAACTCGCTTTCGGACGCTATCGCGATGATAATTGGATTCGTTCTGGCATACCGTCTGCCGGTCGCTCTCATTGTATTCCTTGCAATAGCGTTCGAATTATTCACGGGTTGGCTCATCCGCGACAACCTCACCCTCAACGTCATCATGCTGCTCTTTCCGATTGAATGGATAATGACGTGGCAGGCAGGTGCTTAACCGGTCTCGCACATGACAGCCGACAAAGAAGGGTGGATCAATCGCCGGCGCAGAAGACCGAGGGTCTTTCTGTCCTACCGGCATGCCGAAGCCGAAGGCGGTGACGACGCCCCCCGCATCAACGCCGAACACAAAGCCTGGGTCGAAAAATTTGCGGCCGATCTCGGCGCCTACGAGATCGATGTCATCTGGGACAAGCTCATGCAGGATGCGCTTCGCAAGCGTGCCGAAGTGGACCCCGAGAAGCTCCCGTTCTCAGCCGAGATATCACGCATCTGTCCCATGATCTGCCACGCCTTCGTTCCGGTGTTGACGCCGCGTTATCTGGAACGCATTGGCATATTCGAGGGCGAACAGAAGAATGTTATGGCGTTCGGAGGCGTCATGGAGGAGTGGCTTGGCGCCATCAAGTTGGTCAGCGAGCGGCACATGGATATCCAGGCCGTCGTGCGCAGCGGACGCGAAGAGGACTTCGCTCCGCTTCCCTATCTCATCAAGCGCCCGGGCATTATGGATATGCGCCCCGGCAACGAAGCCCATTATGANNGGCTGCACTACGAGCGCAAACACGATGATCCCCCGGTGGACATGGAGCTCGAGCCGTGGATCGACCTCTATCTGGACTGGTGCCGGCTTCGCTACAAGGGCTGCGCCGCACTACCCGTCGGTGCTTGGCCCTGGCACACCGGCCGGCCAATGGAATTCCTGAGCGATTACGCCGAGACGCAACAGGCGCTTGGCAGCAGCAGCGACGCGCAATTGCACGCCACGCTCATGCAGCGCTTCAAAGAACAGAACAAACCAGCCGTAGAGCAAAATTGGATTTCCGATCTCTCGAACGGTCTGCTGACTTTTGGCGACAATGGCGAAGGCGCCGAACACCTGACCGCGCTCGTCAACGCCTGCTGCAAGGCAATCAGCGAGGGAAAGATTGCCGAGACCGGCCCGGACCATGCAAAGCTTCAGCACAATCTCGCCAAGGCCATGCTGTTCCTTTCCAAGGCAAACCGTGGTGACGCCTGGCTTCCCCGTGCCGTTGCCAGCTTCAAAACAGCAATCGACGGCTTCGACCGCNNCCGCCGACTGGAGCCGGGTGATGACCGGCCTTGGAGAGGCCCTCGCCGAATTGGGCATCCAGCAAACTGGACCCGGAGAAATCGAACTTGCGCTGAAGGTTTTTGATGCGGCGCTCACCGCACGCCCAAGACATCAGAATAGTGAACTCTGGGCACAGACAGCAGCTAGCCGTACCGAAGCCCTATTTCTACTGGGCGCCTACCATAACGATATTGGCCGCCTAAATGAGGCTGTAAGCAGCGCATCGGACATTATTGCCGAACTGGAAAGCCTAGAAAAACCCGACGACCCTCAGATGTTCCGCAGACTTTGGACGCCAGAGACTGGCATTTCCAGAATGAGAACGGTAATAGCCGAGGCGAACCGCCTTCTCCAACAAACGTCCTGAGGGCGCAAACACAAGACGCCACGCCGACCCGTCGACTCCGACCAAGAACTGGCCGACAGAGGATCGATGTCTCAAAAGATCGCCGGACCTGAAATCGAGCGCCTCGTGCAGCTCCTCTCGCGCCTACCGGGACTCGGACCGCGCTCGGCGCGCAAGGCCGCCCTCGCGCTCCTTAAGAGGCGCGACGACCTTCTCGAGCCGCTGGCCGAAGCCATGAAGGTCGCCGTCGAAAAGATCGTCGAATGCCCGAAGTGCGGCAACGTCGATACCCAGTCGCCGTGCACGATCTGTTCAGACCCGAAGCGCGACGCGTCTCTCATCGTCGTCGTAGAGGAAGTCGGCGACCTGTGGGCGCTTGAACGTGCCGGCGTCATCAAGGGCCAATATCACGTCCTCGGCGGCCACCTGTCCCCGCTTGACGGCGTCGGCCCCGACCGGCTCAACATCTCGGGGCTCGTGGACCGCGCCACCAGTGAAACCGTACAAGAGGTGCTTCTGGCGCTCAACGCCACCGTCGAGGGACAATCGACAGCCCACTACGTCATGGAGCAGCTGGCCCCCACGGGTGTCACCGTGTCCCGCCTGGCCCAGGGTGTGCCGATCGGGGGCGAGCTCGACTATCTCGACGAAGGCACATTGGCCGCGGCCATCCGGTCACGGCGCAAGATATAGTCTCCAAGAGTCGTTACTCCAGACTCAATCTAGAGACTCATCACGGCGTAGAGGCATACGTGCGGGATAGAAAATCACCAATGACCGCACCGACCCCCGCTCAAGACCGGTCTTCGGCACAAGCGCCGAGGTTTGTAACCGGCTCGCTGCTCACACACATTCTTGTCATGACCGGTACGGGGGCTGCGGGTCTCATCGCCATCTTTCTCGGCGACCTGGCCAACATCCTGTTTCTGTCCTGGCTCGATGATGAAGCCATCGTCGCCGCCATCGGCTACGCCAGCTCAATCCTCTTCTTCACAGTCTCCGTAGGCATAGGACTTGCGATCGCCGCCACATCGCTTGTCTCGCCCGCACTCGGCGCAGGCAGACAGACCAAAGCGCGGCGGCTCTCCGTCAATGCCCACATCGCGACCCTTGTCGTATCGGCAGCAATCGCCGCAATCGTATGGCTACTCGTACCGTGGATCTTGACCCTACTTGGTGCAACCGGGCGCACCCACGATCTTGCAACGGTCTACCTCGACATTCTGGTGCCCGCGCTCCCGCTACTCGCGATCGCCATGACATCGGCGGCTGTCCTAAGAAGCGCCGGCGATGCCCGCCGCGCCATGAACATCACGTTGTCAATTGCCATCGTCAACACGATCCTCGATCCACTCTTT
>JABAHR010014114.1_pt2 | contig 11426 bp, 4 predicted proteins | sample 7062101 | NCBI WGS metagenome assembly JABAHR01 (sample SAMN14534553, study PRJNA622989) | marine sediment metagenome | biome: marine biome [ENVO:00000428]; feature: marine pelagic biome [ENVO:01000023]; material: deep marine sediment [ENVO:00002113] | place: India: Gulf of Kutch | collected...
GATGGTATCCCGCCCGCGATCGCGATCGACCAGACCAACCCAGTCAAGACCAGCCGCTCCACCGTCGGCACGATGACGGAGCTGAACGATCACCTGAAACTGTTGTTCGCCCGCGCGGCCCGGTTGCATTGCCAGGCCTGCGGCCAGCCGGTGCGCCGCGACAGGGCACAGACGATCAGCGACCAGTTACCGGCAGAAAACGAGCTGTTGCTGGTCACGTTCCCGGTGAACGTGCCGAAGAACTTCACCCGCCAGGAAGTCAAGGCGCTGCTCGAGAAACAAGGGTATCGCCGATTCCACGCGGAAACCGGCGACCGGCTCGAGGTGGTCCAGGATCGCGTCAGGTTCACCGCCAGGAACCGTTCCCGCCTCGTCGAGTCCCTCGAGGCCGCCCTCAAGGCCGGCCAGGGCCGTGTCACCGTCCACCCTCCCGACCGGCCGCCCATCCGGTTCTCAACCGATCTGCATTGTGCCGCCTGCGACATTCATTACCGCGACCCGACCCCGAGCCAGTTCTCGTTCAACTCGCCGGTCGGGGCCTGCGAAACCTGTCGCGGGTTCGGTCGTACGATGCAGATCGATTATGACCTGGTCATCCCGGACGAGACGCTGACCTTGGCCGGCGGTGCGGTCAAACCTTGGCGGACCAAGACCGGCCAGGAATGCCAGGCGGACATGATGCGAATGGCGCGACAAGACGGCATCCCGACTGACCGGCCCTGGAAACAACTGACCGCCGCCCAGCGACGCTGGGTGATTGACGGCACCGGCCGGTGGGAAGACGGCAAGTGGTACGGCGTGAAACGGTACTTCGATTGGCTGGAAGGTCGCAGTTACCGGATGCACATCCGGGTGTTGCTGTCGAAGTATCGCGCCTACCGCGAATGCGAAGCCTGTGCCGGAACGCGCCTGAAGCCGGCCGCCTCGCTCTGGAAACTGCCGGGCGGCCCCACCATCCATCACATCCAGCGCCTGCCGATCGATGACTGCCGGGCGTATTTCGAGCGCCTGCAATTGCCGGCACCGCTGGATGACGCCACCGACCTGGTGATTAACGAGATCCGGACGCGGCTGCGCTACCTGGTCGAGGTGGGCCTGGGATACCTGACGCTCGATCGCCAGTCGCGCACCCTGAGCGGCGGCGAGGTGCAACGAATCAACCTCACCACCGCCCTCGGCACCTCCCTGGTCAATACCCTGTTCGTCCTGGATGAACCGAGTATCGGGTTGCACTCGCGCGATGTGCATCGGTTGATCGCGGTGTTGCACCGGTTGCGGGACGCCGGCAACACGTTGCTGGTCGTTGAACACGACCCGGACATCATCCGCGCGGCCGATCGCATCATCGATATCGGTCCCGGACCGGGCGGCCGCGGTGGGGAGATCGTGTTCGACGGCACCCCAGCGTCACTCCGCCGATGTCGCCGGTCATTGACCGCGCAATACCTGCGCCACATCCCCGCCCCGGTCGACGCCGCGGCGCGTTCCCGTAACGGGCGAGCGGTGCAGCAACTGACGATCAAGGGTGCCGCCGAGCACAACCTGAAAACGATCGACGTGACCTTCCCGCTCAATCGCCTGGTCTGCGTGACCGGCGTCAGCGGCAGCGGCAAATCCACCCTGGTCCATGACACGCTGTACCGGGCACTGCGCAAGCTCCAGCATCATCCGGGCGAACCGCCGGGCAAATACCGCCAAATCACCGGCCACGGACAGATCGGCGCGGTGGTGATGGTGGACCAGTCGCCGATCGGGAAGACCACCCGCTCGAACCCGGCCAGTTACGTGGGCGGGTTTGACGAAATCCGCAAGCTGTTTGCCGCCCAGCCGCGGGCAAAAACCCGCGGGTACACTGCCGGGACATTCAGTTTCAATTCCGGTAACGGACGTTGTCCGGGTTGTAACGGCAGCGGGTTTGAACATGTCGAGATGCAGTTCCTCAGCGATGTTTACCTGCGTTGTCCGGACTGTGACGGGAAACGATATCGACGCGAGGTCCTGGAAGTGACCCTGCCGGCGGGAACACCCGGGCAGGGCCGGCGCTCGGTGGCGGATGTGTTGGACCTGACCGTTGATGATGCCTGCGCGGTTNNGGAATCGGAGGCCGGCAGCCGAAAAGCGAGAGCGCGGTCAGCAGCAAACATGTTGTTTCTGTTCGATGAACCGACGACCGGGCTGCATTTTGCCGATGTCGAAGTGTTGCTGGGCGCATTCCGCAAACTGCTCGCGCGCGGCCACTCGGTGGTAATTATCGAGCATCATCTCGACGTGATCCGCGCCGCTGACTGGATTATCGATCTCGGGCCCGATGGCGGGGCCCAGGGCGGTGAACTGGTCTGTGCCGGTCCGCCGGCGGAGGTTGCCCGCTGCCAACAGAGCCATACCGGCGCCGCGTTACGCGGCCGGAAACCGAAACCGTCGCGACCCGCCCAATCCCGCCCGGCTCACCCCGCCCCGCCCCGGACCCTGGCCATCCGCGGCGCGCGCGAACACAATCTGCGCAACATCGATGTCCAGGTGCCGCACGACAAGTTCACGGTCATCACCGGGATCAGCGGCAGCGGGAAATCCACCCTGGCGTTTGACATTCTCTTTGCCGAGGGACAACGACGATACCTGGAATCGCTCAACGCCTATGCCCGCCAGTATGTCCAGCCGTCGACCCGGCCGGACCTGGACGCGGTACACGGCATTCCACCAACCGTCGCGATCGAACAACGGACCAGTCGCGGCGGGCGCAAGAGCACCGTGGCGACCGTGACGGAGATCTATCATTTCCTGCGGCTGCTCTACGCGAAGCTCGGGCGTCAATCCTGTCCGAAATGCGACCTGATGATTCGGCCCCAAACCCCGGCGGCGATCCAGGCCCAGGTCCGCGAGGAATTCCGCGATCAACGCATCACGGTGTACGCCTCGCTGGTGATCCAGCGCAAAGGTTACTACACCGACCTGGCCCGCTGGGCGGCGCGGAAAGGCTACGATCATTTGCGGGTGGACGGGGTCCGGGAACCGACGCGGCGCTGGCCACGCCTGGACCGCTACCGCGACCACCAGATCGACCTGCCGGTGGGCGAATGCAGGGTGAACACCGAGACCGAGCCGGTGTTGCGCGGGTTGCTCGACCTGGCCCTCGACCATGGCAAAGGGATCGTGTCGGTCAAGGGACCCGGCACGGAGGTCTTGTTCTCGACCAAATCGGCCTGCCCGAAATGCAATCGCAGTTTCCCGGATCTTGATCCGCGGTTGTTCTCGTTCAACTCGAAACAAGGTTGGTGTCCGACCTGTTACGGGACCGGCGTGGAACTGGCCGGGTTCGATGCCGAACAGTCGGGCGAGGAAATCTGGTGGAACGACTGGTGGGAGGGAGAGACCCGAGCATGCCGCGACTGCGCCGGTCAGCGGCTGCGCCCGGAGGCGCTGGCCGTGGATTTCGAGGGGCGGGACATTGCCGCGTTGACCGCGTACTCGGTGGACCGGGCGGCGGCGTTTTTCGACGGCTTGAAACTGACCGGCCGCGCCGGCACGATCGCGCGGGACCTGCTGGGGGAGATTCGGTCCCGCCTGCATTTCCTGCGGGAAGTGGGCCTGGGCTATCTTTCGCTCGACCGCGCGGCGCCGACTCTCAGCGGCGGCGAAGCGCAACGGATCCGCCTCGCCGCCCAGCTCGGGTCCAGCCTGCGCGGCGTCTGCTACATCCTCGACGAACCGACGATCGGCCTGCATGCGCGCGACAACGCGATGTTGCTGAAAACCCTGCGCGGCCTGGAAGCCCGCGGCAACACCATCGTGGTGGTCGAGCACGACGAGGAGACCATCCGCCATGCCGAGCACGTGGTTGATCTTGGACCAGGCGCGGGCAAACAGGGCGGTTGCCTGGTCGCCGAGGGAACGGTGAACCAGGTGATGCGAACCAAAGCCTCGATCACCGGCCAGTACCTGCGCCCGGGCAGATCAAGAACCACCGCCAGGAAGGTTCGCTCACCGGATCCGAAAGCCGGACTCAAGGTCCGCGGCGCGCACCTGCACAATCTGAAGAACCTGGACGTAACGTTCCCGCTCGGCCGGTTGATCTGCGTCAGCGGCGTCAGCGGCAGCGGTAAGAGCACCCTCGTCCGCGACGTGTTGTACGAGAGCCTGAAACAATCCCTGTCACCGGGCTCACGCAGAAAAAGACAACCGCGGGCAGCAATCGGTTGCGCCGCCCTCGACGGCGCCAGGCAACTCGCCCGCGTGCTCGAGGTCGACCAGACACCGATCGGCAAAACACCCCGCTCCTGCCCGGCCACCTACATCGGGTTCTGGGACGATATCCGCCGCCTGTTTGCCGGCACCACGGAAGCGCGGCTGCGTGGGTATGCCGCCAGCCGGTTCTCGTTTAACACGCCGCTCGGGCGGTGCGGGGAATGCGAAGGCCAGGGCATGAAAAAACTCGAAATGAGTTTCCTGCCGAACGTGACGGTGACCTGCGAGGCCTGTGGCGGACGACGTTTCGATGACGAGACCCTCGGCGTCCGCTGGAAAGGAAACACGATCGCCGATGTACTCGCGATGAGTGTCGATGAGGCAGTAGCGGTGTTCGCCTCGCACCGGCGGATTCATCGCGGCCTCGAACTCCTCCAGGACGTCGGTCTCGGGTACCTCACCCTCGGCCAGCAGAGCCCGACCCTGTCCGGCGGTGAGGCGCAACGCATCAAGCTCGTCACCGAGCTCGCCAAAGGCGAACCGCGCGGCCGACCGGTCACGAACCGCGACCCGGCCAGGACCCTGTACGTGCTCGATGAACCGACGATCGGGTTGCACATGGCAGATGTCGAAAAGCTGACGCGCGTGTTGCATCGCCTGGTAGACAACGGCCACACGGTGCTGGTGATCGAGCATAACCTGGACGTCATCGCCGGCGCTGACTGGATCATNNATCAAGACGGCGGACTGGATCATCGATCTCGGGCCGGAAGGCGGCGACCGCGGCGGGCGGATCGTGGCGCAGGGACCGCCGCGGAAAATTGCCCGGACCAAGAGCCACACCGGGCGTTTCCTGAAACCGCTGCTCCAAAAAAGCGCCCGGCCTCGCCGATCATCCAGTAAATGAAACCCGCCGCCCTTGCCTGCCGCCGGCTGGACCGGCGGGATGTGACGCGAGCGCAGCGTGCCCGCTGATTTATCTCAGCTGGGGACGGTTATCGCGCGGATGACGCCGGACGTTGATCTCGACCCGGCCACGAGTGCCACGCGGCTGCAGGAACCAGTTCAGGAGAAAACTGACCAGGCTCATCACGATCGCGGCAAACATGGCGGTCCAAAACCCGTCCACGTGAAACGTGGGCACCAACCAGGCAACCAGCATCAGCATCAGGGCATTGATCACCAGCGTCAATAACCCGAGCGAGAGCACGTTGATTGGCAGGGTGAGGATGATGATGAACGGCCGCAGGAAGGAGTTGACCAGGGCGAGCACGACGGCCGCGACGATCATCGTCTGGAGATCCTCCAGCCGGATCCCGTCGAACAAGTAATCGACCACCAACAATGCCAGGGCATTGATGGCGAGCTTGGTCAGGATCACGAGGATTTTACGCGTCATGCCCTGGCCTCCTACAGTTTCCACTTGATGGTGCACCCGATCGCGTGGGTGACCGGGTTATCGATCGGGCCGCCGGCCAGGACCGCATCGATCGCCCCGCGCAGGTCCTGCGAGTGGATCTTGTGGGGGTGCTGCCAGTTGTCGTCGATCCGGCCCGTGTAACACAGCTGGCGGTCCTGGTTGAAGAGATAGACTTGCGGGGTGTACTCCGCGCCGTAGGCATGGGCGATGTGCTGGGTCTCGTCGCGGAGATAGGGAAAATTAAATCCGCGGTCTTGGGCGCGTTTGACCATGTTCTCAAAGTTATCCTCGGGATTACCCGGCGGCGTCGTTGGGATTGATCGCGATCAACTGGACGGCGCGATCCGCATAGTCTTGCTGGATGGCGACCAGCCGCTCTTCGTAGGCCTGGGCATAGGGACAATGATTGCAGGTGAACACGATCACCAGCACCGATTGGGGCGTAAAATCCGACAGGCAATAGTCTTTTCCGTCCACCCCGGGCAAACAAAAGTCCGGCGCCGTTTCACCAAGCCCCACCTTCTTCATCCGTGACCTGCCAGCATGTTCACGATAAGAGTAACAGTCCGGCCTTAAAGGTCAAGGGTACCGGCCCGCAAAAGGGTTTGTGTCCGAGAGAGCTTTTTGTTACTCAAATCGTTCTTGATGGCGATTCGCTCCTCATCCACCCTCGCCCGCCGCGCCGCGGACGCGCTCGAACACGAGGCGGCCCGGCTGACCGATTACCGCGCGGTGATCGGGTTGGACGGGTTCGTCGACCAAATCATCAGCGTGGTCGACCAACGACGATCGCGCGGCGAGTACACCCGGGTGCCGACCCTGGCGGCCTACGCCGAGCGGATCGCGCGGGCCGCCGGTCAAAGCGCCAACGTCGAGGTGGTGGTCGACCGAACCAAGCTCGGCGGCAATGGCCCGATCATGGCCAACGCCCTGGCAATCAGCGGCCTGGCCGTCGATTACATCGGCAACCTCGGCTACCCGACGCTTCACCCGGCGTTTGCCGAGTTTGCCACGCGCGCCACCGTCCATAGCATCGCGGAACCCGGCTACACCGACGCCCTCGAATTCGAGGATGGGAAGTTGATGGTCGGCAAGCACCAGAACCTGGCGGAGGTTAACTGGACCAACCTGGTCGAGCGTCTCGGGCGCGAGACGCTCACCGCCCTGGTCGCCCAGGCCGACCTGGTCGGTTTGCAGAACTGGACGATGCTCACCGAGATGACCGACATCTGGAAGCACGTGCTCGCAGAGATCTGTCCCGCGTTGCCACCAACCCGGCCGCGGCGTTTCTTTTTCGATCTTGCCGATCCGGAAAAACGATCCGCGGAGGATATCCGCCAGGCAGTGACCACCCTCGCGGCGTTCCAGCAGTACGCCGAAACGTTTCTCGGCTTGAACGAGAAGGAATCCCGCCAGGTCGCCGCAGTGCTCGGGTACAACGGCCCGGCCGAAGGCGAGCCGGGGGTAAGCGCGCGCGCCGCGTTTATCCGTGACCGGCTCCAGGTCGCCGCGGTGATTGTTCACCCGCGCGCCTATGCCGTGGCGGCTTCGGCCGGCGGCGTGGCCGAGGTGGCCGGCCCGTTTGTCGAGAAACCGCTGATCAGCACCGGGGCCGGGGATCACTTCAATGCCGGGTTCTGTCTCGGCAAACTGATCGGCGCGGAAAACGACGTGGCGCTCCAGCTCGGGGTGGCCACGTCCGGTTATTACGTCCGCACCGCGAAAAGTCCGACCGCCAACGAGCTGGTGGCGTTCCTGCGCGGTTTATAGGCCGCAGCGGTCTTCTCCAAAACCGTCAACCCGGCCCGCGCTACCGGCTAACCGACCTTTAATGGCCCTTGAGCACCCGCGCCGCTTTTTGACGGTTGTCGACCCGCAAGATCATGACCCCCTCGTCAGCACCGGGCGGCGTGGCGGTGTAGGCATACTCGATATTGATCTTGTGGCGGGCGAGTTTCTGGGCGATCTGGGCCATCTCCCCGCTCTTGTTTTTGCCGGAGAGCATCAAGACCGGCCGCTCGACAACCAGTACCCCGTGATGGCCGAGCAGGTGAAGGGCTTTGGTCGGATGATCGACCACCATCCGCACGACCGAATGATCCACCGCATCGGAGACCGATAACGCATGGATACTGACTTTCTGCTTGCCCAAAGCCTTGCAAACGGCAGCCAGCGTGCCGGGTTTGTTTTCGAGAAACAGGGTCAGCTGCTTGACCGTCTTCATAAACCGCCTCCTTTGATTGACAGGTAGTGGTCGTCTCCCCCCTGAACTTATCACATTATCCACCCGCGACCGGCCCCCGTCAATCCCGATGGCAACCGGCGAGTCGGTATTGACATTCCAGCCGAACCAACTATTCTGCTGGACTGTCGTTGCGATCTCGCCCCCCGGCAGGCGATCCGGTCGGTGCGATGGCCTCGGCTCTGCCCGGACCTGGCCGGGCAGTGACCGGATCGGCAAGAAAGAACCCGAAGATGAGACAGGATTACTACAGCCAAACCGCCCAGGGCCTTTACGACCCGACCTTCGAACATGACTCCTGCGGGGTCGGGTTTGTTGTCAACGTCAAAGGAAAGCCGTCCAACCAGATCGTCCATAACGCCCTCGAAATCCTTCGCAACCTGGTCCATCGCGGCGCCTGCGGCTGCGAAGCCAATACCGGCGACGGGGCCGGCCTGCTGATGCAGTTGCCGCACGATTTCCTGCAGCAGGCGGCCCGCCAGGAGAAAATCCCGCTGCCGGAGCCCGGCGCGTATGGGGTGGGCATGATCTACCTGCCGCCGGATGCCGGCCAGCGCCAGGCGATGGAAAAACACCTGGCCCGGATCATCATCGAGGAAGGCCAGCACCTGCTGGGTTGGCGGACGGTCCCAACCGATGATTCGAGCCTGGGCGATACGGCACGGGCCTGTGAACCCGTGGTGCGCCAGGTGTTCATCGCCCGCAATGACAAGCTCAGCGAGGACGACGCTTTCGAGCGCAAACTATACGTCATCCGGAAACGGGCGGTGAACGAGATCGGTTACGCCCAAATGTCCGGCCACGATTATTTCTACGTCCCCAGCCTGTCGCATCGGACCATCGTGTACAAGGGTATGCTCCTGCCGGAACAGGTACCGGCCTTTTACCCGGAACTGCTCGACCCGGCCATGTCCAGCGCCCTGGCACTGGTTCATTCACGGTTCAGCACCAACACGTTCCCCAACTGGTCCCGCTCGCATCCGTACCGCTACGTCGCCCATAACGGCGAGATCAATACCCTCCGCGGCAACGTCAACTGGATGCATGCCCGCGAATCCTTGCTTGAGTCGGACCTGTTCGGCGATGACATCAAGAAAATCACCCCGGTCATCAACGAGCTCGGCAGCGACTCGGCCATGTTCGACAACTGTCTCGAGTTTCTCGTGCTCTCCGGGCGACCCCTGCCGCACGCGGTGATGATGATGATCCCGGAACCGTGGGAAAACCACGAGTCGATGAGCGACGAGAAACGGGCGTTCTACGAGTATCACAGTTGCCTGATGGAACCGTGGGACGGTCCCGCCTCGATTGCGTTTACCGACGGCACCCAGATCGGTGCTGTCCTCGATCGCAACGGTCTGCGTCCCTCCCGCTATTATGTCACCAAGGATGACCTGGTCATCATGGCCTCCGAGGTCGGCGTGCTCGAGGTCGATCCGGCGCGCGTGGCGCACAAGGGCCGACTCCAGCCGGGCCGGATGTTCCTGATCGACACCGAGGCCGGCCGCATCGTCGACGATGCCGAGTTGAAAAACAGCTACGCCGGCGCCCACCCGTACCGGCTCTGGCTGGACGATAACTACGTCCACCTCGAGGATCTGCCGGAACCGCCGCAGGTCCATGAGCCGGACCATGCCACCGTGCTGCTGCGGCAGCGGGCGTTCGGGTACACGTTCGAAGACCTGCGTATCCTGATCGGTCCCACCGCCGCCAAGGGCGTTCAACCGCTCGGGTCGATGGGCAACGATGCCCCGTTGGCCGTGCTGTCCAACCGGCCGGTGCCGCTGTACAACTATTTCAAACAACTCTTCGCCCAGGTCACCAACCCCCCGATCGACCCGATCCGCGAGGAGATTATTACCTCCACCGAAACCCCGCTCGGCTCGGAGCGCAACCTGCTCGACCCGCAACCGGCAAGCTGCCGGCATATCAAGGTGCCGATGCCGGTGCTGACGAATGCCGAGCTGGAGAAACTCCGACATGTTGACCGGCCGGGATTCCGCGCCGTGACCCTGCCGGCCCTGTTCCCGGCCGATGGCGGCGGGGACGGCCTGCGGCGGGCGATGGACGACATTTGCAACCAGGCGAGCGAAGCGATCGAGGAAGGCGCCAACATCCTGATCCTGTCCGACCGCGGGTTGACCCATGACCTGGCGCCGATCCCGGCGTTGCTCGCGGTGGCCGGCTTGCATCATCACCTGATCCGCTCCGGCACGCGGACCCAGGTCGGGATTGCGCTCGAATCCGGTGAACCGCGGGAGGTGCATCATTTCGCCCTGCTGATCGGTTACGGGTGCAGTGCCATCAACCCGTACCTCGCGTTTGAAACGATCGACGACATGATCCGTGAAGGAATGCTGACCGGCATCGATCACGACCACGCGGTAAAGAATTTTATCAAGGGCATCGTCAAGGGCGTGGTCAAGACCATGTCCAAGATGGGGATTTCCACGATCCAGAGTTATCGCGGCGCCCAGATTTTCGAGGCCGTCGGCCTCAACCGCGAACTGGTCGACCGCTATTTCACCTGGACCCCGACCCGCGTCGAGGGGATCGGGCTGGATGTCGTCGCCGCCGAGGCGGTTGCGCGCCATCGCCGGGCGTTCCCGGATCGGCCGGTGAACGGCAGCACGCTCCAGGCCGGCGGCGATTACCAGTGGCGACGGGATGGTGAGTATCACCTGTTCAACCCGGAAACCGTCCACAAGCTGCAACTGGCCTGCCGCACCGGCAGCTACGAGGCGTTCAAGGAATACAGCCAGCTGGTGGACGACCAGTCCCGCCAACTCTGCACCCTGCGCGGGTTGTTCCGCTTCAAGAACTCCCCGCAACCGATCCCGATCGAGGAAGTCGAGCCGATCGAGGCGATCGTGAAACGGTTCAAAACCGGCGCGATGTCCTACGGATCGATCAGCAAGGAGGCCCACGAGACGCTCGCGATCGCCATGAACCGGCTCGGCGGCAAGAGCAACACCGGCGAGGGCGGCGAGGACACCGATCGCTACACGCCGGAACCGAACGGCGACTCGCGCAACAGCGCCATCAAACAGGTCGCCTCCGGCCGGTTTGGCGTGACCAGCCATTACCTGTCCAAGGCCAAGGAACTCCAGATCAAGATGGCCCAGGGCGCCAAGNNCAGCAAGGTCTATCCCTGGATCGCCAAGACGCGCATGACCACCCCCGGCGTCGGCCTGATTTCGCCCCCGCCCCATCACGATATCTACTCGATCGAGGATCTGGCCGAACTGATCCACGATCTCAAGAACGCCAACCGCGAAGCGCGGGTCTGCGTCAAACTGGTGGCCGAGGTCGGCGTCGGCACCATCGCCGCCGGTGTTTCCAAGGCCCATGCGGACGTGGTCCTGATCAGCGGTCACGACGGCGGGACCGGGGCCTCGCCCCTGTCCAGTATCAAGCATGCCGGCGCACCGTGGGAACTCGGCCTGGCCGAGACCCACCAGACCCTCGTCCTCAACAATCTCCGCAGCCGGATCATCGTGGAGACCGACGGCCAGCTCAAGACCGGCCGCGACGTCGCGATCGCCGCGCTGCTCGGCGCCGACGAGTACGGCTTCGCCACGG
>JABAHR010017299.1_pt4 | contig 11426 bp, 8 predicted proteins | sample 7062101 | NCBI WGS metagenome assembly JABAHR01 (sample SAMN14534553, study PRJNA622989) | marine sediment metagenome | biome: marine biome [ENVO:00000428]; feature: marine pelagic biome [ENVO:01000023]; material: deep marine sediment [ENVO:00002113] | place: India: Gulf of Kutch | collected...
TCGATCATCCCGGCTACGCGATGGTGGTGCCGCTGCTGGCCGACGGCCGCGTGGTGATGGAGCGCGTCTACCGTCACACGCTCGGGCGTACGCTGCTCGAATGCCCGTCCGGGGGCATCGAGGCCGAGTCACCGCAGGCGACCGCGCGCCGCGAGCTCGAGGAGGAGACCGGCTATCGCGCCGGCGAGATCGTTCCGCTGGGCGCGTTCGCGGGCAGCAGCGGCATCAGCAACGAGCGCTTTCACCTGTTCCTCGCGTCACAGCTGTCCGCCGATGGCTGCATTCGGCGCGAGCCGACCGAGCAGATCGAGCTCGAGTTGATACCGTTGGTCACGCTCGAGAGCATGGCACTGGCCGGCGAGATCGAAGACGCGCCGTCGGCCCTCGCCATCCTGCTCGCCAGCAGACTTTCGGCGACACTGGGGTCGGATCCCGCGCCCGACGGAAACTGGATCTGATCGAAAATCTCGAGCGCTCAGACGCCCGCCTCCCTCGGTTGGCGACGACCGATCACGCAGCCCAGCATGTGGCTCGCGAACGCCAACGCGGCGGCGACGAGCATGATCGACGCGAGCGGTCGGGCGCTGTCTTCGAGGAGCGCCCCCGTAGCGAACGACGCCAGCGCGCCTGTCCCCATCTGCAGGAAGCCGGTCAGGCCCGACGCGGCACCCACGAGAGCCGGGTCCACGCTGATCGCACCGGCCATGCCGTTGGGCAGGCTCAGCCCGTTGCCGAAAGCCACCAGCGCCATGCAGCCGAACAGCACAAGCGGAGTCAGCGCGACGCTCAGCACTGCCCCGAGCAGCGCCGCGGTGGCCACCAACGCGAGCGCCGTGCCGAGTAGGATCATGCGATCCATGCCGGCGCGCGTCGACAGCTTTGCGGCCGTGAAGTTGCCGAGCATGAACATGAGCGATACCAGCACGAAGTACACGCCGTACTCGGCGGGCGTGCGTCCGAGCAGCTCGATCATGATGTAGGGGGCACCGGCGATGAACGCAAAGAACACCGACGTCGAGAACGTGACCTGCAATGCGTAGCCGCGGAACGCCGGCATGCCGAGCAGCCGCAGCGAATTGCGTGCGATGCCGAGCGGGGTCGCGAACACGGTTCGATGGTGGTGCGTCTCCCTGAGCACGCTGAGCGTCAGGCTCCACACCGCCAGGCCGACCACCATCACCAGCACAAAACCCGCCCGCCAGCCCATCCACTCGTCGAGCAGCCCGCCGAGCGTCGGCGCCACCATCGGCACGACGACCATCGCCATGGTGACATAGGCGATCATGCGCGCGGCCTCGTCGCGCTCGAACAGGTCGCGGATGATCGCGCGTCCCAGCACCAGCCCCGCGCAGCCGCCAACCGCCTGGACGACGCGCCCGGCGATCAACGTCGCGATGTCCTGCGCGAGCAGGCAGATCGCCGTGCCGAGCAGAAACACCGACAAACCGATCAGCAGCAGGGGCCGCCGCCCATAGCGGTCGGACAGCGGGCCGTAGGCGAGCTGGCCGATCGCCACGCCGATCAGGTACAGCGACAGCACCAGCTGCACGGTGCCGTACTCGGCGTCGAACGTCCGGCTCAGCCCCGGCATCGAAGGCACCAGGATATTGAGCGCCAGCGGGCCGAGCGCCGTGACCAGAACCAGCACGACCATGGTCTTGCGCAAGGCCGCTGCGGCCGAAGCGGTGCCCGATTCGCGCTCGGCGGGCAGGGTGTTGCCGGACATGTCTGTTGGCGCGGACTCGAGCGGGTGGACCCGGCATTCTAGCCGACACTCGAGCCGCGGTGGTGGCAGTCGACGCGGGCCCCTCGACATGGCGAACACCGACGACGGCAACGTTACGGTATGCTTGCGTGATCGCCCCGCTGACCGGTCGCCATGGCGCACGCCCATCTGCATGCTCCGGAGAAGTACGACACGGCGTTTCTCATCGGCGTCGTCGTCAATGCCGGTTTCGTGGTCGTCGAGGCCGCTTACGGTATCGCCGCCGGCTCCATGGCGCTCGTCTCCGATGCCGGTCACAACTTCAGCGATGTCGTCGCGCTGATCCTGGCGTGGTCGGCGTTTCGCCTGGCCCGCAGCCGACCGACCGAGCGCCGCACCTACGGCTTGCGTCGAGCGACGGTGCTCGCCTCGCTCGCGAGCGCGGTGCTGCTTTTCGTCGCCTTGGGCGCTGTCGTGTGGGAGGCGCTCGCTCGGCTCGTGCAGCCGACGCCGCTCGACGGCGTCACGGTCATCGTCGTCGCCGCCATCGGCGTGCTGGTCAACGGCGTAACCGCGTACATGTTCCTCGCCGGCCGACGCAGCGATCTGAATATCAAGGGGGCGTTTCTGCACATGGCCGCGGACGCGGTCATCTCGTTGGGTGTGGTGATCGCCGGCCTCGTTATCCTCGCGACAGGCTGGCTGTGGATCGATCCCGTTCTCGCGCTGGCGATCGCCGTCGCCATCCTCGCCAGCGGCTTCGGTCTGCTGCGCGAGTCACTCGATTTGGCCATGGACGCCGTGCCTCGGCACATCGATCTGCGCGAGGTTCACGACTTCCTCCGCGGTCTACCCGATGTCGTCGACGTGCACGACCTTCACGTCTGGGCGACGAGCACGACGGAGACGGCGCTGACGGTGCATCTCGTCGTCGCGAACGCCCCCACCGGCAACGAGATGCTGGAGCGCATTGCGCGCACGCTCGAGCACCGCTTCACCATCCGGCATCCGACGATCCAGATCGAGATCGCTGACGACGACGCCGCATGCGCCGGGGCCATCGCGCCTTGCCCGCCCCCACTGCCATGACACGCGGTCGACACCTCGGCGCACGTTGGGGCACCGCCGCGTTCGAGATGCGTTTTGTCGGCGATGACGGAGCACCGCGCCGCCCGTTGACGCACCGCTTTCGGGCGACAGCGGACGTCACGCTGCGTGGCGCCGCATCGACGCGCCGCGCGCCTCGACGCCACGATGCGCGCCGATGAGCGCGGTGCCGGGACGGTGGCGGGGGCGTGACCGCCAATGGCGCCGCGGCCGATGCGGCCACAGGCCGTGAGCAACACACGCCGTCGACGCCGGCGCGACTTCCTGGCGGCGTGCGCCGCCACGCTTGGCGTCGCATGGTCGCCGCGCCGGCCTGCCGTACAGAGCACCTCTGAGACCTACCGCGACGATCTGACGCTCATGTATTTTGCATCCGTCGCGCCCGCCACCGGCATGCTCGCGGGCCTGACGATGATCCCGTTTCGAATCAGCGGCATGCGGCTGAACCGGGCGAGCGGGTCGGACGCTCGCTGGCTCGCTACGACCCTCGATCGCGAGAGCCGGCGCCTGGGCAGCCGCGTCACCCTGCACGCCGATGACACCCTGGCGCTCGAGTGGGGGTAGCGCAGGCCACCGCCACGCGGCAGCGGCGCCTCGGGACAGTGCCGCGGCGGCGCATCGCCGCCCGTCGTCCCGCGGCTACGTCGGCGGCTCGGATTCGGCCGCCTCGACCTCCACGCGCGCGTCGTTGTAGCAGGCGCCGTCACACAGGTCGGCGTGATGGGCGGGCGCCAGCGCCGAGACCGTCTGGCCGTTGCGACTCGTGCGCAGCCACGCCCCTTTCAGCGAGCACGTCACCCCGGGCGGCACGTCTTCGGTGATACGCAGGGGGAGGAACACCTCGCCGAGATCGTTCCACACGCGGACCGTCTCCCCCTCGCCAAGACCCCGTGCGGCGGCGTCCACCGGGTGCATCTCGAGCGTGACCGCGTCGCTCCAGCGCAGTCCGCCGAACGTGGAGGAGGTGCGATGCTCGGAGGCCGGCGAGATCAGCGCCAGCGGGAACCGCGTCGGCAGCTCACGCCATGTCGGCAGCGGCTGGCTGTAGCGCTCGGCCAGGTAGCTCGACTCGAGCTCGATCTTGCCCGACGGGGTGGCGGGGAAGGTCGACACCATCAGCATGGCATCCTCGCCGCCGAAACGCATCGGCACGGCTCCCTCGAGCGGAATTGCCGACGGTGCGCGGCCACCGAGACGCGGATCGGCGGCGTCGAGGGCGTCGTCCATCAGCGTGGCGTCGTCGGCCTCGAAGGCCGGCCCGGTAAAGCCGAAACGCCGCGCCAGCCGCCTGAAGATCTCCGTGTTGGGCAACGCATCGCCGACTGCCGGAATGACGGCGCGCGAGCGCTGCAGCCAGTGCTGCCCATAGGACTTGTACAGGTCGTCGTGTTCGAAGTGCGTGCACGCCGGCAGCACGACGTCGGCCAACGCCGCCGTATCGGTCATCACCGGGTCGCACACGACAAGAAATACGTCCTCGCGGGCGAGGCCGCGGCGCATTCGATTCTGGTCCGGATGCACAATGAGCGCATTGTGGTTGTAGACGAACACCGCCCTGATCGGCGGATGCACGTCGTCCTCCGCGAGATGGCGGCCGACGTCGACGATGTTCAGGGTGCGCGTGCCGGGGGGCGCCAGGTCGGCACGCTCGAGACGCGCCTCCGTGGTGGGAAACGCACTCCCCGCCCCTTGCAGCAGGCCGCCGCCGCGCACGCCGAACTTGCCCGCGAGCGCCGGCAGGGCGAACACGGCGCGCAGCCCGCTGCCGCCACTGCGGCTGCGCTCGGGACCGTTGCCGGGACAAATCACCGCGGGAGCACCGGCGTGGTAGAGGCCGGCAAGTGCCCGGATCTCTCCCTGATCGACGCCGCAAAGGGCGGCAGCCCGCTCGAGCGACCATTCCCGCGCGCGCTCGAGGTAGGCGTCGGCGCCGCGCACGTGCTCCGCGACAAAGTCCCGGGCGATACCGCCGATGCGCTCGAGCTCGGCCGCCAGCGCAAAAGCGAGCACCGCGTCGGTTCCCGGGCGAAGCCGCACGTGCAGGTGCGCCTTGCGCGCGACCGGAGTGCGTCGGGGATCGACGACCACCAGCTGCGCGCCGGCGCGGAGCGCCCGGCGGATCGGCGCCATCAGATGCAGCGCGGAGACGGTGACATTGAGACCCCAGACCACGATCAGCCGGGCGTGCTCGACGTCCTCGGGACGCATCGCGGCTACCGGGCCGAAGGTGCCGCGATAGGCCTCGCTCTTGATACCACCGCACAGCGGCGCGCGCGCGAGCTTCGACGCCCCGAGCCGGTGGAAGAAGCGCCGGTCCATCGAGCCGCCCGCGAGCACGCCATGCGGACCGGCGTAGCTGAGCGGCAGGATGGCCTGCGGGCCGTGCGCGGCGATCACCTCGGAAAAGCGTGCGTGGATGCGTTCGATCGCCTCATCCCAGCTCGCTTCACGGAATGCCCGCTCGCCGCGGGGCCCGGTACGGATCAGCGGTGCGCGCACCCGCGCGGCGCCGTGGACGAAAGCGGGATAGCGCGCGACCTTGGCGCAGATGGCCCGCCGCGTGTAGGGATTGGCGAGCGAGCCGCGCACTGCGAGCACACGGCCGTCCTCGACCGTGACCTCGAGGCTGCAGGTGTCCGGGCAATCTAGCGGACAGACGCTTGGTGCGACGGTGGGCAAGATCGGCTCCGCCGTGATAACGGCCCTATTGTAACGCGTCGTGCCGGCGCGCCCGGAAAAAAACGCGCCCGGGCGTCGACCTCTGCCGCAATCCCGCGCTCAACCTTCCGGGGTGAGCAGCGACACGCCCAGCGCCGCCCGACGCACCAGCCACGGGCTCGGCCGGTAGCGCGGATCGCCGTAGAAACCGTGCATTGCCGTCAGGATGGCGTGAATCCGCGCCGGGCCGATGCTGTCGCCAAACTCCAACGNNCGGTAGCGCGGATCGCCGTAACACCCGTGCAGCGCGCGAAGGACCTCGACGATGCGCGCCGCGCCCAGCGCGTCACCGAACTCCAGCGGGCCCATCGGGTAGTTCAGACCCAGCTTGACCGCCGTGTCGATGTCGAGGGGGTCCGCGACGCGCTGCTGGGCCATGTTGCACGCGATATTGACGATGAGCGCGACGATGCGCTGGGCGACGAAGCCCGGGCTGTCCTTGATGACCGTCACCGGGGTGCCGTCGCTGGCGAGCAGCCCGTGAACGGCGTCGCGACAGGCCGCGTCGGTGACGGGCGTCGTCATGAGGGTGCGCCGGCCCGCGCAGTCGAACAGCGTGTCGACGGCCACCGAGCGGGTCGGATCGACGGCCTCGGCGACGGCTGACGTCGTCGCGTCGGTGCCGAGAGGGGCAAGCACACAGATCGAGTCCGCAGCGGGTGCCGCGCCGGCATCGACGTCGGCGCCCGCCTCGGAGAAGATACGACGCAACAGCGCCGCGCCCCTCGCGTTGGCCGGGCTCACCCACACCTTGACGTGCCGCGCCGCAGGCGGCGCCGGCTCCCGCGGGACCACCGGTCGGCCGTTGTCGTAGACGTAGAAGCCGGCACCCGTCTTGCGGCCGTGCAGCCCGCCGGCCTTGCGTTGCTCACCGATCACCGAGGGCCGATACATGGGCTCCTCGTAGTACTGGTGGTAAATCGCCTCCATCACCGAATGCGCCACGTCGATACCCACGAGATCCAAGACCTCGAAGGGTCCCATGCGAAAACCGGCCGCCTGCTTCATGACGCGGTCGACGTCGACATGCTGGCAGATCCCCTCGCCGATGATGCGCAGGGCCTCCGGGGCGTACGCGCGGCCGGCGTGATTGACGACGAACCCGGGCGTGTCCTGACAGCGAACCGGGTGTTTGCCCAGGCGCTCGCCGATGGCGACGAGCGCCTCGACGACCGCCGGCGCCGTGTGCAGGCCGCCGATCACCTCGACCAGGCGCATCAGGGGCGGCGGGTTGAAGAAGTGCATCCCCGCCACGCGCTCACGCCGCGACGTCGCCGCGGCAATGGCCGTCACCGACAGGGACGAGGTGTTGGTGGCGAGGATACAGTCCTCGGCGACGATGCTGTCGAGCGCCGCGAACACCTCGCGCTTGACCTCCAGATTCTCGACGACGGTCTCGATCACGAGATGACAGCCCGCGAAACCGTCCATGCCCTCGACGCGCCGGATGCGCGTCATCGCCGTATCGGCGGCGCCGGTGCTCATGCGGCCCCGCTCGGCGGCGCGCGCGAGCATGTTGCGGACGAATTCGGCACCGCTGTCGAGCTGCGCGCCGTCGGTGTCGAACCAGCGCACCGGCACGCCGGCCACCGCCGCCACCTGGGCGATGCCGCGGCCCATCGTCCCGGCTCCGAGGACGCCGACCGCAAGATCGGCGCGCTGCGGATCGAGCATATCGCCTAACTCCCCTTGAAGCGCGGCTTACGCTTCTCGAGGAAGGCGTTCATGCCTTCCCGCTTGTCTAGTGCCTTGTACTTGCCGATCGCCCTGGGCAGCCGCTGCGTGCCGCCGCCACCCGGCATGATGCCGACGCGGATCTCTGGTAGACCCAGCTGTGCGCTCTCGCCGGCAACGACGATGTCCGCCGTCAGCGCCAGCTCGCAGCCGCGGCCCAGGGCAAAGCCGTTCACCGCGGCGATCACCGGCTTTGGGCACTCGGCGACGGTGCGGTAATACTCCTCGACATTGCGCGCCATCACAGTGACGGGCGACGCGTCGACCATCTCCCGGATATCGGCGCCGGCGGCGAAGGCATGCTCGTTGCCGGTGACCACCACGCAGCGCACGGCGGGGTCGTCGATGGCGCCGCGGTACGCGGCGGCCAGCCGCTCCCTCACCTCGCGGTTGATGGCGTTGCGCACATCGGGCCGGTTGATGCGCAGCAGAACGACGCCGTCAGAGGGGTGCTCGACGACAAGGGCAGACGTCATTGCAACAGGGTGGGGAGGTCGGCCGGGGAACGGGACGGGGTCGTCATCGCCCACCTATTGTATGCGGAAGCCGGCGCGCCGGCGACGACTCTCCTGCGCCGCAGCGGCACCTGCGGCTGCGATCGTCCACATTGGCCACCAACGCCCGCGGCCACGTCCTCGCCGACCCTCGTCCGCCGAACAAGGGTGTCGGGCCGCAGGCCGACGAGCCGCCCTACGCGGTCCGAGTGCGAACGCGACAAGACCACCGCGATTGGCGGCGCGACCGCACGCCCATTCGCGTCCGGGGCGGTTCGGCGCGGCACGTCGAATCTGCTAGGATAGAAAATACAGCGTGGACGTCTTCATGGCGGGTCGGTGCGCGACCGTGCGGCGACTCGTCACCGGCGCCGATGTGACCGCGGCCGACGGCGCTCAGGTGTACACGACTCACCCGACATACCAGACCGCTCGACGACGGGCGCGGCCGCGATGCCGCACCTCCGCCGGAGCAGCCATCAGACAACAGGAGTCACCGTCATGGCAGACGCGGCAACCCATCCGGCGCACGAGCGCGTTGCAGTCGAGGAGCCCGAGGGCGTTACCGACGCCGGCGAGCGCGCCGATCCCGCCGCGGCCGCGCCGTCCGCGGCGCCCAGCACGGACGACACGGAGGCGACCGTCAGCACAGCGGCCCCGCCGGTCGATTTCAACGACTATCAGTGGTACCTCAACCGCGAGCTCACCTTCCTGGAGTTCAATCGCCGCGTGCTGCACGAGGGAGAGTCGCGCGACAATCCGCTGCTCGAGCGGGTCAAGTTCCTGGCCATCGTCGGCTCGAACCTCGACGAGTTCTTCATGAAGCGCATCGGCGGTCTGAAGCAGCAGGTCGGGGCCGGCGTCAGAGAGCTTTCGATCGACGGGCGCACCCCGGCGCAGCAGATCGACGAGTGCCACCTGGTGGTGCGCGATCTCGAGGAGCGCCAGCGGCATCTGGCCCGCGAGCTGCACCGCGCGCTCATCGCCAAGGACATCCACATCACGGGCTACAGACGCCTCACGCCGGCGCTGCGAGAGCAGGCGCGCGACGAGTACATTCGCAACATCCTGCCGCTGATCACGCCACTGGCCGTGGATCCGGCCCACCCGTTCCCCTTCGTGTCCAATCTTTCACTGAACCTGCTGCTGCTGGTGCGCTACCCCCGCGAAACCAACGCGCGGTTCGTGCGCATAAAGGTCCCGGTCGGCGGCGGCGTGCCGCGTTTTCTCAAAGTCGGCGACGGCTGGAAATTCGTCCCCCTCGAGCAGGTCATCGCCAACAACGTCGACCTGTTGCTGCCGGGGATGATCGTCGAGTCGAGCGAGCTGTTTCGCGTCAGCCGCAACGCCATCACCGAGATGCCGGAGGAGCAGGCCAACGATCTGCTGGTGATGATCGAGTCGGAGCTCAGGGACCGCAAGTTCGCGCCCATCGTCCGCCTGGAGGTCTCGCGGGGCATGAATCCCACCCACCGTGGCATGCTGGCCGCCGAGCTCGGCCTCAATCAGGATGCCGACGTCTTCGAAGTCGAGGGCATCATGGCCAAGCGCGATCTGTGGCAGATCGCCCGCATCGACCGCCCCGACCTGCACGACGCCCCGCACCATCCGATAGACCATCCGGGGCTGCACAAGGCCACCAACATCTTCCACGCCATTCGCGATCACGGACCGTTCCTGCTGCAGCACCCCTATGAATCCTTCGTCACGTCGGTGGAGCGGCTGGTTAAGGAGGCGAGCGAGGACCCCAAGGTGGTGGCGATCAAGATGACGCTCTACCGGACTGCCGAGGACTCACGCATCATCGATCATCTGGTCGACGCCGCGCAGAACGGCAAGCAGGTGGCGGTGTGCGTGGAGCTCAAGGCGCGCTTCGACGAAGCGGCCAACATTCGCTGGGCGAACCGGCTCGAAGAGGCGGGCATCCACGTCTCCTACGGCGTGATCGGGTTCAAGACACACAGCAAGATCGTCTTCGTTATTCGCCGCGACTACGACGGGCTGCGCCGCTACGCTCACATCGGCACCGGCAACTACCATGCGGGCACCGCGCGCCTGTACACCGATCTCGGACTGCTGACCTGCGATCCCGTGATCGGCGAGGACCTGACCCAGCTGTTCAACTACCTCACGACGGGCCTGGTGCCCAAGCGCAGCTACCATAAGCTGCTGCCGGCGCCCACGGTGCTCAAAAAAGAGCTGCTGGACAAGATCGACCGCGAGATCCAGCGGCACCGCGACGGGCAGCCAGGGTTGATTCAGTTCAAGATGAATGCGCTCGAGGACAAAGCCGTCGTCAAGGCGCTCTACCGGGCCTCGAGCGCCGGCGTCAAGGTCGACCTCATCGTGCGCGACACCTGCCGTTTACGCCCCGGCATCGCGGAGGTGTCCGACAACGTGCGCGTGGTCAGCATCGTCGGGCGTTTTCTCGAGCACTCGAGGATCTACTATTTTCAAAACGGCGGCGACGAGGAGTACTTCATCGGCTCCGCGGACTGCATGAAACGCAATCTCGAGGCCCGCGTCGAGGTGGTCACGCCGGTCGAGGCGCCCGAGCTGCGCCAGCAGCTGCGCCAGATCATCGATGTGCAGCTTGGCGCACAGCGCAACGCCTGGGACATGCAGCCCGACGGCAGCTACGTGCTGCGCGAGGGCAAGGGCGGCGAGAGCAAACCGAACTCCCAGGAGCTGCTCATCGAGCTGGCTCGCAAGCGCTACAGAGCTGCGCAGCGACCCGACAAGAAAAAGAGCAAGATGGCCCTCGCCGGCTGACCGACATCCGCGGCGCCGGCAACGCCACGTTCCCCTGAGCGCCGCTGGTCCACAGCGGTCGATTCGGTGTAGCATTGACACGACGCCGCTTCTCGTAGCGGCGACGAGAACAACAACCTCGAAGTCCACTGCCATTGGAGGACGACATCANNATGTTCGCTAGGCATTGCGTTCCCGCCCTGCTCGCCCTCGCTCTCTCGGCTGCCGGCCCAGCCGGTGCCCTCGCCGATACCTCGGACGTCAAAGGCGCGCCGGCGGTCGTCGTGAGCAAGTCCGGCGCCCACTGCGCGGACGACGCCAACTGCTTCAACCGCTATCACCCCGCCATTAAACCCGTCAGCCGGGCCAAGCCCGGCCAGATGATCGTCTTCGAGACCCGGGACGCCCTCGACAGCGACCTCGACTTCGAATCCGTTCCCGAGGACGTCACGGCGCTCGATCTCAACCTGGTCCACCCGATGACCGGGCCGGTCCACATCGAGGGCGCCCAGCGCGGCGACGTGCTGGCGGTCACGCTGGTCGACATCGCGCCCGACGAATACGGCTACACCATCATCGTCCCCGGCTTCGGGTTTCTGCGCGATCTCTTCCCCGACCCCTGGGTGGCCAACTGGCGTCTGACCCGCCTGCAGGCAACGTCTGAGCAGATCCCGGGCGTCGCCATCCCGTTCAACGGCTTCATGGGTTCGGTGGGCGTGCTGCCCGGCGAGGCCGAGGTCGACGAGTGGCTGCAACGGGAGACCCAGCTCGGCGAGGCCGGCGGCGTGGCGCTGCCGCCGGAGCCGACCGGGGCGCTGCCGAGCGCCGTCTGCGGCCCCGACGGCAGCCACAAGGACAAGTGCCTGCGCACCATTCCGCCGCGCGAGAACGGCGGCAACATGGACGTCAAGCAGATG
>JABAHR010000844.1_pt1 | contig 11425 bp, 6 predicted proteins | sample 7062101 | NCBI WGS metagenome assembly JABAHR01 (sample SAMN14534553, study PRJNA622989) | marine sediment metagenome | biome: marine biome [ENVO:00000428]; feature: marine pelagic biome [ENVO:01000023]; material: deep marine sediment [ENVO:00002113] | place: India: Gulf of Kutch | collected...
AATATATAAGGAACTCGACTTACTGGGCTACAAAGGGCAACAGGAAGCAAGACGTGCTGTATCGCTTGCTGCTTATCGGCATGTAAAGCGCTTGAAACAGATGCATACCGGTAATACTCCTAGAGTAGATTTAGTCCCAAGACCGAACTCTATTCTAATAGGCCCCACTGGATGTGGAAAAACCTATCTTATCGAACTGCTTTTTGGTGAAATATTTAAGCTCCCTTTCGTTATTATTGATATGACAAAGTTCACCGAGTCTGGTTATGTGGGGGACGACGTTGTAAATATCCTCGTACAACTCATTTATGCCGCAAATGAAAGCATAGATATAGCAGAGTGCGGTGTGATAGTTCTAGACGAGTTTGATAAAATAGCAGGATCGTATAGCAGTGCAAGATTTGCTGGACAGGGAACAACAAAAGATGTCTCAGGGTTTGGAGTGCAAAGAGAGCTTCTTAAAGTTTTAGAGGGGACCGATGTGCAGATACCTCTTGATTTTGGGTTCTCGAGCAGAGGTCCACGAGCTCTTATCTCAACTCGTGACATATCATTTTTTGCAGTAGGAGCTTTCTCTGGAATAAAGAATCTATTTGGAAGTAATGAAGCAGGATTTATTAAAGATCTAGATAAAAACAATGTGCATGATGATGCAATTGCATACAACATGAGTCACGAAGAAGCAGATGATATTACAAAATTTCAACTCTTCGGCTTCCTCCCTGAGTTGATTGCAAGATTTAATAGAATTATACCGTTTTCACCGCTCAGCCGGGACACACTACAAGAAATTATTCAACTTAAGATTATGAACTACCAAAGTGAGTTTAAGGATGAGGGGTTCCAGCTTATACTTGATCCGATAATTATCGATCATATCATTCAGGAAGCAAAAAGAAGACAAACAGGTGCTAGAGGGCTTGACGTTATTATCTCAAAACACCTTGAGGATGTAGCTTTTGATATATTTGGAAAAGGAGAGAAAGGCGAGGTTACTCTTACAGTTGAGTCTGACAAGGTTACCCACAGCGTTAAGAGACGTGCATGAAGATATATATAGAGAGTTTGGGTTGCTCTAAAAACCTTGTAGACAGCGAGCTCATCCTGGGCTCACTAAAAAAATCCGGACATCAAATTTCATCAGAAGAAGAAGCTGATGTAATAATTGTAAATACTTGCGGCTTTATTGGTGACGCCAAGAAAGAGTCTGTAAACGCGATACTTGATCTCTTGGAATATAAAAAAAGTGGAAGCTGCAAAAAATTGATAGTCACTGGCTGCATGGTTGAGAGATACTCTGAAGAACTGAGCCATGAGATTCCAGAAGTGGATGCATTTTGGGGAACAGGAAATATTTTTAAAATTGGGGATGCTCTGGAAGAAGAATCTAAGTATACTAAGATGTACACACCAGGAACTATCTATGACCCCGACTCACCAAGAGTCATGCTCACCCCTACTCACTCAGCATTTGTAAAAGTATCTGAAGGATGCTCCAGAACCTGTTCTTTTTGCATAATACCAAAGATGAGAGGATTTATGAAGAGTAGAAGTATCGATTCAATCGTTGGAGAAATACAGGGTCTTGCAGAACAGGGCGTAGGCGAGATTAATCTAATTGCCCAAGATATGACAAGCTACGGAAGAGATATCGGCACTAATTTGGAGGAAATGTTGAGAGAGGCATCAACGATTGATGGTGTAGACTGGATAAGAATTCATTACTGGTACCCGTGGGGGATAACAGATTCACTAATAGAACTGGTTGCTTCTGAAAATAATATTCTTCCATATGTAGATATGCCACTCCAGCACATAAATGACAGGCTTCTAAAAGAGATGGACAGAAAAACTTCTAGCAAAAAGATAAGAGATATTATTAAAACCCTGAGATCAGGAATAGATGATTTAGTTCTAAGAACTACTTTTATTGTAGGATTTCCAGGTGAAACAGAAGATGAATTTGATGAGCTGCTAGATTTTGTAAAAGAAGCTCAATTCGATAGAGCTGGAGCTTTTAAATACTCACAGGAGGAAGGTACTCCAGCTGGAGTTATGGGTGATCAGGTGCCTGAGGATATTAAAGAAGAGAGACTCGAGCAGCTAATGCAGGCACAGTCTGAGGTTTCTTTGAATAAGAACAAAGCACTTATCGGATCTACTTTTGACGGATTCGTTGAAAGCATTGAAGATGGCAACTATGTGGCCAGGATTTCCTCTCAAGCTCCTGAAGTAGATGGATATACATATATACAAAGAGAAGAAGAGCTTATTTTAGGAGAATTGGTGGATATTAAAATTACTGATGCTGATATTTATGATCTCTACGGTGAGATCGTTTAGGTACTTCTAATAGAACACTCCGTATAGATTACACCCCTATTAATCTACCCCATCTGCATCGAACATTTGGCGAATGCCATATGTAGTATTTCTTTCTGCTGGAATACGGCCTATCTCTCTAGTTAGACGTCGGAATTCCTCAGGTGGAAAATACTGCCCATAGCTTGCACCGGCAGATCTGGATATCTGCTCTTCCATCAACGTGCCGCCAAAGTCATTAGCGCCAGCAGTGAGAGAGAACTGTGCAAACTCAGGACCTTGTTTTACCCAGGAAACCTGTATGTTATTGATCCAGCCTCTCAGCATTAGTCGTGATACTCCGTACATTTTTAGCTGATCTAGATCTGTCGGTCCTTCAGCAACTTTTCCTTTTGAGTGTTTGAACAGTCTTGTGTTCCAAGGGATAAATCTAAGAGGAACAAACTCTGTAAAGCCACCCGTTTCTTTCTGTATATCTCTAAGTATTCCTATGTGTATAGCCCAGTGTCTAGGCTCATCCACATGACCATACATTATTGTTGATGTAGTGTGCATACCAGATTTGTGGGCCTTTTTTACAATCCTTATCCATGCCTCTGTAGGCATTTTTCTTGGTGCAATTATTTTTCTAACTTCTTCAACCAATATTTCCGCAGCAGTACCAGGGAAAGTATTGTGTCCAACATCTTTTAGCTTTTCTATGAATTCTTCTTCAGAAATACCAAGTGATTCTGCTCCATAGTAAATTTCGAATGGCGAAAAAGCATGTGTGTGCATCTCAGGAACAGCTTCTTTAACAGCTTTTATTAATTCAACATAGAAGTTGCCATCTATGTCAGGGTGCATACCACCTTGCATACAAACTTCTGTTGCACCTATATCCCATGCTTCTTTTACTCTGTCTGCAATCTCATCCATGCTTAGGAAATAAGCCCTCTCGTCACCCTCTGGAGCCATAAAATTACAGAAGCCACAGTATGTGTTGCATATATTTGTAAAGTTAATATTTCTATTCACTACGTAGGTAATTACATCTCCCACATCTTCTTTCCTAATTTCATCTGCAGCTATGGCAAGTGCTGAGATTTCATCAAGGTCTTCAATATTGAATAAGGCTTCACCTTCTTCTACTGAGATCTCATCGCCAACAAGAGCTTTATTGATTATCCTGCCGGTAGTGCCGTTAACTTTAGACATAAGACTATCTATACCCATAGCCCTGTTTTCTTCAATTCTGTTGATTGCATCTTTGATGTCAGCCATTTCACACCTCTCCAAGTGGGACGTAACCATCCTTATCTACTGAATTTAATACTCTTGTTAAAACATTTTCTTCTATAAATTCATTATCTATAAACTCAGGATATACGGGCAGTCTTTCGCGTAATACAAATCCCATATCCTCAACCATCACCTGCATTCTCTCAAGCTTAGGCCATGGGGCTTCTGGATTCACATAATCAATTGTTACAGGGGAAACTCCACCAAGATCATTAATTCCAGCATGAATAAAGTAAGGATAGGTCTCAGGATTCAAGTTAGGTGGAATTTGCAGATTCATATCTTCACCAAATACTAGTCTAGATATAGCAACTAGTTTTAACATATCAAGAAAATCAGGTGGAGGATTCTTTTCCATTCTGATCCCATGTTTAGGACTAAAATTCTGAATTATTATTTCTTGTAGATGACCGTATTTATCATCAAGCTCTCTGAGAGCCAATAGTGAATCAATTCGCTCTTCCCATGTCTCACCTATTCCAACTAATATTCCTGAGGTCCAAGGTATTCTATGCTCCCCAGCAAGCTCCATTGTTTTCATTCTCTGTTTCGGCACTTTATCAGGGCAGCGGTAGTGGGCTTCTCCTTTTTGAAGCAGCCTTGGGCTTATGTTTTCAAGCATAAGTCCCATACTAGGATTTGATTCTCTAAATCCTAGAAGTTCTTCGCTGGTTGCCAGACCCAGGTTTGTATGGGGGAAAATGTCTTCTTTAAGACCTGCTTCACCCAAAGCAATTAAATAATCTGCTGTTGTCTCATACCCCAGTTTTTTCAACGCTTCTTTGTAGACTGGGTACTTAAGCTCTGGTTTGTCACCTGTTACAAATAGAAGCTCTGTGCATCCAAGCTCTGCACCCTTCTTAGCCATATCTACAACTTCTTCAGGACTCATAAAGAGAGGGCCTTCACCAGGTTCATATTTAAAGGTGCAGTACCCACAATGATTTCTGCAGATTTGAGTAACGGGGACAAAGACATTTTTAGAATAAGTTAGGATACGACCTTTACCGCTATCTCTTAGTTTGGATGCACACATAAGAAGATATTGTGTTTCATCTTTTTCTATTTCTATAAGATATAAAGACTCTTCTCTATCTATTACTTCTCCAGATAGTGCTTTATCCAATATTGCCGACAATCTTTTTGAAGGACCGTTCAACAATGGCTGACAGTCTAATGAATCAAGTATATTTTCCCAATTACTATTAGTAGAATCCATTTGAATTTTTAGATAATTTCCCCAAAAAAAATTTAGAAAAAAGCTGGGGTTTAGAAAACTTCTCACCCCAATTAACCCTACTATGTTCGCATAGATATCCTATGCTTGTCAAGCATAAAGTATGCAGTATTTTGGGAGTAATTCAAATAAATTATTGTATAAGATCAAGTACAGATGATGCAAGCTTAGAAGCTTTTTCCTTATTAGACATAACTGTATCAACTACTAAGGTCTTAAGACCTAAATCTCTTATCTCATGATTTTCATGGGCATCTTTGATATCTATTACCATAGTATCGAGAAAATCTGAATAAAGTCGTGCTATTTGCGCCGATGTTACATCTAAGCCTAGACCCCGCATAAGCTTATCTGCAGGTCCCTTAAGCGGCATACCCCCCACAAGTGGGCTTATAGCAATAACTTTGGCATGGGTTACTTTAAGCGCCTCCCTTATACCTTTAACTTGGAGTATCGGTCCAATGCTTATTATAGGGTTACTCGGACAAATCACTACAGCACGCGCTTGCCTTATCGAATCAAGCACCCCTGCAGGTACTTCTGCATTGTCAATATTTCGAATTGTTACTCTGCAAACCTCTGGTCTCATCTTATTCTTTACTAGATATTCTTGGAAATGCATCTCACCTTCAGTGGTATGAATCCAAGTTTCAACATCTTCATCTGTCATAGGGAGGACAGTTATATTATCGGGTACTCCATAAGCTTTTGCGATTTTTGAAGCTATTTCTGTCGAAGTCAGCCCTTTGCTCTTTAGATGAGTTCTGTAAATATGCGTTGCAATATCTTGGTCACCAATATTGAACCAAGTCTCAAGTCCAAATTTCTTAAGGGAATTCAAAAAATTAAACGAATCGCCTTCTAGACCCCACCCTTTTTTTCTATCTACAACCCCTGATAGACGATAGATTATTGTATCAATATCGGGGGATATGTTTAAGCCCCCAAGCTTGATATCATCTCCGGTGTTTACAATTATGTTTAATGGCTCAGAGGTTACGCTTGAAAGACCTTCCAGAAATTTGGCAGCACCAACACCTCCCGCGAGAGCTGTTATCATAGGATTTTTTCCTTGCTAGTGGGTAGAATTAGTATGGTGATTCTCTCAAAAACTTTTTCTAGATTCAAAGCGATTCTAGAATATTTGAGTGGGCTTATACTGTCAAGTAAAGTATTTAGACACCGCAAGCTTTTATAACAGCGCATACTTATTTGATCGTATAGTTTCAATCAATATCATTTAGAGGGTATTATAGTTATTCAGCGCAAACAAGTCCTTGAAACTAAAGTATAAGTGGGATAAATTCTTAATATTGTCACAAATAAAATTAAAGAGGAATAATAGATATGGATTTAGATTTAATAAGAAGAAGACATAAATGGCTTACATTAATAATACTTGTTTTTATTGGTGGAGTTTTCATTTTTGGAATGGGTTCATTTGTTACTGATTTCGGCGTCTATTCAAATGGAACAGCAGGTGCTGCAGCTGAAGTTAATGGAGAAGAAATAACTATGACTCAGTACAATTTCGCAAGAAGTAATATGAGAAGACAATTAACGCAGCAAGGACAAGAACTACCTCAAGCCGCAATAGACCTTATAAACATGAGAGCGCTCAACCAGCTTATAGACCTTAAATTGCTCGCTCAAAAGGCTAAGGAAGTGGGTTTTGTTGTAACAGATGAAGAGTTTAATAATGACATACATTCTAACGCAAATTTTCAGGTTGATGGCAAGTTTGTTGGGATAGATAGATATAAAACTATAGTTGAGCAGGGATATCAGATGAATCTCAAGGATTTTGAGAATTTCAATAGAGACGGATTATTAGCCCAAAAACTAGGTCTGTTTATCGGAGAGACCATAATGGTTACCGATGAGAAATTGTTAAACAAATACAACCTACAAAATGAAAAAGCGAATCTTTATTATATAAAGTTCTCTACAGCTGACTTTCAGATTTCAGAAGATCCTTCAGATGAAGAAATTGACAGATATTATCAAAGAAAAAAAGCTGATTTTCAGACTGATGAATTAAGGACAATTAGATATATAGTTCTCGAGCCAGAAACATTTGAAAATAGCATACAAATATCAGATGAAGAATTAAAAGCTTACTACAATGCTTATCCAGAGGAATTTCAATCTGAAGATGGAACTGCTCTCTCTTTTGAGGAAGTCAAAGCAGAAGTAGAATCCAACTTAAAAACTCAAAGAGCAGAAGCAATCAGTAGGGAATTTTTAGATAATTTTGGAATCTCTGGAGACAGCAATACAAATATTGATCAAATTGCAAAAGAGCATGGAATTAATTCAGTAAACGATAGTACTCCATTTGCAAGAACACAATTAACGGGGAACATCCCAACTGTCGTAGTAAATCAAGCTTATACTATGCAGGAAAGCGGCTTAGCAGTTGTACCTGTAGGAACCTCTATATGGGTAGTTGAATTAAAGAATATTTCTGAACCGAGAGAGAAAACCCTTGAAGAGGCAAGAGAAGAGGTTGTAGCTGCAGTTAATGACCAGAAATCTAAAAACCAGACCAGACAGAAAGCTAACCAGGCTTTGGCTAGTTTAAGAGCTGTGAAAAAAGATGAGGTCAAAAATAAAGCAAAAGAACAAGGGTATGAGCTTAAGGAGACAGGAGCCTTTACTAGGGTTGATAGGGTTCCCGAGATAAACCTTGAAGAAGTAAAATCTGAAGTGTTTGAGATAGACCAAGAGGGTGTGACTCTATCCAGGGTTTATGAAAATAACAACGACTATTATATACTGATATTGAAAGAAAGAATAAGTGCCAATCAAGAAGACTTTGAATTGGCTAAAGAAGAATTAAAGCAACAAGAACTACAAACACAGAGAACTGAGATTTTACAGAAATGGCTTCAGAACTTGAGACGGGAGGCTGAAATAGTGCCAAACAGCAGCCTATTCCCAGCACAAGGATAATTTGAAAAAGAGCACAATTTATATCATATTAGTATAATTATATTTTCAGGATGAATGTAGTTAGATCCTCGCTTAATATTTATTGGCAAAATGAAAATTACATCCCTTGAAATCAATGGTTTTAAGTCATTTTATAATAAAACCAAAATCAAGTTTCATAACCAACTTAGCGCAATTGTAGGTCCAAATGGTTGCGGCAAATCAAATGTAATAGATGCTATAAGGTGGATTCTTGGCGAGCAAAATCCAAGACTTCTTAGAGCTGAAGGAATGGAGCAACTCATCTCCAATGGAAGCGAGCTTCTAAAACCAGTTGGAATGGCTGAAGTTTCTTTGATATTAGAGCAGGTTCCAAAATACAACTTTGAAGAAGTAGAAATTAAAAGAAGGGTATTTAGATCTGGAGAAAGTGAGTACTACTTAAATGGTGTCTCCTGCAGACTAAAAGATATTACAGACATTTTTATTGATACCGGCTCCGGCGCAAGAACCCATTCAATAATAGGTCAGGGAAGCGTAGACAAACTGATTACCGCTAAGCCTGAGGAGAAAAGAACGCTTATTGAAGAAGTTGCAGGGATAAGAAAATATAAAATTCGCCGCCGTGAAACAGAGACTAGAATTAAAACAACCAAGGAAAACTTAAGCCGTGTTCAGGATATGGCAAACGAGGTTAAACGCCAGATGGACACTCTTAGCCTTCAAGCTAAGCAAGCAGAGGAATTCAAAGAAATATCCGAAGAAGCAAACAAGCTTGAATCATTAATATTAAATTCTAAGTTGTATAAACTAGACAAAAGAAAAGATACAATTCTAAATGATAAGACAGTCATTGAGAAAGAAATCAGTGATACGGAAAAAGAATTAAACCAACTATCAAACCACTTAAAGACAATTAATGTTCAGTACACAAATCTAGAGGAATCTCTAAAAGAATATGAAAGAGAAACGAATATTACAAGAATTAATCTACAAACAAGACAATCTTCACAAGAACTCTTAAAAAATGAAGTCTCCAGCATTGATAAATTTATTGAGAAAATAGAAAGTGAGGCTGTAATGCTGGAGAATGAAACGGGAAGAATCGCTGAGCAACTTCAATCAAAAAGAGATATGTCACAACATGTTAAAGATGATCTTGAAAAAGCTGAGGCTGAAATAGTAGACAAAGAAAACACGCTTTCAGAGCTAAAATCTAATCACACTCAAACACGTGATGCGCTTAGAGACATTAGAACATCATTATTTAAAACCTTAAATGAATTCAGCTCATTGAAGGGGACAGCATTAGGACACGAAAAAGAGCTGACCGAGCTAGAAAGCAGAAAATCTCAGACTCAGGATGAATATCAAGAACTAGAACAAGAAAGAAAGATAGCTTCACGCGATATAAACAAGCTTGAAGAGGCATCGAAAGAAAACGAGACTAGAAAACTAAATATTATTGAGACAAGGGATAAACTAAGTTTATCCCTTACGTCGCTAAATGAAAAACAAAGGTTAGCTACCGAGAAAAGTGATGATCTGAAAGATGAACTAAATGAGATAAATTCAAGATTAAATGCACTTGAGCAAATTCAATCTAATTATGAATGGCTACCGGAAGGAATTCGCAATTTTATATTAAGTAATAAAGGTAGAGGTGTACTAGGTACATTTTCTGATTTTATTTCGGTCCCAGAAGGATATGAGCGAGCTGTTGAGACCGCTCTAGGTGATATTTTGAAATGGATTCTAGTATATGAGAACTCTCACGCTATCAATGCTATCAACTCATTGAAGCAAGACTCCATTGGAAGGGGAACATTCATATCTGTAAGGGAAGACAGAATAAACACTGAGACTTATAAAAGCCCTCCAGATATTAAATCTCTTTATGATTTAGTACAGGTAGAGAATATTAGAAGCAGTGTTATTGAGAGAACTCTCAGAAGGGTGTTTTTAGTAGATAGCCTTGACCAGGCACTTGCAACAAAGAGTGGAGCTGATCAAAAGTCTTCATACGTAACTAAAGATGGTGACTTGCTACACTCAAACGGAGCAATATCAGGTGGGCCTACTCAACCTGGGGTACTTGAGAGAAAAAGAGAAATTGAGAAACTCGGTGCTGAATCTGAGAGATTGCAAGCCGATATCGCAAGAGTAATATCAGAAATCCAAGAGAACGATAATGAAATCCAGACAGTTAATACCAGAATAGAAGATTACAACAACAGATTAATAGAAGTAGATATAAAAGAGGCAGAGACAAAGAAAGATATTTTCAACCTCAAAGTATCTCTTGAAAAGATAGAAAAAAGGGTTGAAATTGTAAAAGGAAATCTTGAGCAAATAAGTTTAGACACCAGTGAGAAAACAGCCATAATTGAAGAATCCAATATAAAAATCAAGATACTAGATACAGAAAAAATAGACCTAGAACAGAGATTAGCCTCTGTTGAGGAAAAAATTCAGCTTGAAGAGCAGTCTGAAAGAGATCTTGAAAGAGAGATCTCAGATAATAAAGTCATATGTGCATCTCTTAGAGAAAAGGAAAGAAGTTTGTATGAAGATTTAGCAGAACTCGATATACGCAGAACCAATATCAATAAAAGGATAGAACTCGAATCAACCACGATAGAAGAGAAGAAGCAAGAAAAGCTAGCTCTCATCGAGAAAGAAGGCAACACGGTAATTGAGATAGACGATTTGAAGAACAAACTCCAAGAAAAAGAAGCAGAACTAACTCAAAAAAATGAGGAGAGAAGAAATCTCCAAAGCGAAATTACAATTACGAATGAAAAGAGAGAGAATGTAAATTCCAAACTATCCGAAGTGCGAATGAAAAACAATTCATTTGAAATCGACATGAACAGCGTGCAGATGGAAATCGAAAATATCACTGATACTCTGAGAAGAAATAATTTATATGATATGGACGAGAGAGGAGATATCACTCCTGAGGAAGAAAAAGAGTTTCTGGAATTAGATCTTAACGTTGAAGAGCCAAAATTAAGAAGGATGCAGCAGAAAATAGATAGATTTGGACCGGTAAATCTTCTGGCTCCTGAAGAATTTAACAAATTAGAAGAAAGACATATATTCCTCACTGAGCAAATGCATGATTTAAATCAAGCCATTGCCTCATTGGCCAAAGCCATAAGCAAAATTGATAAAGAATCTGAGAAGCGCTTCAATGAAGCTTTTGAAGTTATGAATGAGAAATTTCAGGAGATATTTGCTCGCCTCTTTAGGGGCGGTGAAGGGAAATTGGTACTGACTGACCAGGATAATATACTCGAGACCGGGGTTGAGGTAATGGTTAGACCGGGCGGCAAGAAATTTCAATCAATCAACTTGCTCTCTGGTGGAGAAAAAGCGCTATCAGCTATAGCCCTAATAATTTCAGCCTGTCTAATCAAACCCGCACCTTTTCTACTGTTTGATGAGATTGACGCCCCACTTGATGATAAGAACACATCTTATTTCATAGAACTTATAAAAGAAATAGATAAGAACTCACAAGTTGTTCTAATTACACATAACAAAAAAACCATGCAGGAAGTAAACTCACTTATAGGTATCACGTCTAATAAATCGGGTACATCCTCAGTAGTATCAGTAGAGCTTAATTGAAATCTTTAAGTATAT
>JABAHR010000099.1_pt1 | contig 11424 bp, 12 predicted proteins | sample 7062101 | NCBI WGS metagenome assembly JABAHR01 (sample SAMN14534553, study PRJNA622989) | marine sediment metagenome | biome: marine biome [ENVO:00000428]; feature: marine pelagic biome [ENVO:01000023]; material: deep marine sediment [ENVO:00002113] | place: India: Gulf of Kutch | collected...
ATTTATAGTGACTGGGTAAAACAGTATCCGATAATCTCGATTGAAGACCCCATTTCTGAAAACGACTGGAAGGGATGGAAGCTTATGACGGAGCAGCTTGGAGATAAAGTGCAGATAGTCGGAGATGACCTATTTGTTACTAACACTAAGAGACTAGCAAAGGGTATTAAAGAAAATGCTGGAAACTCTATTCTAGTTAAAGTTAACCAGATAGGATCTCTAACGGAAACACTACAAGCAATTAGAATGGCTCAACAAGCAGGGTTTACGTACATTATTTCTCATAGATCTGGAGAGACAGAGGACTCAACAATTGCAGATATTGCCGTTGCTACAAACTCTGGTCAAATTAAGACAGGTTCTGCTTCCAGAAGTGACAGAATCGCCAAATACAATCAGCTCATAAGGATTGAAGAAGAGCTTGGGGATGAAGCTATTTATCCTGGTGGAGCGGCATTCAATATATAGAAAAATCTTGATAATTTCAGATTCGTATATATTTTTTATACAGAATCTAGAAAAAAGCAAGAACTCAAAAACTATATTTATTGAGTATAATTAAATGGTTATACAATATAAAGGATTATATTATGTCAGCAAGAACACTATTTGATAAAATTTGGGAACAACATGTGGTCTTTGAAGAAGAAGGTCAACCTACTCTTATATATATAGATCTACACCTGGTGCACGAGGTTACCTCGCCTCAGGCTTTTGAGGGATTAAGACTCTCGGGCAGAAGAGTTAGAAGGCCTGATTTAACTTTTGCAACGATGGATCACAACGTTCCTACCACTGATAGATCGCTCCCAATTGAGGACCCAATTTCTGCAAAACAGATTGAAGTTTTAGAGCAGAATTGCGAGGAATTTGGCGTGCCACTGTTTGGTCTAAATGTAAACAGTGATCTACAAGGAATTGTTCACATTATAGGACCCGAGCTAGGTCTTACAAAACCTGGTATGACTATCGTATGTGGAGACAGCCACACTTCTACACATGGTGCTTTCGGCTCTCTTGCTTTTGGTATAGGGACTAGTGAAGTAGAGCATGTGCTAGCCACTCAGTGCTTAAGGCAGAACAAACCAAAAGAATTTGAAATCCGGGTTGAAGGAGAACGCGGCTACGGAGTTACAGCAAAAGATATTATCTTAAATATCATAGGACATATTGGAACAGCCGGCGCAACAGGAACTGTAGTTGAGTACAGAGGCTCTGCGATTGAAGCACTAACTATGGAAGAAAGAATGACAGTTTGCAATATGAGCATTGAAGCTGGCGCAAGAGCTGGAATGATAGCACCTGATGAAAAAACATTTGAATATGTGCAAGGACGTAAGTTTGCTCCTGTTGGTGAGGAGTGGGATAAAGCGCTAGCACATTGGAAGGAGCTAACAACAGACGAGGATGCACATTTTGATAAATCAATTACTTTAAATGCAGCGGACATAGTGCCTCAAGTAAGCTGGGGGACTAATCCTGGTATGGTGCTTGATGTGACCGCTAAGATTCCAAACCCGGACTTAATAGAAGACGAGAATGATAAAAAAGCTACAATAAGCGCTTTAGACTATATGGGTCTTGAACCTGGAACTCCAATAGAAGACATAAAATTGGACCGAGTATTTATAGGTTCATGTACTAATGCAAGAATTCAGGATCTAACACAAGCAGCTCGAGTTGTTAAGGGCAAAAAAGTAGCCCCTACAGTAAGCGCAATGGTAGTGCCAGGATCACAGATGATCAAGTGGCAGGCTGAGAAAATGGGTCTTGATAAAGTGTTTAAAGATGCTGGGTTTGAATGGAGAGAGTCAGGATGCAGCATGTGTCTTGGTATGAACCCAGATATTCTTGAGCCTGGTGAGAGATGTGCTAGTACTTCAAACAGAAACTTTGAAGGCCGCCAGGGTAAGGGAGGGAGAACCCATCTTGTAAGCCCTGCAATGGCAGCTGCAGCAGCAATTGAAGGACATTTTGTTGACGTCAGAGATTGGGATTTGGATAAAGAACTATAAAGAGGGATAAAAATGGAACCATTAGAAAAAGTACACGGAATTGTTGCTCCATTAGATCGAATAAATGTAGACACGGACCAGATAATCCCTAAGCAATTTTTGAAAAGAGTTGAAAGAACTGGGTTTGGGGAGTTTTTATTTTTTGACTGGCGCTACCATGAAGATGGAACACCTAATCCTGATTTTGAACTGAACCATGAACATCACCAAGATGCAAAGATACTTCTTACTAGCCACAATTTTGGAAGTGGTAGCTCAAGAGAACATGCCCCGTGGGCTCTAAGAGAATATGGTTTTCAAGTTATCATAGCACCTTCATTTGCTGATATCTTCTATAACAACTGTTTTAAGAATGCCATTCTCCCGATAGTTCTTCCTGAAAATAAAGTAAAGGAGTTGTTTAGCATTGTAAACTCAAAAAAAGGCCACGAGATGACAGTAGATTTAAGATCTCAAACAATATCTGATGATGAGGGCTGGTCGATAAATTTTGATATTGATCCATTTAAGAAAAAAAGCCTGCTGGAAGGACTTGACGATATAGGACACTCGCTTGAACATGAGGATAAGATCAGAATATACGAAGACAAACACTCAGGTGAGAGAAAGTGGGTTATACCAAATAATCCGTCTTAAAGTTGTTCCCCTACTTTAGCTTGGAGAATATATATAAAGCCAAGCTTATGACTATGCTTAAAATTATTGATGTAACAATAGGGAAATAGAAGGAGAAGTTTTCCCTTTTGATGTAGATATCTCCCGGAAGTTTGCCCAATAGTGGTATTTTTGGGTAAAAATGTATTAATACCCCCAATATAACAAGAAAAACCCCTATATAAATAATTATTTTGCCCAATATTCCAGTCCCTATTCTAAAATAATTAACTCAATTAGTAGTAAAATTATATAAAAGATGGTCAAAATATCAATAATATCAGAGCATTACATGCACTTGCTTAGTATATATGCTATACTTGTTTTATTGGCACGAATCTTGTATATAACTTTTGATATATTATACTAAGATCGGAGATGAAGTATACAAAATAAATTCTAGAATAGGGATATGAGTACTAACATAAGTCAGACTACATCACAAAGACAGGTACTACAGCAACGCCTGATATTAACACATGAGCTTCAGCTTTTCCTAAAGTTAATTCAGATGACAACTGTTGAATTGAAAGACTATCTAGAAGAGCAGCTAGTTGAAAATCCAACCTTGGAAGAATCCCAGGAACCAAATGAAAAGACTGAAGAAAGCTCTACTGAAGAGTTTGACCTTAGCAATTTCGGTGATGATAGAATTTTTGCAAATCAAGATAACGATGTCCCCCATTATTCTTCTAGAGAATTTTTTGATGACAGTGAAGAAGAAACCCCTTGGGAAAATAGAGTTAGCTCATCAGAATCATTAATCGACCATCTAGAGTGGCAGCTCAAGATGGCAGAATTTCCAAAACAAGAAAAAGAAATAGCATCTGTAATAATAGGTAACACAAATGAAGATGGTTATTTAGAAGTAGACATAGAAGAAATAGTTCGTATCTATATGAGCGAAAACAAAGAAAACGCTGATCTCGATAAAAAAGAAACACTGATTGAAATAGCTGGTGAAATCTTAGAAGATATTCAAACCTCTTTTGATCCTACTGGAGTATGTTCAAGAAACTTAAAAGAGTGCCTTAGGATTCAAGCTCTAGACCTCGGATACCCCGAAGATGGTCTAGTAATTGAAATTATAGATAAACACTTAGAAGAGCTATCTGAAAATGACTTGAGCAATATTGTAAATGTAATCCAGGATTCAACACAAGAAATGCAAGAAGCGATGGCTGTCATATCATCCCTGGAGCCAAGACCCGGGAGACCATTTTTTACAAAAGATTCCGAGAAATATATTGTTCCCGATTTCTATGTTTATAAGGTAGGAGATGAATTGCAGATACAGCTGAATCGCGATTTCCCTAGAGTTAGAATTAGTAATTATTACAGAAACCTGATAAAGAAAGAAAAGAGCCTTCCACTTGAAGCAAAACAATTCATCAAAGAAAAGTTAGAAGCAGCTCAGAGAATTATGAAATGCCTTGATGAAAGAGAAGAGACTGTTAAAAAAATCATATCCAAAATAGTAGAAGTTCAGCAGGAATTTTTTGAACATGGCAAAGAATATATAAAACCGCTAATATTAAAAGATATTGCACAATCTGTTGGAGTTCATGAATCCACAGTTAGTAGAATTACCAGTAGAAGATACATTCAAACCCCCCAAGGCACTATTGAGCTTAAATCCTTATTTTCAAGAAAAATAGAGACATCACACGGGCAAGATGTCTCATTTGAGAAAGTAAAATCGATAATGAAAAATATAATTTCAGGGGAAATGCAAGAAAGTCCATATTCTGATGAGGATATCTCCAAAATGTTTGAGAGAAGAAATATTAAGGTCGCAAGAAGGACAGTTGCAAAATACAGAAAAATACTTAAAATACCTGCGTCCTCAGCCAGGTCGAGGCAATATAAGGAAAAGAAAAATGAAAGTAACGGTAACTACTAGACACATAAAAGACACTAAGACTTCAGAAAAGGTTAAGGCATATGCTCTTAAAAAAACCAAAAGGATTGAGAGATATGTAAACTCTGATAAGGACTCTGCTGAATTAAGATTTGTACTATCTACGGAGAAATTTAGGGATAAGGCTGAAATCATTCTTAGTGCTGGGCATATAGGTGCCACAAGCTCAGTTGAAAGCAACGACATGTATGCAGCAATAGATGATGTTGTAGATACGATTGTTAAGCAACTTAAGAAACGAACCGAGAAACAAACAAAGGAAAAAAGAAGAATTGCAGCTAAATCTAAAGAAGGCCGACTAGAAGCTACTGCTGCAATTGATATTGAGAATGATTTGACAGATTTGAAGATTCATAAATTGCCGCCTAAACCAATGTCAGTAGAAGAAGCTGCTCTACAGCTTAAAGTTTCTGATGCAAATTTTGTAGCATTTAGAAATAGCGAAAATGGTTTGATGAATGTTATCTATATCAGCCGTAGAGGACAGAAAATTTTGATTGAGCCCTAATAAATAATTATACAATGAAGCTCGCAGACTATCTGGAAGTAAAAACTGTAATTCCCGAACTTAGTTCAAATAACAAGCATGATGTTATTAAAGAACTTGCAGATGCACTCTCAGAAATCTCTCCCCAAATAAACCAAGAAAGATTGGTTGAGGTCTTTTTAGAAAGAGAAAAATTATGCAGCACTGCAGTTGATTACGGAATTGCAGTACCTCATGCCAAGTTGGATGGACTTAGCGATATAGTACTTGGATTTGGAAGAAGTATAGAAGGAATCGACTATGAATCCCTGGATGGAAAACCAACCCACTTTTTCATCACACTTATTGTCCCAGAAGAATCAACAGGTAAGCATCTAAAACTATTAGCAAGAATATCTAAGATCTTTAAGGATCAAGATTTAAGATCTAAGCTAATGAGTTGCGAAACAGATGAAGAGATATTTGAATCTATTATCAAAGAAGATGATAAGTACTAACACCATGCTATTCTAAGCTCATGCCTGAGAATCATAAATATAATAATAACAAACTCTTTAAAACACACCACGGTGTTTTAATTGATATACGTGGACTCGGAGTGCTTATTATTGGTCCCAGTGGTATAGGAAAAAGTGATTGTGCTCTTGAGTTAATATCCAACAAGGGATGCAAACTAATATCCGATGACATCGTTGAGATAAAAACCTCAGACTCTAATCGGATTGTAGGAATATCTCCAAATAGAATAAAACACCTTATGGAAATAAGAGGTATTGGAGTTGTTAACATAAAGGAATTATATGGAACAGATTCTGTAGTTGATCAAAAAGAAATAGATATGGTTGTAGAGCTTTGCATGTGGGATTCTGGCAGTGATTATGATAGACTGAGTATTGATGATAAGACTTATAATATATTGGGGGTAGATGTGCCTTATTCACTAATTCCCATAACACCTACTAGAAATATTCCGGCCATTGTAGAGGTTGCAGCACTTAATCAGTTACTACAATTTTCTGATTCAAAAAATAAAGAAAAAATTCTAAACCAGCTAAATAACATTAAATCCGCTGCAGGTATAAAATGACAAATTTAGTTATCATAAGTGGTCTCTCTGGTTCTGGCAAAAGCACAGCAGCAAATGTGCTTGAGGACCTGGGGTACTATTGTGTAGATAATATCCCCCCCACTCTAATACCAACATTTATAGAACTCTGTGAAAATTCAGATAAAGTGATAAATAAAGTTGCATTAGTAATTGATATACGAGAGAGGGTTTCTTTTGATAATGCACCTTCAGTAATAAATGAATTTAAAGAAAAGGGCTATCCGGTTGATATGATATTTCTTGAATCATCCGATCAAGCTCTGATTAAAAGATACAAAGAAACCAGAAGAAAGCACCCACTTTCAGAAGATGGTGATATTATCTCTGGCATATCAAAAGAAAAGGAAATGCTCAAAGAACTAAAAGAGCTTTCTAATTATACGATAGACACCTCAGAGCTGAATGTTCATGAATTAAGTGATATCATCAAAAACAAATTCGAGGAAACTACTTCACAGAATACTCTTTTAAATATTATTTCATTTGGTTTTAAACACGGGATACCAAGCGATGCGGATATGATATTTGATGTCAGATTCTTACCAAATCCCCATTTTGTTCACGGTCTTAAAGAATTAAACGGTACAGATAAAGAAGTAATTGAGTATATAATGAATAAGGAACAGGCACTAGAATTCATTGGAAAGATGACTGATTTTCTTGATTATTTAGTGCCGAATTACGAGAAGGAAGGAAAATCCTACCTTACTATTGCGATAGGATGTACAGGCGGTAAGCATAGATCAGTTGCAATTGCCGATAAATTAGCACAACATTATAAGCACATGTCCCCAATTACCAGACACAGGGATATATCAAAAAATAAGGAGTAATTAATGGTTGGGATAGTTTTAGTAACCCATGGAAAGTTGGCAAATGAACTTATTGCTGTTGTAAATTTTGTATTATCCTCAAAGCCATCTGTAAAAATCCATGGAGTATGCCTAGATCAAGACAGTGAATTTGAAACTTTTAAACAAGATATTAAAAACGCTATTAAAAAAGTTAAATCAAAAGATGGGATTCTTATAGTCACGGATATGTTTGGTGGAACACCCTCAAATATAAGTCTTACTTTCCTTGAGGAAAAAAAAGTTGAGGTTATATCAGGAGTTAATCTTCCTATGCTATTAAAGCTCTCAACCCTACCAAGTAAGACCACCCTTGATGAAGCTGTGAAGATTGCTGAGTCTGCTGGAAGAGAAAATATTATTGTTGCAAGCGAACTGCTACAAAACAGATAATATTAAGAAAGTGCATAGCCCTAAACTTTTGAAATTAATACGATTAAGTATACTATTCTAGTGTAAAAAAAACTAAATGACTCAGTATAAGGGCGAAACAAATGAAACAGCAAAACGTAGATAGAGTAATTGATGCATGGAAAAATCATTTACTCCAAGGTGACTTACAAGATTATCAACTGGAAATAGATGAAAAGATACCTATTAAATTCGCAGCTTTAGCACTACATTTAGATTCAAGAACCGTCAAAGCTTCTGGTAAAGAAGAAGATTATTATGAGGGTTTTAGAGATGCGGCTGTGGAAGTCTTAACACTTATCGAGATCGAGATAGTACAGGATGACCAGATGAAACTGATTTCTCTACTCCATAGACCAGCAGAGGATGACAAACAGGAAAAATTAAAGCAGCATATTTGGGGTTAACGCGTTACTTGAGATAATGCCCTTAACTGGCTGCAATCATACACAATTCAAACCCCAATTATGAAACTAGCAGACTTATTTGATTGTTTTTTAATTGATCTAGATGGAGTTGTATATATAGGTGAAAATGCAGTTCCAGGATCTGTAGAAACTATAAAATACTTACTAGAGAACAATAAGACTGTAATTTTCTTAACCAACAATCCAAGACACACAATATCTGAATATTCTGAGAAACTAAATAAACTAGGTATTGAGGGAGCTTCACTAAACATTATCACTTCGGCAACTGCTCTTGCACGCCATATTAAGTTTACATACAATGATCTGGAGCATAAAAAAGCATTTGTTATTGGTAGCAGTTCTCTTAAGAAAGAGATTGAATCTATCGGGCTGCAACTTGTAGAGGGTGATGAGGCTAAGAATGCAGACTTCTTAGTGTTTGGAGGTCATCCGGAATTTCATTATGAAGAAATGAAGCTTGCTACTCTCGCGATTGCAAATGGAGCACATTTCTTTGCAACAAATCGCGATATGGTATACCCAACAATCGAGGGGCATATCCCTGCCACAGGAGCGATGCTAGCCTCAATTGAGGTTGCCTCAGGTAAAAAAGCTATAACCGCAGGAAAACCTGAGAACTTGATGTTTGACATAGCCCTTGATCAGCATGATCACGAAAGAGAAAAGACGGTGATTATTGGAGATCATCTCGATACAGATATCTCGGGGGGCAAAAACGCCGGTGTATCAACCATACTGGTTCTCTCAGACTCATATATTGAAGAGGAGCTTGCTAACTCCGATGTCAAACCTGACTACGCTATATATCGATTGCAAGACATATTAAACGATATGTAGTATCTATAAAAAGCCCCTGAAATTTTTATCGGGTAAACTATTAATAATAAGTTCTTAATGTTTCTTCCAAAATTAGTACTTATAGAATTATCTTTTTGACCTAAGGGAAAATAAGAGCTATTGGGAATCATTATTAACTATGATTAATAATAGTATACCTTCGCGGTTTCAATTCACAGCAAACAACAAAGGCATCCTTTGGATGGTTTTCGGAGGGTTTGCGTTTGCTACAATGGGCGCTCTTACCCATGAGCTAGGCAAGCACTGCGACTGGCTCATAATAGCATTTTTTAGAATGCTCATTTCATTTGTTATAACTTTCGGCCTTGCAAGAGCTGCGGGAATTAATCCTTTTGTATTTAATAACAGAACTCTTTGGCTAAGAAGTTTTGTTGGAAGCTCCGCTATGCTTGGAACATTCTATGCTCTTACAAAACTACCAATATCAGAAATTGCAATTATCGTTGAGACTAGACCAATATGGGTAGCACTTGTAGCAGGATACATTCTAGGAGAAACAACTGGCAGAAAAGTATGGCTATCAATAATATTTGGCATGTTAGGCGTTATTCTCGTTGAGCACCCTAGAATTATGGAGCAAAACTTTGCAAGCCTTATAGCAATATACGCTGCATTTGCCGGAGCTGTAGTAATGATTTGTTTAAGAAAACTAAAGGACTTGGATCCAAGAATAATCGTTACTCATTTCTCAGGAACTGCAACAATAATTACCTTAATCACATTATTTTCTGTTCGTGGCGAGGTTGATTTATCAGTATTTAGTAATATGAACATCATGTTCATGCTCCTGGGTGTTGGAGTGTTTGGCACAATTGGTCAGCTTGCTATGACAAAAGCTTTTTCTATTGGAGAAGCACCTAGTGTTGCTTCCGCAGGGTTTATTAGAGTAGGTTTTTCAGCAGGATACGATTTATTGATTTGGCAATACATCTTCAGTCCGCTAACTATCATAGGTATGTTTCTAATTCTACTTTCTACCGGATGGCTAATAAGGAAGAGAAAACCTGAATCTGAGGAAAAGATGTTAGAGCAGAATATTAAAAAGAAGAAGCTTATAACATAGGTGCATTAGTAATACTAAGAAGAATTATTACTACTATGATTTCTCCAGACAAAATTGCCCTTTTTATCTATATAGCCCCACTTACCTCCTCCCAGTTCTACAATTGCAAGCCCTCCAGAAAAACTAATAGCACTAGCAAATTGAGGCTCTATTACAACCTCGCCTCTCTTGTTTATATATCCCCACTGATTTCCTTTCTTGAATGAGGCAAGTCCCTCGGAGAAGTTACCAACCTGATCAAACTCTGGCTGAACAATCAATAGTCCAGTTTTGTTTATGAATCCAAACTTGCCAGCTCTTGATACTGCTGCAGCTCCTTCACTAAAATGTCTAGCAGATTCAAAATCTGTTTTAAGTTTAACTTCACCTAGTCTATCTATATATACATACTTACCATCTTTTAGAACACAAGCGAGCCCCTCAGAATAGCCTTCAGCATAAGCAAACTGAGGTTTCATGAAAACCTTACCACTCTTCTTTATATATCCCCCAAGCCCATTCTTCATTACTAACGCTCTGCCTTCAGAGAATGCAAATGCATTATCGTATTGTGGCTCCACAACCGCTTCTCCATCTTTATTTATATATCCCCATTGGCCATTATATTTAACACTGGCAAAACCTTCTGAAAATGCAGTAGCCTTTTCAAACCTAGGTTCTATAACCATTTTTCCAACACCATTAATATAACCATAGGCACCGTCCACTTTCACATGGGCAAGTCCATCTGAGAACTTATGTGCTTCTTCGTATTCAGAAGATATTAGTAAGATATTCCACTCGTTTATATATCCCCACTTCCCATTTTCTTTTATAAGTGCCCTACCCTCAGAAAAATCCACGGCTCCCTCGTATTCAAGAGGTATAACAACATCTCCATTTCTATTTATAAATCCCCAACTATCACCCTCTGCAATAGGGAACAACATACCTACTTGAGTCTCTGCAACTTTTGTAGCTGAAGGCCCTGCACATGAGAGAAAAAATAGTAATATTAAAACTGAAGCAAGCTGTGCAATTTTCAATCTGATTTTCCGTCCACTATCGTAAAATTGATTTTGAAGAAATAATCTTAATCAAAATAAGAATATTTTAAAGTGCAATTTTTGCAGGAATATATAAAAACAACATATCACAGTTCGGATTTTATGTGCTATCTTTAATCTCAATAAATAATTGAGGTGATTACAATATCAAACTCAAAACCATTTCTTTATATTTTCTCCACATCACATTTTTGTGAGAAGGCCAGATGGACATTCGACTATCATGGAATTGATTATGAGATCAAGTACCTTCCCCCTGGCATTCATATGCAGGTAGCTAAAAAGCTTGGTGCCCCCGGAACATCACTTCCAATATTATTAGATAATGGGAAACTAATCCAGGGTTCTGATAACATCTTCGACTGGGCTGAGAGCAAATAAAAAAGGATGCTGTATGTTTGACTCCAGATAATATGGACGCATGCAAAGAAATTGAAAACCGTCTAGACAATACAGCGGGAGTTCATGTTCGAAGATACTATTATTCTGAATCTCTTGTTGATCATCCAAAATCAGTAAGAGATTTTTATTTGAGAGATTTCTCTTTTCCTACGAAAGCACTTTTTTATGCAATGTGGG
>JABAHR010011170.1_pt4 | contig 11424 bp, 10 predicted proteins | sample 7062101 | NCBI WGS metagenome assembly JABAHR01 (sample SAMN14534553, study PRJNA622989) | marine sediment metagenome | biome: marine biome [ENVO:00000428]; feature: marine pelagic biome [ENVO:01000023]; material: deep marine sediment [ENVO:00002113] | place: India: Gulf of Kutch | collected...
AAGACGCGCATCGGCATCGACGACGAGGACAGTTACGCTTTCCTGAGGCAATTCGTCGATGCACAACTGCAAGCGGGCTGCAGGAAGTTCGTCGTGCACGCGCGGGTGGCTATCCTCGAAGGCCTGAGTCCGAAGGAAAATCGTTCGGTGCCTCCACTGCGTTATGAACGGGTCTACCGCCTGAAAGAGGAACTGCCGGGAGTCGAGATCGTGCTCAACGGCGGGATAACGACGGTTGACCAGGTCGATGCAGCGCTGCAGCACGTCGACGGCGTGATGATCGGGCGGCAGGCCTATCACGATCCGTATTTTCTCGCGACGCTGGAGCAACACCTTTGCCCGGACTGGCGTCCTCCTGGGCGCCACGAAGTCGTCGCGCAGATGATTCCCTACATCGAGAGAGAACTCGCGCGCGGCGAACGGCTGGGCCGGATCACGCGGCATATGCTCGGCCTGTTCGCCGGGCAGCCCGGTGCGCGCGCATGGCGGCGCTACATCAGCGAAAACGCGTTCAAGGACGGCGCGGGATCGGAGGTGCTTGTCGGGGCGCTCGATAAGATGCCGGCCGCGGCGTAACTCCGCTACAATGACCGATCCCTCAGCCCCGCGAGCGTAGTGCCGATAATGAGCGTGAAGCACAAAAGAAATCGACCCACGATGGCCGAGCAGGCCGATATCCACGAACTCTACGAAGAGTCGGTGCAGAACGTCGAGAACGAAGTCGAGTTCATGCAGGAGACGTTCCAGCAGTTGAGCGGGCGCAAGGCCTACCTGTTTCGCGAAGATTTCTGCGGTACGGCGAGTGCCTGCTGCGAATGGGTCAGGCAGGGGACCGAGTACCAGGCTTTCGGTGTCGACATCGACCCGTCCGTGCTCGAGTGGGGCCGCAAGAACCGCGTCGGGCGCCTGCCGGCCGAGGACCAGGCGCGCGTCAGCCTGATCGAGTCCGACGTGCTGGACGTGGAAACGCCGAAAGTCGACGCGCTGGCCGCGTTCAATTTCAGCTACTGGATCTTCGAGGAGCGCGCCACGATGGTCCGCTACATGCGGCGCTGCTTCGATGCGCTGAAGGACGACGGCGTGTTGTTCATGGACATGTTCGGCGGTCCGGAGTCCTTCGAGGAGACGAAGGAAAAGACCAAGATGGACGGCTTCACGTACATCTGGGACCAGGCCGAGTTCCATCCGGTGACCAACCACATGCAGTGCTACATACACTTCAAGTTCCCGGACGGCTCGAAGATCAAGCGCGCATTCAGCTATTCGTGGCGGATGTACACGGCGCCGGAGCTGCGCGACATGCTGCTCGAGGCCGGTTTCCGCAAGGTGACGGTTTACTGGGAAGGCGAGGATGAAGACGGCGAGGGCAACGGGGTATTCACGCCCGAGGAAAAAGGCGAGGCGGATCTTGCGTGGATCGCTTATATCGTTGCCGAAAAATAATTTGTATATTAGGCAGTTGTCGATGACAGGCATAAATTGCTTTAAAGTCTGAGATGGCACAGGACCTGGAAGTCGCAATACTCTTCGCTGACGTCGTCGGCAGCACCCAGCTGTATGACAAGTTCGGCGATACCAAGGCCAGCGAGACCGTGGCGCTGTGCCTCGACGTGATGAAGGACGCCACCCACAATTTCAACGGCACGGTGATCAAGACCATCGGCGACGAGGTCATGTCGACGTTCCCGACCGTGGACGACGCCATGGGTGCTGCGGTCATGATGCAGTCGCGCATATCGTCCGACGTCCGCCTGGGCGGGCGGATACCGGTTTCGATCCGGGTCGGCTGCCACTATGGACCCGTGGTGCAGGAACAGAACGACATCTTCGGCGCGGCGGTGCACACGGCCAACCGTATGACCTCCCAGGCAAAGTCCCGACAGATCGTGATCTCCGGCGAAACGGTCGCCAAGATGAGCCCGAAGCTGCAGGAACAGACGCGGCAGATCGACGTAGCGACCGTCCGCGGCAAGATGGACGAAGTCGCTCTCTACGAGCTGCTGTGGAACCCCGAAGAAGCGACGAGCATGCTGCCCACGATCGAGTGGGAAAATCGCACCCGCAACGCATCGAGGATGGTGCTCAGCTTTCGCGACCAGACCGTCGAGGTCAGCGACAAGCGCAAGAGCGTGAACATCGGCCGCGCCGACGACAACGACCTCGTCGTCAAGGGCAACCTGATCTCACGGATTCACGCCAAGGTCGAACTGCGCCGCGGCAAGTTCATGCTCGTCGACCAGAGCACCAACGGCACGTTCCTGCAGAACGTCCAGGGCGAAGAGACCTTCGTGCGCCGCGATTCGACGGAACTCGAGGATGAAGGCACCATCGGGCTGGGCCGTGCCGAGGAGCCCGGCGGCAGCCTGGCAATCCATTACAAGGCGCTGGTTTAGGCACGGTTCGCGGGCCGAGACCCGTTCCTACACGCGAATCCCTAGTTGCCGGCCGGTGGCCAGTCGATGGCGTCGAGTTCTGCCTTGATGCGGCGCTGCTCCTCGCGCAACGCTTCCGGCACGCGATCGCCGAAGGTGTCGAGGTATTCACCGATGGCGTCCATTTCCTGCGACCAGCTCACCGGGTTGATCGTGGTGAGCTTGCGCATCGTCGTCGCGTCGATGTCGAGTTCCGAAGTGTCGATGTCCCCGGCATTGGGGAGGAAACCGATCGGCGTCTCGCGGCCGTGCGCCCGGCCCTCGCAGCGGTCGATGATCCAGCGCAGCACCCGCAGGTTCTCGCCGAAGCCGGGCCAGATGAACTTGCCGTTCTCGTCCTGGCGGAACCAGTTGACGTGGAAGATCCTCGGCAGCTTGTCGGTGCGCTCCGGGAACGACAGCCAGTGCGCCCAGTAGTCGCCGAAGTTGTAACCGCAGAACGGCTTCATGGCCATCGGGTCGCGGCGCACGACGCCCACGTCGCCGACCATCGCGGCCGTGGTCTCCGAGGCGACGCTCGCGCCGACGAACACGCCGTGCTGCCAGTTCTTCGCCTCGTACACCAGCGGCGCCAGTTCCTTGCGGCGGCCGCCGAATACGATCGCCGAGATCGGCACGCCTTCGGGGGCATCCGCGAGTTTCGAGTAGCTCGGGTTGTTGGTCGCGGCAACGGTGAACCGCGAGTTCGGGTGCGCGGCCGGGCCGTTCGCAGCATCGTATTCGCGTCCCTGCCAGTCGTACGCGGGTTCGCCGACGTTCTTGCCTTCCCACCACGGCTTGTTGTCGGCCGTGCGNNGAACGCGTTCTTGTTGGTCTTCTCGTTGGTACCGGGCACCACGCCGAAGTAGCCCGACTCCGGGTTGATGGCTCGAAGAACACCGTCCTCGTCGAGATGCAGCCACGCGATGTCGTCACCCAGCGTCCAGACTTTCCAGCCCGGCAGCGAATGCGGCGGAATCAGCATGGCGAGATTGGTCTTGCCACAGGCGGACGGGAACGCGCAGGCGATGTAGTGGGTGTCGCCGTCCGGGCTCTCGATACCCATGAGCAGCATGTGTTCGGCCAGCCAGCCCTCGGTGCGCGCCTGGTGGCTCGCGATCCTGAGCGCATGGCACTTCTTGCCGAGCAACGCGTTGCCGCCGTAGCCCGAGCCGTAGCTCTGGATCGAGAGTTCCTCCGGGAAATGCACGATGAAGCGCCGCTCGGGATCGAGCTCGCCGGTGGAATGCAGCCCCTTCACGAAACTGCCTTCCCGCTCGATTCGCTCGAGCGCAGCCTTACCCATGCGGGTCATCATCCTCATATTGATGACGACATAGGGGCTGTCGGTGATCTCCACGCCGCAGCGGGAATAGGGCGAGTCGATCGGGCCCATGCAATAAGGGATGACGTACATCGTGCGCCCGCGCATTGCGCCGTCGAACAGCGCGTCCATCTTCGCGTGCGCCTCGTCCGGGCTCATCCAGTTGTTGTTCGGGCCGGCCTCGTCCGGGTCCGGCGTGCACACGAACGTCAGGTGCTCGACGCGCGCGACGTCGTTGGGCGCCGACAGGTGCAGGTAGCAGTTGGGATAGCCGTCGTCGTTCAGCTCGGAGAGGGTGCCGTTTTCGATCATCTCGCCGATGAGATGGTGGTATTCAGCGGCGTCGCCGCTGCACCAGCGGATGGACTCGGGTTGCGTGAGTCTTGCGACCTGGTCGACCCATTCCTTCAGGGCCGGGAGCATGGTTGTCATGTGCCTGTGCCGGGCTCGGGGACTGAGGGGCCGGCATTATACCGGGAATGACTACGATTGCAGCCCGTGTTTTCCGAGGCTTGACGGGGCCTGAACCGACGCATAACGGCCGTTAAAGCAATACCCAAGGCGGGGTGGAAGCGTGTAACCTCTCTGACGTGACCAGCCTGCCTGACTTTTTCGGCGACAACAGCCCTCTCAAGACGATGCTGCCGGGATTCCAGCCCCGCACCGGGCAGGCATGGATGGCCGAGGCCGTGGCGGAAGCCATCGCGGATTCGGACAAGCTCGTCGTCGAGGCCGGTACGGGCACGGGCAAGACCTTCGCGTACCTGTTGCCGGCCCTCATGAGCGGGCGCAAGACCATCATCAGCACGGGTACCAAGGCCCTGCAGGACCAGCTTTACCATCGCGACCTGCCGCTCGTCGGCAAGGCTGTTGGCCGTCCCGTAAGCACCGCGCTCCTCAAGGGCCGGGCCAATTACCTTTGCGTGCACCGGCTCGACCAGCTCGACGACCTCGCACCGTCGGTCGTCGCCGACTACGCCGAGGTGCGTGAATGGCGCCACCACACCGACAGCGGCGACCGTGCCGAACTTGCGGCCGTGGCCGAGGACTCGCCCCTCTGGCCGCTCGTGACCTCGACGACCGACAACTGCCTGGGACAGCACTGCCCGCAGTACTCGGACTGTCACGTCGTCAAGGCCCGGCGCCGGGCCCAGGAAGCCGATCTCGTCGTCGTCAATCACCATCTCCTGCTAGCGGATCTCGCAATGAAGGAGAGCGGCTTTGTCGAGTTCCTTCCCGATGCGGAGGCCGTGATCATCGACGAGGCCCACCAGCTCCCGGACCTCGCCGTGCAGTTCTTCGGTGTCGCGCTGGGCAGCCGCGAAATGCAGCGCGTCGTCGACGAGGCGCAGGTGGCTACGCTGCCGTATGCGGATTCGGAGCTGCGGCGCCGCTTGACCCGGCTCGGCACGGCCGTCAAGGAATTGCGCCTGGCGGCGCCCAGGCAGGAGGGACGGCACCAGCTCGACGAACTGATACCCGGCATGCGCGAAGCGTTCGATGGGCTCGGCGCCGCGCTCGGCGACCTCGCTCGAGGCCTCGAATCAATCGGTGACGGCTCGGCCGACGTCGCGAAGCTTCACGAGCAGCTGCTCGGCATGAACGAGCGGCTTGCCCTGCTTGCGAGCGAAGACAGCTGGGACGGCTTGCGCTGGCTCGAGGTCAATCCGCGCAGCGTACGCGTCAACCTGACGCCGCTCGACGTGTCCGACACGTTGTCCGGCCTCATCGACAATGGCCGGCAGGCCTGGGTGTTCACGTCGGCGACGCTGGCCGTCGGCGACGATTTTTCGCATTTCACGTCGCGCATGGGACTCGGTGCCGTCCGTGGCCTGACCTTCCCGAGCCCTTATGCACTTGCCGACAACGGGCTCGTCTACCTGCCGCCGGGGCTGCCGCAGCCCTCCGACCCGGGCCACACCGAGGCCGTGATGGAGGCCGTCATGCCGCTGCTCGAATTCACGCGCGGCGGCCTTTTCTGCCTGTTCACGAGCCACCGTGCGCTGAACGCGGCCAGCAAGTGGCTGCGCGCACACAAGTCGAGCCTGGGTAGCCGCAAGCTGCTCGTGCAGGGCACGGCGCCCCGCGACGACCTGCTGCGGCGCTTCCGCGCCACTGGCAACGCCGTCCTGCTGGGCACCGGCAGCTTCTGGGAGGGCGTCGACGTCCGCGGCACCGCGCTGACGATCGTCGCGATCGACAAGCTGCCGTTCGCTTCGCCGGCCGACCCGCTGATGATGGCGCGTCTCGAATTCATCCGCCGCGAGGGCGGTAACGGGTTCGCCCAGCACCAGCTGCCGCAGGCGGCGTTGGCACTCAAGCAGGGTGCGGGACGGCTGCTGCGTGGCGAGAATGACTACGGCGTCATCGTGTTGTGCGACCCGCGTATCGTCTCACGCAGTTACGGCAAGACCTTTCTCGCCGTGCTCGAACCGATGACATCGACCGACGACATCGGCAAGGTCGCGCGCTTCTTCAAGCGTCACGAGCAGTCGGGAGCCGTCGCATGAGGCTGTTGGCACTCGATACCTCGTCTCTGGCCTGTTCGGTGGCGCTGCAGGTCGACGATGCGGTGATCTGGCGCCACGAGGAGCGGGCCCGGGAGCATACGCGCATTCTCGTGCCCATGATCGAGGCAGTCCTGGCAGAGGCCGGCGTAACAACGATGGATCTCGAGGGGATCGTGCTCGGCAACGGGCCTGGCTCGTTCATCGGCATGCGGATCGGTACGTCCGTTGCTCAGGGGCTGGCACATGGCGCTGGAATCCGGATCGCGCCCGTTTCTTCGATGCTCGCCGTTGCCGCGCAGGTGATCGCGGACGAGGACGCGAAGGCCGTCGCCGTTTGCCAGGACGCGCACATGAACGAGGTCTACCTCGGGCTGTATGCGGCAGGTCCCGGTGGCCGGGTGCATCTCGTCGGCGCCGAGCGGATCCATGATCTGTCCGTGATCAGCGAACTGGATCTCGAGCCCGGGCGCTTCACAGCGGCGGGTTTCGGCTGGCGGCGCTATCCGCGTCTGCTGGAGACCAACAGGACTTCGCTGGCGGCCGTCAGCGAAGCCGAACACCCGTCGGCCCGCTACCTGCTGGGCGCCGGCCACGCGTTGACCGAATCGGGCGGCACCGTTGACCCTCAGGACGTGGTTCCGGCCTACCTGCGGCAAACCGTCGCGCAGCCCGCGCAACCCCGCAGTTCGTAACACTTCTGTAATATAGTGGTGCTGTAATGCAGCGCGGTCGGGCGCCGATTGCCCGAGTGCGCGCATACGGCGGGAAGGTACGATGGCAGCTGGCAAAATCCTGATTGTCGAGGACGAGGCCCCGATCCGGGAAATGATCGCATTTCACCTCGTCAGAGCCGGGTTCGAAACCGTGGAGGCCGGAGACTGCCGTAGCGCGCGGCAGCTACTGGCGGACGAGCGGCCGGACCTCGCCCTGATCGACTGGATGCTGCCCGATATGAGCGGCCTCGAGCTCACTCGCACCCTGAAGCGGGAGCAGGGTAACGAAGACCTCGGAATAATCATGTTGACCGCGCGCGCCGATGAGTACGACAAGGTGGCCGGCCTCGAAGGCGGAGCGGACGACTACGTCACCAAGCCCTTCGCGCCCCGAGAACTGATCGCTCGAATTCAGGCCGTACTGCGGCGGTCGCAGTCGGTAAACGACGAGGTGCTGCGCGGAGGCGTGCTCGAACTGGACGCGGCCGGACACCGCGTGGTTGCCCACGGCGCCGAGATCCGCCTCGGGCCGACCGAGTACCGTCTGTTACGTTTCCTGATGGCACATCCCGACCGGGTGTACAGCCGTACCCAGCTCCTCGATCGCGTCTGGGGTGCTAATGTTTACGTTGAAGAACGTACGGTCGACGTGCACGTAAGACGGCTGCGCAAGGCGCTTGCAGAGCATGGTGCCGATGCCTACATACAGACGGTTCGCGGTGCCGGCTATCGCTTCTCGGTGCGCGACGCCTGACCCATGCCCGGTTCTTCCCGAAAACTCGTCGCGGGTGTCGCCGGAATACTGGCGGCAGGGGTGCTGATCGGCTGGATTTACGGTCACGCGGACTGGGGCCTGCTGGTTGCCGCGCTCGCCATCCTGTTCTGGCAGTTGCGACAACTGCTCGCATTCAATCGCGCGTTGCACATGCGGGATTTCGAGCAGTTCCGCTACGGTGAAGGCGTCTGGCAGCAGATGTTCGCGCGTTACAAATACGAGCATGAGCGCGTGCTCCGCGCGAAGCGGGACTACCGGCGCCTGCTCAAGGAAATTCGCCGCTCCACGGACGCGATGCCCGACGGCGCCGTCATCCTCGACGAGAACAACCAGATCGTGATGTGCAACAAGGCCGCCAAGCATCTCGGTGGCCTGAAACGCAAGAAGGACCGCGGCCAGCGCGTGGACAACATCCTGCGCGACCCGAAACTTGCGCAACTTCTCCGCTCGGACTCGTACGCACGCGAAATCGAGATTCCGTCGCCGGTCCGGGACGAAGCCTGGCTTGACTGCAGGGTGGTGCCGTACGGGGCCAATCAGAAATTACTGTTCCTCCGCGATATAACGGAACGAATACGGCTGACGCGGATGCGTCGCGACTTCGTCGCGAACGCGTCGCATGAACTTCGTTCGCCGCTTACCGTGATCAGTGGCTATCTCGACAGCCTCTCCGATGACCCGGGCCTCGAGGAAAACTGGGGTCAGCCTGTCCGCCAGATGCAGCAGCAGGCCCGCCGCATGAGTACGGTCGTGAACGAGCTGCTGGAGCTGTCGCGGCTCGAAAGCGCCGGCCGCGCGAGCAAGGACGAGACCGTGGACGTGGGGGGACTGCTTGCGGCGGCGAAGAAATCGTTCCAGGGGCAGGACGGAGTCGCGGCGATAGAGGTCGACTCGCTGTCGAAAGCGCAGCTGCTGGCTTCCGGCAACGAGATCGAGTCGCTGATTTCGAACCTGCTGTCGAATGCGGTGCGGCATACGCCCGCCGAGGGACACATAAAGCTGACCTGGCGGGTCGATGCCGACGGTGGCGAAATCATCGTCAGTGATACCGGCGAGGGCATTCCCGACGACCAGATACCCAGGCTCACGGAACGATTCTTCCGCGTGAATCGCGGGCGTGCCCGCGAAGACGGCGGTGTGGGGCTCGGCCTCGCAATCGTCAAACACGTGCTCGGCCGGCACGACGGGGAACTCGGGATTACCAGCGAGCTCGGCAAGGGCAGCGAATTTCGCTGCCGGTTTCCGATCGAGCGCCTCGTGCTGGAGCCCCCCGTTCCCATCGCGAGTGGCGACAAACGCGGTTGAGCGGCTGCCGCTGCGCGAGGCAGGGAAACATCTCCGCAACATTCTCGTAATCTTCGTAACAAATCTGTAAAGAACCGGCGTCAGAATTCGCAACGAGCAGCCGTATTGCTGCCTGCGTCACTGTCCGGAGCAACCCATGAAACGTCTATTAGTCCCGATTCTCGCCACCAGCCTGCTTTTTTCGTCCACCGCGTTCGGCGCCGTCAGCGAGGAAGAGATCCAGGAACTGCGCGAGCAACTCGCACTCTTGTCGCAACGCCTCGAGGCGCTTGCCGCCGAAAACGCGGATCTCCGGCGCGCGCAGGACGAGTCGGCAAGCGCCATTGCCGACGTCCAGTCGACGGTGACCGAGGTCGCTGCCGCCACGACACCCGCGGCGAGCGAAAGCTGGCCGGATCGCATCGGCCTGGATGGCGATTTTCGCTATCGCTACGAGAGGATCGACGCCGAAGGCAGCGACACGCGCCGGCGTAACCGGATTCGTGCGCGCGTCAACGTCCGAGCAGACGTGACCGACAACGTCGAGGTCGGCTTCGGGCTGGCTACCGGCGGCGACGACCCCGTATCGACCAACCAGACGCTGGGCGGGGGCGGCTCGTCCAAGGACGTACGCCTCAATCTCGCATACGCTGACTGGGCGATTACAGACGACCTGCACCTGATCGGCGGCAAGTTCAAGAACCCGCTGTACCGGGTCGGCAAACAGGCATTGATGTGGGACGGGGACTGGACACCAGAAGGGGTCGGCATGGCGTGGGAGCGTGACTGGTTCTTCGTTAACGCCATCGGCACGTTCCTCGAGAGCGACAGCCGCAGGGGCAACGACTACTTCAGCTGGGGCGCGCAACTCGGCGCCAAGGGAGAATTCGCGGGCGCCAAACTGACGGGCGGACTGGCGTATTACTCGATACCCACCAAGGGCGAGAGTACGACCTTCGGCGACCCCTCGGACCCGGGCGACTATTTCGGCAACACGGCCGTGCAGGCAGACGGCCAGCCCTGTGGAACCGACGCCGGCGCTGGGTGCGTCTACCTGTACGACTACATGCTCACGCAGGTCTTCGCGGAGGCTGCGTTCGAGCTGGGCGGATGGCCCGCCACCGTGTTCGCGGATTTCGTGAACAACGGCGATGCATCGGTAAACGACACCGGATGGACGATCGGCACGCGCCTGGGTCAGGCCAAAGACAGGGGTCAGGTCCAGTTCTCGTATTTCTACGCCGAGAAGGAAGCGGACGCACTGCTCGGCCTGCTGACCGACTCCGATTTCGCCGGGGGCGGCACGGACAACAGCGGCCACTTCTTCAAGCTCGATTACGGCGTCAGCAAGAACTGGACGATCGGTGCGCAGTACTTCATCAACGAGACCGACGTCGAATCGGGCGCCAAGCGCGACTACAACCGGCTGATGCTGGACGCGCAATGGAAGTGGAAGTGATACTGATACAATAGTGTCGAGCAGAACCTTGACGTAGTATTCAACTTAGAGTGACATTGAGTTCGCTCGGGCAAGCGTGGAATCCTTATGGAAGCTTCCAAGTTCACCGACCACATATCGCGGCGTTTCAACAAGGACATCGAGGACCTGCGCAACACCGTCCTCAGCATGGGCGGCCTGGTCGAGACGCAGCTGTCGCGGGCGATCGCAGCGATCGTCAGCGGCGACAGCGAACTCGGGCTGCAGGTCGCGAGAGACGATTACAAGGTGAACAACCTCGAGGTCGACATCGACGAGGAGTGCAGCCGGATTCTCGCGACGCGCGCGCCTGCGGCAGGCGACCTGCGACTGATCGTCGCGATCATCAAGACGATCACCGACCTCGAGCGAATTGGCGACGAAGCCGAGAAGATCGGGTTTCTCGCGTCAAAGCTGGCCGGCATGGATCGTCCGCCGGATTCGTACCGGGAACTGAAGAACCTCGGCAGCCATGTGTCGCACATGTTGCGGGATGCCATGAACGCGTTTGCGCGTCTCGACGTTGCCGAGGCGCTGGAGGTGGTCAGGGAGGACGAACTCGTCGACGACGAGTACGACGCGATCACGCGGCAATGCATTACCTTCATGATGGAGGATCCGCGCAGTATCAAGCGGGTCATGAACGTAACCTGGGCTGCCCGTTCACTCGAGCGCATCGGTGATCATGCGAAGAATATCTGCGAATACGTCATCTACATGGTGGAGGGCAGGGACATCCGCCACACCGATATCGCCGAAGACGCCGACGAGGAGTAAGCGCAAGTGACACTGGAGAGGCTGCCGTCACGGCGGGTCGTCAATCTTGCGGGCTTCGCGGTTTGCTGCGGCCTGATGGGTTTTGCGCTCTTCGCCCAGTACGTTTTGCTGCTCGACCCGTGTCCGCTGTGCGTCTTCCAGCGCGTCGCCGTC
>JABAHR010000169.1_pt2 | contig 11419 bp, 12 predicted proteins | sample 7062101 | NCBI WGS metagenome assembly JABAHR01 (sample SAMN14534553, study PRJNA622989) | marine sediment metagenome | biome: marine biome [ENVO:00000428]; feature: marine pelagic biome [ENVO:01000023]; material: deep marine sediment [ENVO:00002113] | place: India: Gulf of Kutch | collected...
ATGTGCCAGTACTCGGCCGAGAACGGCTGCGCGACGGATTGGCATCTCGTGCACCTCGGGAGTTTCGCCGTCAGCGGCGTCGGCCTGCTGATGGTGGAGATGACCAACGTCGAGGCGCGCGGACGCATCACCCCGTCCTGTCTCGGTCTGTACAGCGACGAGAACGAGCAGGCGCTGGCGCGGGTGGTGGCGTGGTGCCGGCGCTACGGGCGCGCGCCGCTCGGCATTCAGCTCGGGCACGCCGGACGCAAGGCGTCGACGCTGCCGCCCTGGCGCGGCCGCGAGCTGCTCGGCCCCGCCGAGGGTGGCTGGGAGACGGTGGCGCCGTCGGCCCTGGCCGTCGCCGCCGACGCGCCGAAGCCGCGCGCCCTCGATATCGCCGAGATCGAGGGCTTGATCAAGGCCTTCTCCGCCGCCGCCCGGCGCGCCGACCGCCTCGGTTTCGACGCCATCGAGCTGCACGGCGCCCACGGCTACCTGCTGCATCAGTTTCTCTCGCCGCTCAGCAACCGTCGCCGCGACGCTTACGGGGGTTCGCTCGAGAACCGCATGCGCTTCGCGCTCGAGGTGTTCGCGGCGGTGCGGGCGGTGTGGCCGGCGCACAAGCCGCTCGGCGTGCGTGTCTCGGCCACGGACTGGCATGAAGACGGCTGGTCGCTCGAGGACACCGTCGAGCTGGCCGGCAGGCTGCGTGAGCTCGGCTGCGACTGGATCGACGTCTCGAGCGGCGGCATCGCGCCGGGCATCGCCATACCGACGGGACCGGGCTACCAGGTGCCGTTCGCGGCCCGGGTGCGCGCCGAGACCGGCGCACCGACCATCGCGGTGGGCCTGATCACCGATCCCCACCAGGCCGAGCGCATCGTCGCCGAAGGCCACGCCGACATGGTGGCGCTGGCCCGGGGCATGCTCTACGACCCTCGCTGGGCGTGGCACGCCGCCGACGCGCTCGGCGCCGAGTCCGGCTATCCGCGCCAGTACGAGCGCTGCCGGCCGGCGCTGCGTGCCGACGTGTTCGCCGATCGCTCCGCCGCTACGGGCAGCGGCGGCGCCTAGCGCGGTGCGTCTCACGGCCGCGGAGCGCGCGCTCGCTGCCGGGGAAGCCGGGGCGGCGGCGGCGATGGCCATGCGGGTGGTGGCCGAGACCGGTGCCATGCTGGGCGCGGGCCGCCTGGTGGAGATCGTATCGGCGCACGTGGACGGCTGTCTGTACCACGGCGACGGCGGCGTGCTGTTCGCCGAGCGGCTGGTGGCCGGGCACGGTCGGGTCGCCGTGCCGACGACGCTCAACGTCGGCGCGCTGGATCTGTGCCATCCGGGACGGGTGCGGGCGGCGCCGGCGCGCCAGGCCATGGCGCGGCGTCAGATGCAGGCCTACGTTGCGCTCGGCTGCCGTGCGACGTGGACGTGCGCCCCCTACCAGGCGGGACACCGACCGCCGCTGGGCAGCCACGTTGCCTGGGCCGAGAGCAACGCCATCGTCTTCGCCAACTCCGTGCTGGGCGCCCGCACCAACCGCTACGGCGATCTGCTCGACATCTGCTGCGCGCTGGTCGGGCGCGCCCCCTCTTACGGGTTGCACCTCGACGCCAACCGCCGCGCCTCGGTGTGCGTCGACACGTCTGCGCTGTCGGCGGCGCTGAAGGCCGATGACGCCTTCTACCCGGTGCTCGGCGCGTGGCTGGGCGCCGAGCTGGGCGACGCCGTGGCGGTCATCGACGGTCTGCCGCCGGCGCTCGGCGAAGATAGCCTCAAGGCGCTCGGCGCCGCGGCGGCGAGCACGGGCAACGTCGGGCTGTTCCACGTCGCCGGCCGCACCCCGGAAGCGCCCACCGTGGCGGCGGCCTGCGGCGGCGCGCCGCGCCGGACCGTGACCCTGACGGCGGCGATGGTGCGCGCTGCGCGCGAGCGGCTGTCGACGGCCGCGACGGGGCCGATCACGGCGGTCGCCGTCGGCAGCCCGCATTTCTCGCGCGCCGAATTCGAGGCGCTGCAGCAGCTGCTCGGGCCGCGCCGGGCGCGCGTGCCGCTCTACGTCTGCACCCGCCGCGACCTGCTCGCCGAGCTCGACGCCGGCGGCATGCTGGTGACGCTGCAGGCCGCCGGCGTCGAGATCGTCACCGACACGTGCGTGGCGGTGACCCCGATACTGCCCCCGGGCAGCGGCGTGGTCGTCACCAACTCCGCCAAGTTCGCGCAGTACATCCCGGCCAACACCGGTCACGACGTGGTGTTCGGCAGCCTGGCCGATTGCGTCGAGTCGGCGGTTGCCGGGCGGGTCGCGCGGCGACCCGGCGCGTGGTGCTAGCGCGCCCGCCGGCGCAGGCGCAGCGGCTCTCGGCCCGCGTGCTGGTGGACGGCACGGGGTACGGACGCCTGCTGCGCCTCGAGGCGCCGATCAGCTTCTGGGGCGGCATCGACCCCGCCAGCGGTCTCGTCTGCGATCCCCGCCATCCGCAGCACGGCTGCTGCGTCAGCGGGCGCGTGCTGGTGGTGACCGCCACGCGGGGCTCGAGCTCGAGCAGCGCGGTCTTGCTCGAGCTGCTCTACGCCGGTCTGGCGCCTTCGGCGCTGCTCGTCGCGGAGGCCGACGCCATTCTGGCGCTGGGCATCATCGCTGCCCGCGAGATGGGCTGGACGACCATTCCGATGCTGCAGCTCGAGCTGCCGGCTCTGGCGTGGCTGCCCGCCGACGCGCAGGCCTGGGTCGAGCGCGGCGGACACGTCAGCGTGTGGGCGGAGCGGACTTAGCGAGGCGTCGCTGGCACCCCCCGCCGACGGTGTGCTACAAGATCGGCTCGCCGCACGGCAAGGGATACTGGGGATAGCAAAGATGTCGATGGAGAAGGCACTGACCATCATCCAGGGGGAGCACCGCACCCTCGGCGCGCTGCTGCTCTGCTTCGAGACGTTGGTCAACCAGATCGAAAAGGGGGAGCGCGAGCCCGACTTCGAGATACTGAGGGCTATCTGCATGTATCTCGACTCGTTCCTCGAAACGTTTCACCATCCCAAGGAGGACCGTTATCTGTTCCCGGCGGTCGTCAGGCGCCATCCGGGCGCCGAGTCGCTGGTGCACGAGCTGCAGCAGCAGCACGATGAGGGGCAGCAGCTTTCCGCCGCACTGCGCAGCAGTCTGGCCGACTACGAGGCGCGCGGTGCGCAGGCGTTTCCGCGCTATCGCGACAACGCGCTGGTGCTGATAACGTTCGAGCGCAAGCACGCCCATCGCGAAGAGCGCGAGCTGCTGCCCCTGGCGCACCAGTTCCTGCAGGTAGAGGACTGGCAGCCCATCGCGGAAGCTTTTGCCGCGCACGACGATCCGCTGTTCGGCGGCCATCCGCTGCAGCACTTCCGGCGGCTCTCGGCGCTGATCATGAACATGTTCCTGGTCGGCGAGCCGCTGTTGTGAAGCGCCGCTGAGCGACCGGCGCCGGCCGGCAACCGAAAGGGCCTCGAACGACAGCCCCGGCGCCTGTCGGCGGCGAGAGTCGCCTCGCGCGCCAGCGCAGCCGCGCTTGCGCATTGGTGCGCGGGCGGGGGGCGCAGTACAATTCCGACGCAAGCCCGCCAATGGGCGACGTGAGGCGAACATGAGCGAAGCACCCGAGGAAGAGCTGTCCGAATTCGACGACGCCGCCGAGCGCGTCATCGAGCTCGGGAACCGGCTGATGGACGTCGACGATGTCGACGAGTGGGAGGTCGCCTCCGGTCTGCTCGCGGGCGCGGTGCAGTTCTGGCTGTATTCCCGCCAGCCCTGCAGCGATCCCTTCTGTGAGACGTGCGCGGAGATCAGCACCGCCGAGCAGCGTCTGCGTAAGATGATCGAAGAGGCGAAGCAGTTCGCCGAGGACAGCGACTACTTCCACTCGCCGCGCGACACCAACGTCGGCACGGCCTGAGCGCGACCGCCTGCGCGAGCCCCGCTCTCAGCGGCGCCCCGCCACCGTCAGATACACCGCCGTGCCGACGATCAGGGCGATGCCCGCCCAGGTCCAGGCGTCGGGGAGGTCGCCGAACACCACGTAGCCCAGTATCGTCGCCATGATGATCTCGGTGTAGCTGCACGGCGCGAGCAGCGACGCGTCGGCATACTCGAACGACTTGATCACCAGGAAGTGTCCCGCGGCGGCGATGACGCCGATGGAGGCCATGGCGAGGAGCTCCGCCGGCGGCGGCGTGATCCAGATCCAGGGCAGAGCCAGCGTGGTGACGACGAGGCCGAAGATCGACTGGTAGCCTAGCGTGACCAAGGGCGGGGCCGTGCCCGCCAGCATGCGCGTCGACAGCAGGTACAGCCCGAAGCAGACGGCCGTGCCGAGCGCCAGCAGGGTCGCCCAGTGAAAGCCTGCCAGCCCGGGTCGGACGATGATGACGACGGCCGAAAAGCCAACCACCACGGCGGCCCAGCGCGACCACGGGACGCGCTCGCCGAGGATGTACGGCGACAGCGCCGTGACCAGCACCGGGGCGAGGAACACCAGCGCGATGGCGTTGGCCAGCGGAATGTGGCGGATCGCTGAGAAGAACAGCAGCGTCGCGCCGAGCAGGAAGCCGCCGCGGGCGATCTGCAGCAGCGGTCTCCGGGTGACGAGCGCGCTCGGCCCGTGGCGCCACAGCACCACCGGCGCCACGACGATGAAGTGAAAGAAGAAGCGGGCCCAAACGATCTGCAGCACGGGATAGGACGCGCTCAAATACTTGGCGATAGCGTCCATGAACGGGACGATCTGCCAGGCGAGGATCGCCAGCAGCACACCCTTGAGGGCCGCGCGGTCGTCGCTCGGTCGCATCGCGGCGCGACGCCTGTGGGCGTGCTGAAGTCAGCCGCCGCGTCGCCGGGCGACGCCGCGCGCGTGGCCGTTGCGGCCCGATCGGCGCCGGTCCCGGGAGCACGCCACGGGCGGGCTGCTCAATCGAGCCGAAAGCCGTGCGAGCGCACGAAGCGGCCGAAGTCGCGGCGCTGCGGCTCGGAAACCTGACGCGCCTTGTCCTCCGACCAGCCGTAGCCATCGAGGTAGCCGTAGCGCTCGGTGAGCCGCTGGGCGTCACGCGGCAGCGGGTCGGTGGTGGCGCGCCGGCGGTCGTAGTGCGCGATCTCGCTGGGCAGTGCGCTGTCGTCGTAGCGGTCGACGTGCACGGTGGTGGCCAGCGACAGTCGTGGTCGCAGGCGGGCGGTCGCAGCCGGATAGCCCGCCGCCAGGCCGGCGACGGGAAAGACGCCCGCCGGCAGCGCGAGCACGCGGCTGGCGTCGTCGATGCGGTTGCGCAGCACGCTGACCGGACAGCAGCCGAGACCCGCGGCCTCGGCCGCGCGGATGAAGTTCATCAGCACCAGGGCGGCGTCGACGGACGCGTTGAAGAAGCTGTCGAGGTGGTCGTTGGCGAAGGGCCGCCCGCGCAGCGCGCACACGCGCCGGATACGGCGATTGTCCGCACAGAACACGAGCATCAGCGGCGCCGTGGCGAACCACGGTGCGGAGGGCACCAGCGCGCCGAGGGCGGCGCGCTGCGCGGCATCCCGGACGACGACGATGCTGGCCTGCTGCAGGTCGGATTTCGATGGCGCCGCCAGGGCGCAGGCGAGCAGCACGCTGGTCACCTCGTCCGCAACCGGGTCGGGCTTGAAGGCGCGGTGGCTCGCGTGGCGGGCGATGCACGCCAGTGCCTCGTTGTCGGCCAGGCCCTCGGGCACGTCGATGCCGGCGCCGAACCGCTGCATGATGAGCTCGGCCAGTGATAGCGAGTCGCTGGACATGGCGCTGCCTCACCCGAGTTTGAGGTGTGCGCACTATAGCGCACTCGCGGCCGGCCGCGTGGGCGCGTGGCGCTGCGCCGGGAGGCGGCTACAATACCGGCGCGCGCCGCTGCCGCCGGCCTGCGAACGGGATCCGCATGACGTCGACGGACAAGATCATCGAGATCAGCAACGCTACGGTCTTCCGCGGCGACACCTGCGTGTTCGAGAACCTCAGCCTGGCGCTCGATGCCGGCGTCAGCACGGCGATCATCGGCCCCAACGGCGCCGGCAAGTCGACCTTTCTCAAGCTCCTCACGCGGGAGCTGTATCCGCTGCACCGGCCGTCGTCGCACATCCGGATCTTCGGTCAGGAGAACTGGAACGTCTGGGACCTGCGCGCCCACCTCGGCATCGTCTCGCACGACCTGCAGAGTCATTACGCCGGCCATGCCCGGGGCATCGACGTCGTGCTCTCCGGCTACTACTCGAGCATCGGCACCTGGCAGCACCAGCACTTCAGCGACGAGGCGCTCGATAAGGCGCGTCGCACGATGGTGATGCTGGGTATCGGTGCGTTGGAGAAGAAGCTCTTCTCGGCCATGTCCACGGGCCAGCAGCGCCGCGCCCTGCTCGGCCGCGCGCTGATCAACGAGCCGGACACCCTGGTGCTGGACGAGCCCACCAGCGGTCTCGATCTGCCGGCGACCTTTCAGTACCTCGACACGATACGCTCGCTGATGCAGAAGGGGCACACGGTGATCTTGGTCACCCATCACATCCACGAGATTCCCCCGGAGGTGCGTCGCGTGGTCCTGCTCAAGGACGGCCGCGTGGTCGACGACGGCGACAAGGCGGAGCTGCTGACCTCGGCCAGGCTCACCGCGCTGTTCGGCGTACCGATACGCCTCGTCGCGGAGGGCGGCTACTACCAGGCGCTGCCCGGCGGCTGACGGCTGGAGACGGCTCGGCCCACCATCGCTTGTGAGGAGCTCTCAATGGACGACACCCGCTTCGACGTGATCGGCATCGGCAACGCCATCGTCGACGTGTTGGCGCACGCCGACGACGGCTTTCTCGCGGAGAACGGCCTGAGCAAGGGCACCATGACCCTGATCGACGCCGCGACCGCCGAGGCGCTGTACGAGAAGATGGCGCCCGCCATGGAGTGCTCCGGCGGCTCGGCGGCCAACACCATCGCCGGCCTGACCGCGCTGGGCGGCCGCGGCGCCTTCGCCGGCAAGGTGCGCAACGACCAGCTGGGCGGCATCTTCCGCCACGACATCNNCGGCCGTGGCGCCTTCATCGGCAAGGTCAATCAGGATCAGCTCGGCGCGATCTTCCGTCACGACATCCGCGCGCTGGGCATTGCCTTCGAGACGCCGCCGGCCGTCGAGGGGCCGGCCACCGCGCGGTGCCTGGTCTTCGTGACGCCCGACGCGCAGCGCACGCTGCAGACCTATCTCGGCGCCTGCGTCGAGCTCGGCCCGGCCGACATCGACCCGTCGCTGATCGCCGCCGCCCGCGTCACCTACCTCGAGGGCTATCTGTGGGATCGCCCCGAGGCCAAGGAAGCGTTCGTCAAGGCGGCCACCGTCGCCCACCAGGCGGGCCGGCAGGTGGCGCTGAGCCTGTCGGATCCCTTCTGCGTCGATCGCCACCGCGCCGAGTTCCTCGATCTCGTGGAGCACCACGTGGACATCGTCTTCGCCAACGAGCACGAGATCACCTCGCTCTATCAGGTGGCCCATTTCGACGACGCGCTGCAGGCGGTGCGGGGTAAGTGCGCCGTCGCCGCGCTCACCCGCAGCGAGAAGGGCTCGGTGGTGGTGGCCGGCGACGAGGTGCACGTGCTCGACGCCGAGCCGGCGCAGGTCGTCGACACGACGGGTGCCGGCGACGCCTACGCGGCGGGGTTTCTCTTTGGCCTCACCCAGGGTATGCCGCTGGTCGAGGCGGCGCGCGTGGGCGGTATCGCGGCAGCCGAGGTCATCGGTCACGTCGGCGCGCGACCCGAGGCGCCGCTGAGCGGGCTCGTGGCGCCACGGGGCAAGTGAGCGGACCCCCCTCTACCGGCCCGCCGATGGTCACCGCGACTCGGCGGGCCAGGCCCTCGGCGGTCGCCCCCGGCCGGCCGTGGCCGGCAGGCTCGTCGCCCGGGCTCGACGCCGGGCTGCTAAACTCTGCGCCGCGCTGCTCACCGGCTGCGTGGAGCACTTTCAGGAGCGTGTCGGGGTGGACCGGGAGGATCTCGACGGGCCGCCGGGGACCCATGCGCGGTTTCACGCTGACGAGGCGATGAACGAACAGACCTCTGAACACAGGCTCGAACGCGAGCGCCGCGCCCGTCGTGAGGCGGAGCAGCTGCTGGAGACGAAGAGTCGCGAGCTTTATCTCGCCAATAAGGAGTTGCAGACGCTCGCCGAGATGCTCGAGAGACGTGTGGCCGAGCGGACCGAAGAGCTGGTGCACGCCCGCGACGATGCGCTCACGGCGAGCCGGGCCAAGTCGCGGTTCATGGCCGTCATGAGCCACGAGATCCGCAGCCCGCTCAACGGCGTCATCGGCGCCCTCGGCCTGCTGGGCGACACCGAGCTCGACGAGGCGCAGCGTCGCTATGTGGAAGTCAGCCGAACGTCCGCCGCGTCGCTGTTGGCCATCGTCAACGATGTTCTCGACTACTCGAAGATCGAGGCGAACAGGCTCGGGCTCGAGCCGGCCTCGTTCCGCGTTGGCGCGTTGATCGGCGAGGTTGCCGAGGCCTTTGGGGACCGCTGCCGGGAGAAATCGATTGCCCTGGTCCACGACATCGACGAGCGCGTTCCCCGGCAAGTCGTGGGCGATGCGGCGCGGGTCCGACAGGTGCTGGTGAGTCTCGTCGACAATGCGCTCAAGCTCACACGCTATGGGGAAATACGGGTAACCGTCGCGCCCGGCGGCTCGTCGTCAGACGGCGTCTGGATCGTGTTCAGCGTCGAGGACACCGGTGTGGGCATAGCCGAGCACGAGCAGAGCCACCTGTTCGAGGAGTTCTGGAGCGGGTCGCCGGATACGCCGGCCCGCATCACCGGAACGGGCCTCGGGCTGGCCATTGCAAGCCGCCTCGTCGATTTGATGGGGGGGGAGATGGGCGTCGAGAGCGCGTTGGGCGAGGGCCGCAGGTTCTGGTTCAGGCTCCCGTTCGCGACCGCGGCGCAAAACGACGCTGCGCCTGCGGCGGTCGCAGGCCGTGATGCGGACGGGACGGCGTCGCAGCTCTCCGGGCGCGTCCTGCTGGCCGAAGACGACACGGCGGATCAAGTGATCGCCGAGGCCATGCTGGCCAAGAGCGGGCTCGGCGTCGACACGGTCTGCGATGGGCGCGAAGCCCTGGAAGCGATGCGCGCACGGCCCTATGACGCGGTGCTGATGGACATCGACATGCCCGAGATGGGCGGCGTGGACGCGATACGTGGCATTCGCGCGCTGGAGGGGGGGCGGGCGCGCACGCCAGTCATCGCGATGACGGCGCACGCCATGCGCGGGGACCGCGAACGGTTTCTCGCCGAGGGGTTCGACGAACACCTCGTCAAGCCGATCGGCCGCCAAGGGCTGCTCGACTGCCTGGCGCGCTGGCTCGGAAGCGGCGGCTCGGCGTCTCGAGCGGTCCCGCCGGCCGAAGTCGCGGCGCAGAGCGTTCTCGATCGCGAGACCCTCCAACACCTGGCCCACGACGTGGGCGAGGAGAACCTGACCGAGCTGATCGAGGTGTTCATCGAGGAACTCGACCACCGCACCGCATCGATCGAGCAGGCCGCCCGGGCGTCGGATCTGGCGACCCTGGCCGCGGAAGCGCACCCGCTGAAAAGCAGCGCCGCGAGCTTCGGCGCGCAGGCGTTGAGCCGGCTGGCGAGGGACATCGAGACGGCAGCGAAGCAACACGACGCGACCCGGGCCTGCGCGGAAGCCGCGCGCGCGCAGCGGGTGGCGCAGATGACGCGCGAGCAGCTGCTCGGGGAGATCCGCGTCCGCCGCTGACGGCCGACGGCTCGGCGATCGCCTCGCCGAACGGCTCTAGCGACGGAGGCGTCCGCGAACGTCCGTCACCGGGATTGCCACCGCTGCAGCTTGCGGTACAGCGTCGACGCGCTCACCTCGAGCAGCGCCGCCGCTTTCGGTACGTTGCCGTGGCACCGGGCGATGGCGCTCTCGATGGCCTCCTTCTCGACGACCGAGAGCGGCCGGATCGCTTCGGCGCCCGACACGGCCGGCGAGGGGGCACTGTGGCTCGCGGCGGGTGCGCCGGCTTGGAGCGGTACGCGCGACGCAGCGACGGCTTCGAGCGCCGTCAGCTGCTCGACCCCGACCGTCGGGCCGGCGTTGAGTACGACGGCATTGCGGATCGTGTTCTGAAGCTCTCGCACGTTCCCCGGCCAGGAGTGCTGGACGAGCCGCTGCTCCGCGTCGGGTGTGAATCCTCCGAACTGCTTCTGCTCTTCTTCGGCATACTGCGCCAGAAAATGGCGCGCCAAGGTCAGGATGTCTTCCGCGCGTTCGCGAAGCGGCGGCAGGGCGATGGGAATGACGTGAAGCCGGTAGTAGAGATCCTCGCGAAAACGGCCTTCGCGAACTTCCGCCACGGGATCCCGGTTGGTCGCGCAGATTATGCGAATGTCGACGCGTTCGAGCTTGCTGCCGCCAACCTTCTGGAATGTGCCGGTCTGGACGAATCGCAGCAGCTTGCTTTGCAGGTCGAGATCCATCTCGCAGACCTCGTCGAGAAACAAACTGCCGCCGTCGGCCTTGCTGGCGGCCCCTTCGCGCGCGGCAAAGGCTCCCGTGAAAGCACCCTTGACGTGGCCGAAGATCTCGCTCTCCATCAGCTCCCTGGGAATGGCCGCACAGTTGAGCGGCACGAACGGACCTTCGCTGCGCTTGCTCTGACGATGGATCGCCTCCGCGCACACCTCCTTACCCGTCCCGCTCTCGCCGGTGATGAACACGGCGGCCTTGCTCGGGGCGGCGCTGTCGATGATCCGATAGACCGCTTGCATGGCCAGCGAACTTCCGATGAAGCCGTGGTAACGATCACGTGAGAAGGTGCGGCGGTAATCCTCGACCTGCCTCAGCAGCATCCGCTTCGCCAGCACGTTGGCCAGCGACGTCCTCAGCCTCTCGGCATCGAAGGGCTTCTCGAGGAAGTCGGCCGCTCCCCCGCGGATGGCTTCTACCGCGATGTCCACGGTGCCGTGGGCCGTGATGATCAGCACGTCGGTGGCGATGCCGCGACGCTTGATCTCGCCGAGAATCTCCAGACCGCCTATATCGGGGAGCTCCAGGTCGAGAAGCACGGCGTCGGGCGTGTGCGATTCAAGCCACGCCAGGGCTGGCTGGCCGCGGTCGAAATGGGTGACGCCGTAGCCGGTGGGGCTCAGATACTGCCGGTAAACGCCGGCCAGCGACGGACTGTCCTCGATCAGCAGAACGCAGTGGGAAGCGGTCGGGGCGCTCAGGTTGTCATTCATCACCCCGCTACATTCTAATGTTTTCCCCGCGCCACTCAATCGTTTTCGCCGCACGATCGCCGTCGTCAAGAATTGGCCTCGCGGGGTGATCCTGCTGATCGTGCTGCTCCCTGCGCTCCTCGAGCTCGAGGCGACGGTTCCAGTCCCGAATGAGCGCGGCGATGGCGCGCGCCGTATC
>JABAHR010002553.1_pt4 | contig 11418 bp, 14 predicted proteins | sample 7062101 | NCBI WGS metagenome assembly JABAHR01 (sample SAMN14534553, study PRJNA622989) | marine sediment metagenome | biome: marine biome [ENVO:00000428]; feature: marine pelagic biome [ENVO:01000023]; material: deep marine sediment [ENVO:00002113] | place: India: Gulf of Kutch | collected...
GGCCGATGGACGCCGACGCTTACGAGCAGATCTGGCGTGATACCTGCGTCGAGTTTGAAGTCGACTACGATCATGAAGTTTTCGAGTATGTCGTTAACGAACTGCATGCCCGAAACAGTGTCGACATGTTGCCGTGCCACCCCAGGGACCTTATCGGCATGGCGGTCGATCACGCGCTGTACACGGAAAACGAGCGACTTATCGATGTCGATAAGCTCCGCTGGGCGTGGCGAAACTACTTTGTATCACTCAAGGACGCGTCATGACGGGCGGTCCAAAACTCATTTAGCTGGGAGTCGAAAATCATGTTTAAGCGCAGAGGAATTATCCTGGTTGCAATTTCGCTCGTCATGGGCGTGGGCGCAGCCTACATGGCCAATCGCTGGGTATCCGCCCAGGTTGGCAGTGAAAAGGAACCGGAAGGGACGCATGTCGTTGCGGCAGCGATGGCCATTCCGTATGGAACAAAGGTCGAGACCAGGCATCTCAAGTATGTCGAAATACCGAATGATGTTGCCCCGACCGGGTTTTTCACGTCCATGGATACGGTGATCGGAGCAGTATCGACAGTCGCGATTAACCGCGGCGAGATCCTGATCACCGAGCGTTTTGCTGCCCACGAAACCGGCAGCACACTCGCCGCTCTCGTCAGCGAAAACATGCGTGCTCTTACGGTTCGCGTCAATGACGTTATCGGTGTCGCGGGCTTTTTGCTCCCGGGTAATCGCGTCGACGTTCTCGCCTCCAGAAAAGAGGGGAATCGCCGCGCGGTAACGGAGACGATCCTGCAGAACATCAAGGTGCTCGCCGTCGACCAGACTGCCTCGACCGAGAAAAACGAGCCGGTCATCGTACGCGCAGTGACCCTCGAGATGACGCCGGATGAGGCAGAAATCCTGGTCAAGGCCCGTACCGAGGGCGAGATCCAGCTGACCCTGCGCAACCCACTCGAGAAGCTCGCCATGAACGAGCCCGAACCCGAGCCGGCACCCGAGCCAAAGCAGGTCGTCCAGAAACCCACGGTCGTCAAGCAGGCTCCCCGGCCGAGAAGTACGTCGACGACCATAACGGTCATTCGCGGCACCAAAGTTGATCAGAAGAAGACCAAGTCCTGATCGCTTTATCGCAAGACTGCATTTAAGGAATACACCATGAATACGACAAGACACTGGAATTGGACGCTGGCCGCCGTGCTTTGCATTAGCGCGCTGTTTTCTGAACAGGTTGTCGCGCAGAGTGACGATGCACCGAGCGCCGACATGCGCAGCCAATCGTTGTTTGTTCCGCTCTACAAATCGCGACTGATTTCCATGGGCGCCCCGGCAACCCGGATCTCGGTCGGCAATCCCGACGTGGCCGATATCCTTATCCTGCGCTCGACTCAGCTATACGTGCTCGGCAAAGATCTCGGCACGACCAACGTCTTGCTCTGGGACCGCGACGATCGCTTGATTGGCACGATCGAGGTCGAAGTGACCCACGATCTGCAGTCGTTGAAGAAAAAGCTGCACGACCTTCTGCCGAACGAGAAGATCGAGGTGTATTCCGCTCAGCGAAACATCATTCTTTCCGGCAACGTCTCCAATGCCTCGAACATGGAAGCCGCTCTGAAGATTGCTCGCGGGTACTTTGCGAGCTTCAGCGCGAAAGACACGACAGAGTTCGAACAGGAGAATACCGGCGGCGGCAGCGAACAGTCCGGCGAGGTTATCAACCTGATGTCTGTCGGCGGCGTTCAGCAGGTCATGCTGGAAGTCAAGGTCGCTGAGATTTCACGCTCCGAACTGCGCAAGCTCGATGTACGATTCAACGCGATCGTACAACGGGGCAGCAACTGGACCTGGGGTGGAGCCAATGGCGGCGCTAACTTCCCCGGTAATGCTGCAGGCGTCCCGACGTTCGACGCGAATGACCTGACGATCGATGACAAAGGATTTTTTGCTAGCCTGCTGACGGACAACGCCATGTTCAACATGGCTTTCGATGCAGCTCGTGAAAAAGGCCTTGCAAAGATTCTGGCCGAACCGACGCTGACGACCCAGACCGGTCAAATGGCCGAATTTCTCTCCGGCGGTGAATTCCCGATCCCCGTCCCGCAGGGCGGCGCGAATAGCTCGGTCACGATCGAGTTCAAGGAATTCGGCGTTGGCGTGAAGTTTTTGCCGGTGGTTCTCGATAGTGGCCGAATCAACCTGAAGCTGAATATCTCTGTCAGCGAGCTCGTTTCCGGTAACACGATCGGAATCACCCAGGAGGGCGTCACCTCGAGCTTCATTATTCCGTCGCTCACCAAGCGCAGCGCCATCTCGACCGTGGAGCTCGCCGACGGCCAGACGATCGGTATCGCCGGCCTCATCAACGAGAACCTGCGTGAAGTCGTCACCAAGTTCCCGGGACTCGGCAACATACCGGGTATCGGCGCCCTCTTCCGCAGCCAGGAATTCATCAAAGGCGAAACAGAGCTTTTGATCCTTGTCACGCCGCATCTCGCGAAGCCGGTGAAGCCATCAGAAATCAGGCTGCCAACAGAAGGATTTACCGAACCGAACGACTTCGACTGGTTCGTGATGGGCCGGACCGAGGGCAAATCAAAGACACCCGCTTCGGTTAGCGAGTAACTGAGAAAGGAATACAGAAATGACTAAGTCTATTTGGATGATAGCTACGGTGGGTGCCTTGACCACGATCCTGGCAGGCTGCGTTACGCAGACGCCAACCGAGCGCGAGTTCGGCAATGCCGTGCGTTCCGTGACGACCCATCAGATCCACGACGTCGGCGCAGCACTGTATCCGCCTGAGGACGCGGTGACGGGAGGCAACCCGGATCGGCTCGAAAACGTGGTCAAAGGCCATGCCACTGACGTGGATGCCGGTAACGATGTGCGCACACCAATTACGATTGGTCTGGGCACGGTCTCGGGCCGCTGACAGGTAATGAATCCCAGTAGAGGGGCACGACAACCATGCTGAGCGATCCACTAAAACGGGCACGTCGCAGCTGCCGGCAACGGCAGCGTGGCGTTGCCTTGCCGCTCGTCGCGGCAGGACTCCTGGCGATGTTGGCCATCGCCGGGCTTGCGCTTGATACCAGTCATGCGCTCGCCAACAAGACCCGCCTGCAAAGTACCACCGACGCCGCGGCACTCGCTGCAGCCAAAACGTATGACGATTTGCCGGATATTGCGGCTGCGAATGCAGCGGCACGAACGGTTTTCGGTCTGAACGCGGACGGTGCGGGAAATCATGAACTCAATGCGGCCTTCGATGCCAGTGAGATCGCTGTCACGATCCAGTGGTCAGAGACACTCTACCCGTTCGTCAGCACGGGTGTCGGCCCGTATGTCCGGGTGATTGCGACCGGCTACTCTATCGGCACCTCGCTCTCTGCAGTGCTCGGCGTGAGCGAAATCGACATCGCGGCAAGCGCCGTGGCCGGCCCGAGCCCGACGATTGACTCGGCCTGCGATCTGGCGCCCATTATTGCCTGTGCGTTGGACCCGAATGATCGCACGAATTATGGATTTGAGCCTTACGGTGTGCAGGTCCTGAAAGGCGCCTCCGGCGGCCAGGACCCGATCGGTCCGGGCAACTTCCAGCTCGCCAGGCTCAATTGCCCGGGCGGCGATTGCGTGCGCGAAAATGTCGCCGGCGGCTACCAGGGCTGTGTCAGTGTCGGTGACCGGATTCAAACGGAGCCTGGCAATACGATCGGTCCCACGGTGCAGGGTCTCAACACGCGTTTTGGAGAATACCTAGGGATGATGTCCCCCGAGCGCTATCCGCCAGATGTTGTCACGCGCGAGCCGAATCCAGCTCTGCGCTACGACGACAAGACAGATCGTATTCTGCAGAACAACAAGCCCGTTACGGCCAATAACCTTGGCTATAGTTGGGGCCGATACCAGTTCGACCTGGCCCACAATCGGCTGACGGACCCCCCTCCGGTCGGCGCGTTTGAAAGGCGCATCCTGGCATTGCCGATCGCTCGCTGCAGCGGCAACGACGCCGGCCTTTCGACCCTCGAGGTTCTCGGTCTAGGCTGTTACTTCCTGCTCCAGCGGACGCAATACAACGGCAGAGATGCACATGTCTTCGGCCAGTTTGTCGGCGGTTGTAACGTCAATGGCAGCCCAGGCCCGGCACCGGGTGATTCGCCGGGCCCGTACATCATCCAGCTATATAAAGACCCCGATTCGGCGGATTCGTGATGGCTGACGCTTTGACACTCCGGCTCAAGAGTCGTGGCGCCGCGCTAGCCGAGACAGTGGTCATCACGCCCCTGCTGCTCTTTATCGTGATTTTGACGGCAGAGGTGACGAACGCGTATGTCGATCACAACACGCTGACAAAATCAGCTCGCAACGGCGCGCGCTATCTCGCCGCCAATGCAATGCTGGGAACGACAGGCACGGTGCAACTGGATGCCGACCTGATCAACACGACCCGGAACCTGGTTGTTTTCGGCAACATCAGCGGGACCGGCACCAGCATCCTGCCCGGTCTCGGCGTCGCCAACGTTCAGGTCCTCGATGCCGGCAACAACAACGTTCAGATATCGGTGAATTATCCGTACACCGGACTTCTCGGCGGTACCCTGCCGAATTTCGGCTTTGGCGCCAATACTGACCTTGGGATGACCCTCGAGGCGACGGTCCTGATGAGGGCGCTGTAGCCATGAAGCTTCATTATTCAAAAGGCACAACCACGGTCGAGTTCGCCATTGTCGGCGCGCTGCTCTTCATCATGATTTTCGGCGTGTTCGAAGTCGGACGCGGCTATTACGTGTATTCCATGCTCGACGAGGTAACTCGACGCGGTGCGCGCCTCGCAGCCGTCTGCCCGATCAATGATCCGGCAATATCGCGGCGCGCGATATTTAATGGCTCAAACGACAGTTCAACCAGCTCCTTAGTTGGCGGCCTCGCACCCGGGCATGTCGTGATCGATTACCTGGATAGAAGTTCGAATGTAATCGTCGCGCCAAACAATCCTCAGAATTTTGCCAATATTCGTTTTGTTCGTGCCCGAGTCGTGGGCTACGAGCATCAGATCAACGTACCTTTCGTAGCCGGAATGACGAGTGTTGTTATGCCGGCATTTGAATCGATCCTGCCCCGCGAGAGCCTCGGCATACCTCGCGAAGGCGTGGTTCGACGCTGTTAACTGTGGAGTTATGTAGATGCGTAAAGTGAAAGTCCTGGTCAGCGGACGTTCTATCGAAGACGTTCGGGAAACGAAGGACCTGCTCAATGAGATTCCATCTTGCTCCGCAGGCACGCGCGTGATCTCCAACGGTCATGCCGATCCTCTCCAGGGGCTATTGAAGCTGCCGGACCTTCTTCTGCTTTGCGACAAAGACGCGCGAGGTGAATTAACTACCTTGATGGAGATGGATCCAAAGGACCGCCCAGCCCTGGTTGTTTTTGGTGAAGGTAACGATGCGGACGCGGTGCGGATGGCCATGCGTGCCGGCGCGCGCGATTACCTGCCGCTACCCATCAACAAAGATGAACTGCTTGCAATTGTCGAAAAGGTCGCTGAGGAGGTCTCAGCCAGGGCCAGCTCCGATGAGGGCAGTCTCGACGTCTTCATCAATGGCAAAGGCGGGTCTGGCGCCACCTTCCTCGCAACCAACGTCGCGCACGGGCTCGCAAGCAGCAATTATTCGGTGACGCTTGTCGATCTCGACCTGCAGTTTGCAGGGCTCTGCCGCTACCTGGATCTGAGTCCCGAGCACGACCTTCTCGAGGCCGTGCAGGCTCTCGACGACATGGATGAAGTATCGGCCGAGGCTTTTACGAGCAAGCACGAGAGCGGTCTGCAGTTGTTGTCAACGCGCACCGATAAACTGCAATTGAATCACGAAGTCTCGCCGGAACGTTTGATAACCACGCTGCAAGTGTATCGCTCGTTCAACGACTTCGTAATCGTTGATCTGCCTAGGCATATCGATCTACTCAATGCCGCCGTACTGGAAGCCGCCGATCGCATCACCGTGGTAACGCAGCAATCGCTGCCGCATCTGCACGATACGTCCCGCCTGGTAACGATCCTGCGCGACGAACTCGGCATTGGAAACGAGCAGCTGACGGTCGTCGTCAATCGATACGCTAAAGATTCGGCGATTCACATCAAGGACATCGAGTCTGCACTGCGAATCGAGAATATCGTCAAGATCCCGAATCACTACAAGGTTACCTCGGAGAGCATCAATACGGGCATTCCGCTAGCGGAAGTGGCTCGTCGCGCCTCCGTGGCCAAAGGACTTCGGGAGCTTTACGAGCGAATCGGCGGTGTTGAAGAACCCGACGGAAAATCCGCGAGCCGCGGCCTGCAAAGTCTCTTCAGGAGATGATGAATGAGTAAACCCATGAGCAAACTGGAAGCCAAAGTGAGAACCGACGACGCTGCAAATGACTCTGCTAACGAACCGGTTTCCGCACAGGAACTGGAATGGAAGCAGCGAATCAACGAAAAACTGCTCAAGATCCTTGATCTGTCGCTGATCGAATCGATCGGCGAAGACAAAGCCCGCGTCGAGATTCGCGAGACCGTGAATCGTTTGCTGACCGAGGAATCCGCACCGTTAAGCATGCGGCAGCGCCAGTCGGTCATCAAACAGATCGAGGACGATGTGATGGGTCTCGGCCCGCTCGAGCCGTTGCTCGAGGACGCTACCGTATCCGACATTCTTGTTAACGGCCACGACACGATCTATGTCGAGCGCCGCGGCAAACTTGAGCTAACCAAATTTCGGTTTATTGACCACTCGCATCTGATGAACACGATCGACCGCATTGTGTCCGCGGTTGGTCGCCGCGTCGATGAATCATCGCCGATGGTCGATGCGCGCCTCAAGGACGGCTCGCGTGTTAACGCGATCATCCCGCCACTTGCGCTCGACGGTGCGATGCTATCGATCCGCCGTTTTGCCGTTGATCGGCTGACGATGGACCGGCTGATTCAACTGGGTACGGCCACGCCCGCCATCGCCGAGGTTCTGTCTGCGGTCGTCAAGGGTCGGCTGAATGTTCTGGTCTCCGGCGGTACCGGTGCCGGTAAGACGACGCTTCTCAATATTCTCTCGGGCTTTATCCCGGAAGACGAGCGCATCATAACCATCGAGGACTCTGCGGAACTGCAGCTGCAGCAACCGCACGTCGTCCGGCTTGAAACCCGGCCGCCCAATGTCGAGGGCAAGGGCGAAATCACGGCTCGGGACCTTGTTCGCAACGGTTTGCGTATGCGACCAGAACGCATCGTGGTCGGTGAGGTTCGCGGCGGCGAGGCGCTCGACATGTTGCAGGCCATGAATACGGGCCATGACGGTTCACTGACCACGATCCACGCCAACACGCCGCGCGATGCCTTGGGACGCGTCGAGAACATGGTCAGCATGACCGGCATCAAGTTCCCGATCAAAGCCTTGCGCGCCCAAATAGCCTCGGCCATCAACGTTGTCGTGCAGGTTGCGCGCCTCGAAGACGGCAAGCGAAAAATCATTAGCATTCAGGAAATCAACGGCATGGAAGGCGAAGTCGTCACCATGTCAGAGCTGTTCCGTTTTGAACGCGAGGGTCTCGACGAGAACAACAATGTGATCGGCGAGCTGCGTCCGACCGGTATCGTTCCCGCCTTCTACCGGGACTTGCAGCGCAAAGGTATCGATATTCCGATTGAATATTTCGGCCAGTAAGCGGCACTCGCGACTGAGGAGAGAGTAATGCTGAGTGGATCCACAATTTTTGTGATCATGATCTTCGTGACGGTGGTCCTGTTGTTTCAGGGCATGGCCGTTCCGGTATTTGGCGAATCGGCTGCCGTACGCAAACGGCTCAAGAAACGTCTCGGTGACATAGACCTGGCCGGTGACGAGGATTCCTATCAGTCTCTCTTGCGCAAGAAATACCTCAAGAAACTGTCGCCAATTGAAAGATTCCTGGAAAACTTCAAGGCGATGGAATCGCTGGCAAACCTGATTGAGCAGTCCGGTCACACGATTCTAGCCTACCGTCTCGTCGCGATATCCGTTGTTTTCGGCATCGTTGGTGGATATGCCGCGTGGGCCGCGACCCGGGTGCCCCTGGTTGCGCTTTTTGCCACCTGTGCAGCTGCCTATCTGCCGTTTATGAAACTCCGCCAGGATCGAATCAAGCGCATGAGCAAATTCGAGGAGCAACTGCCGGATGCGATCGACATCATGAAGCGAGCACTCAAGGCCGGCCATCCATTCACCGCAACCCTGAAGCTCGTGGCAACCGACATGGATAACCCGATCGCCGAGGAGTTCGAGATGACGTTCAACGATGTCAGCTACGGCAGCGATGTCCGTAAAGCCATGCTCGGTTTGCTCGCGCGCGTTCCGAGCGTCACGGTCATGGCACTCGTTACCTCGATCCTCGTGCAAAAAGAGACCGGCGGTAACCTTGCCGAGGTTCTCGAGCAGATCGCCAAAGTCATCCGCGGTCGCTTCCGCTTTCAGAGAAAAGTGAAAACCCTGACAGCGGAAGGCCGTATGTCGGCATGGGTTCTTGCACTCGTGCCGCTCGTGCTCTTCGCGACAATCTGGATATCGACGCCGGACTACCTGCCCATCCTCATTGAGGATCAGCGCGGCGTCAACATGATCATCTACGGCGCGATCTCCGGCATCATTGGTATCGCCTGGATTCGCCGCATCATCAGGATCGAGGTCTAAACCATGCAGGCTTTACTGGATCAAATCGCTATCGCTTCGGAGAATCCGGAACTCTTGCGCCAGCTGGTTGTCTGGCTCGCCGCAATTTCCGTTTTCATTCTTGTACTGGGTGGTTCTGTGCTTGGCTTGAACTACTTCAATCCGGTTCGCCGCCGGGTCGGCACTCTTTCCGGAGACGCACCGAGAAGCAAACAGAACTACATGCACAAAGCGGCTTCGGCTATCGGTCCGCTGGGCGCATTCGTCCTGCCTCAGGACGAACTCGAACGCAACAAGATGATGATGCAACTGCATCGCGCCGGTTTCCGAACGTCGACAGCAATGCAAGTGTTCTACCTCGTAAAGACATTGCTGATTCTTGCCTGTCCGCTCCTTGTCCTCATCGTGAGTAACTGGATACCCGACACATCGTCAGGCAATGTCATCCTGTATGCCATTTTTGCAAGTGGTGTCGGTCTTTTACTGCCAAATATCGTATTGCAGAAACTCGTCGACAAGCGGGCTCGTGCTCTGACCAATGCATTCCCGGATGCCCTGGACTTGCTCGTCGTCTGCGTCGAGTCGGGACTCGGCCTGGCCGCCGCCATTCAACGCGTCTCGGACGAGCTTGGCGTTAGCCACCCCGAACTCGCCTACGAACTCGCCACGGTCAACGCCGAGATTCGTGTTGGCGTGGCGCGCGAACAGGCGCTGAAGAACCTCGCCGATCGCACAGGCCTTGAAGACATCCGTGGCCTTACCGGACTGCTGGTCCAGACCATGCGCTTCGGGACCGGTGTCGCCGATGCGCTGCGCGTCTATTCGGAGGAATTCCGCGACAAGCGAACGCAGAAAGCCGAGGAACAAGCCGCCAAGATGGGCACCAAGCTGATTTTCCCGCTCGTGCTCTTCATGTTTCCGATCTTCTTCATCGTCGCTATAGGCCCGGCGGTCCTCAGGATTATTGACGCCTTCGGGCAGGTGGCGCCCTGAGAAATCACTTGTCGGGAGGGGACAAGGTCATGCAAAAATCACACTTGAAAACGTCCGCGCTGGTTCTCGCCATCGCCGTCGTAACCTCGGGCTGCGCTAGCGCTCCCGCTTCGCCCACAGCGGGCTTCGCCGAAAACGAGCTACGTAAAACGGATAGCGACCTGGTTTTCGCTACCGAATTCCCGGTTGCAAACAAGGCAGATGCAATTCTTCGGGCCGACTCTGCCAGAAAAGCGGGCGATGTGGAAAGGGCTCTCTATTTCTACGTAAAAGCGCTGAATTTCGACCCCGAAGACCCCGATCTTCTCGCGGCCATCGGCTTGTTACATCAGTATCAGGGCAATGATTTGCTTGCTGCGCGTGCCTACACGCTGGCCCTCAAGTCGCGACCGGACTTTCTCCGGGTCCGCGAAGCGCGCGGGCTCATTTTGCTGGCCCACGAAGAGGACGAGCGTGCACGGAACGACCTGGCACGCGCAATCGAACTGAACCGCGACAGCTGGCGTGCGCACAATGGTCTCGGCATGCTGTCTGATCGCTCCGGAGAGCATGGCATCGCACAGTCGCACTACAACATAGCGCTGGCGTTGAATCCGGAATCGAGCGCAATATTGAACAATCGCGGCTACTCGCGGCTGCTGTCCGGTGATCTGCCTGGAGCCGAGGCAGATCTCAAGCAGGCCGCCGCTGCGGGTCACGAGCAGGCATGGATCAATCTCGGGCGGGTTTACGCGCAGCAAGGACGTTACGAATTGGCCGTGGAGGCACTCGAGGAAGTGCTGCCGACGCCTGATGCATTCAATCGGATTGCTGAAACTTCGATGAGCCGGGGTGACTATGACGCGGCCGCAAACCTTCTCGAGCAAGCGATCGCGCTGTCCCCTACCTACTTCCCGCAAGCCGAGGAAAACCTCGTCCAGCTCAAAATCAAGGCGAGTGGCAGCTGAGAGACAGCACACCGGCTCCAGCTTCAATCGGCTCGGGCACCAGTCCGGTTATCTCTTTCTACTCATGCATTTGCTGATGCATTGAACTGTCGATCAGTTCACGGTCATTGTCATCGGCTCGCGATTAAATGAGGGCTGATTAACGGGTTTGGAGTCGACTTATGTCCAGTCGCGTCAGTTTTGGCAAATTTCCGCTCACTGAAATTGCGGCCAACAGTGAAGATCTCGATGAGACCGCTCCGCTGCCGACGCTGTCACTGTCAGAGCTGGTATCCGCACCGCGATCCGGCGTTTCCGAGTCCGTTGCAATGGTGCTAGCCGATCAACTCATAGAAATGGCGGGTATGCTGCAGACGATCAGCTCGAGCCTCGTACGCATCGAATCGATGTTGGATCAGAGAGTTACTCAACCGGTTAAAACCAAACCTGCAGCCAGAGCGACCAAGAAAAAAACCAGTCGCGCTCGCAAAAAGACAGTGAGCGCGTCACGCGCGAAACGCTGATTCAAGCCTGTTGAAGTGACCGGTGGTGGCGACCGCTAGCGCGTGCGCTCACCACCGGCAAAGCTTATTGCACAATCTTCGTCGCCGGGCTCGAGTAGCTGCTCTCGATGCCAGATGTATTGTAAGAGGTGGCGACGAATTCATAGTTGCCGGGTGCCAGGTTTTCGACCATGTAGCTTGACAGGCCCGGGTTATCGAGTGTCACCGAGTTCGGATAACTGCCTGCGCTCGTGCCCCAGTAGATTTTGTAACCGGCGAGATCGGTCAGCGGCGACCCATCTTCGTTTTCGGTCGGCGG
>JABAHR010000216.1_pt3 | contig 11417 bp, 8 predicted proteins | sample 7062101 | NCBI WGS metagenome assembly JABAHR01 (sample SAMN14534553, study PRJNA622989) | marine sediment metagenome | biome: marine biome [ENVO:00000428]; feature: marine pelagic biome [ENVO:01000023]; material: deep marine sediment [ENVO:00002113] | place: India: Gulf of Kutch | collected...
CGTGCGCGCGCTGGTGCGACAGCAGGGTCACTGCATCGAGATCCGGCTTGGAAAAACCTTCCAGCGTCGCGATCAGTTCGGCCCCCATGACGGGCGGCGCCCACCTGATGGCCCGCATGAGCTCGACGTCGCTGTAGTAGTCGGCCTTGTCCGCCAGGAAACCCACCTGCGACAGGCTCTCGACGCCGCCGGCAAGTTGCAGCCCGGTCTCACCCGACCTGATCCGCATCGCTGCATCCGCCACGGCGGTCAGTCCCGACACGCAGAAGTTGTTCAGGCTCTTGGCCGGCACGCCGTCGGACAGCCTCGAGGCCAGCCGGCTGACCAGCGCGATGTGTCCGCCCTGCGCGCCGACCTGGCCGACACAGCCCAGCGTCAGGCAGGCAACACGATCGGCCATGCCCGGATTGCGTCCTTCCAGGGCCTCGATCAGGCCGGCGACCAGCTGGTGGGGGCGCACTGCCGACAGGGCCCCGCCGGGCTTATCGTCTTTTGGCGGCCTTCCCTTGCCGCGCGGCGTGCGCAGGGCATCGAATATGAATACGTCGGGCAGGCTCACGCGACACCAACGACGAAGGACACGTTGGTCGTGCCCGAGCCGCCGACGTTGTAGGTCGCAACGGTCTTTGCGCCCTCGACCTGCATGTCGCCCGCCTGCCCGGTCGTCTGGCGTGCCGCATCCAGCAGCATCCGCACCCCGGTCGCGCCGACGGGATGACCCTGGCCTATGAGCCCGCCGGACGGATTGATCGGCAGCTCACCGCCCATCGCGATGCGGCCGGACTCGATCGCTTGCCACGCCTCGCCCGGCGCGGTCAGTCCGAAATGCTCTATGGCCATGTATTCCGTGATCGAAAAACAGTCGTGGGTTTCGATCGCGTCGAGATCCCCGGGCCCCGCGATTCCGGCGCGCGCATAGGCATCGGTAATCGCCCGCCGCGTCCAGGGCAACACATAACCGCCATCGCGGCTTTCCTCGAGCTTGGTGCCCAGCAGCATCGGCGCCGTCCTGTGACCCCAGCCCTTGATGTAGGGCAACTGCTCCAGGACGAGTCCTCGCTCGCGGGCGTACTCCGCCGCCTTCGGCTCGGTCGCGAGCATGAGCACGGCCGCGCCGTCGGTGACCTGGCCGCAGTCCTGCTTGCGCATCCAGCCCTCGATCACCGGATTGGCGTCGTCATCCTGCGTGAAACTTGCCTCGGTGAACTGCCACTTCCTCGTCTGCGCGTTCGGGTTGTTCCTCGCATTGGCGAAATTGATCTTCGAAATCTCGGCCAGGTGCGCATATTCGAGCCCGTAGCGTTCGTCGTAGACGTCGCATAATTCCGAGAACATCGCCGGCCACAGGTACTTGGCGCCGAGCGCCTCGCGCCCGACCCACGCGGCGGCTCCGAGGTACTGCGTGGCAACTTCGCCGGGCACGTTGCGCATCAGCTCGATACCGGCAACGCAAGCCATTTCGTAGCGGCCGCTCTCCAGGTCGGCCATTGCCGCCAAAGCCGCCAGTGAGCCCGACGCGCAGGCGCCTTCGTGGCGCGCGGCCGGCATGCCGGAAAAATCAGCATGGACGTGCCCGAAATAACCGCCCAGCATGCCCTGCCCGGTGAACAGCTCGCTGACGAAATTGCCGACGTGGCCGACGTCGATGTCCTTCGGCTCCAGGCGCGTGTTTTCGAGCGCCGCCAGGACGACGTCGGAAAACAAATCGAACAGCGATTTGTTGGACCGGCTCCAGTTTTCGGCAAAATCCGTCTGCGCACCGCCGAGCAGGTAAATTTTTTGCGTCATATGCGTTTCCCGCCGCTACCTTCGCCGCATTGCAACGGCCTGTTGCCAGGATTAGTATAGTTTGTCATATAAAAATTTTACTAGGCTATTGAATTTTAAACAAAACTTGGCATTACCCGTGGTGGTTGCCCCGATGTTCCTGGTGTCCGGACCGGAGCTCGTCAAGGCAAGCTGCCGCGCCGGCGTCATCGGTGCGTTTCCCTTTCCGAACGCCCGCACGATAGCAACGCTGGACCAGTGGCTGGACGATATCGGCGCGGCCGTTCGCGACTCGCCTGCCGCCGCACCCTTTGCGGTCAATCTCACGACCCACAGAAGCTATGACCGCCTGGCCGACGAAATTGCGCTGATCGCCGCACATAAACCGGGCATCGTCATCACGGCGCTGGGCAGCCCCGCGCCGGTCGTCGACGTCGTTCACCGTTACGGCGGCATCGTCATCGCCGATGTCAACTCCGTGCAATACGCCAGGAAAGCCGCTGCGACAGGCGTTGACGGCCTCGCTCTCGTCGCTGCGGGCGCGGGCGGGCACACGGGTGACATGGCCGGCGTGCCCTTCCTGACCGAGGTGCGCAGCTTTTTCGACGGCATCGTCGTCCTGGCAGGCGGTATCGGCAACGGCGCGGCCATCCGCGCAGCGGAAGTCGCCGGCGCCGACCTGTGTTACATGGGGACGCGGTTCATCGCCGCGGAAGAAAGCCTCGCCAGCGACGAGTACAAGCAGATGGTCGTAGCGGCGACTTTCGAGGACCTCGTTCTGAGTGACGCGCTCACGGGTGCAAAAGCCTATTACCTGCGCCAGTCGTTGCAGAGAATGGGCTATGATCCGGACAATCTCGAATCGGGAACCGATTTCAACCTCGCGAATTCGCAGGAGCGGATCAAGGCCTGGCGGGACGCCTGGTCGGCGGGTCACGGTGTCGGCAGCGTCACCGAAATCGCCCCGATGGCGGATATCGTCGGCCAGCTCATCGCCGAGTACAACCTGGCGCGGAGCAGCGACCGCAATTTACCCGAGGAGACCGACCAAGATGTTGCCTGACACAGACGGACTCAATCAGCTGAACCCTTATCTGCTGGGGCCGTATGCCCATGTAGAAAACGAAATTACCGCCGTCGATCTCGAGGTGACTGGCGAGATCCCCAGGGACTTCGCCGGTGCTTATTATCGAAACGGCCCCAACCCGTTACATGAGCCGACGGGAATGCATCACTGGTTCGACGGCGACGGCATGCTGCACGCGATTCACTTCGAAGACGGCAAGGCCGAATACCGCAACCGTTACATACAGACCGCCGACTTTCTTGCCGAAAAAAATGGCACGCTGAACAAGCCCGGCATTTTCGACCCCGCAGTAGTTGACGAACGCAGGACCGTTTACAAGGACACCGCGAATACCGACATCGTGATGCACGATGGCGAGCTGCTCGCGCTGTGGTACATCAGCGGCCAGCCTGTGCGGCTCGATCCCCGCACGCTCGAGACGATTCGCACGGAAACCTTCGACGGCAAGCTGCCGAACAACGTCTCGGCGCACTCCAAGGTGGATCAGAGCACGGGTGAGTTCCTGTTTTTCGACTACGCACTCTACGAGCCCTGGTACAGCTTCGGCATCGTCGATAAAGACAACCGGCTGGCGCATTTCACCCAGATAGAAATGCCGGGGCCGCGCCTTCCTCACGACATGGCGATTACCGAGAATTACGCCATCCTGATGGACCTGCCGGTGGTATTCACCGAGCAGGGGCTGCGCAACAAGCTGTGGACGATTCACCAGGATCCCGGCCTGCCGACGCGTTTCGGTGTCCTGCCGCGGCATGGCGAAGGCGCGGATATCCGCTGGTTCGAATTTCCCGGCTGCTATATCTATCACGTCGTCAATGCCTGGGAGGAGGGCGACAACGTCGTGCTGTACTGCTGCAAGATGATTGACAACGGCCGCGACCTGCCACGGCATTACGGCCCCTATGCACCCATGGTCAATGTGCTGGCGCTGCGCGCGGTGCTCACGAAGTGGACCATGAACCTGCGAACGGGTGAGTCCAGGGAGGAACAGGTCGATGACTCCATCAGCGAATTCCCCGCCGTCAACCTCGGCCTCGTGGGCCGCAAGACCCGGTATGCCTATCATGCATCCATCCCGGACACGGAGACCCAGGTGTTCGACGGCATCCTCAAATACGACCTGACCGACGGCTCGCACGTCATGCACCGTTTCGAGGAACACTTCTACGGCTCGGAACCGGCGTTCGCGCCGCGCCTGGATGCCGCTGACGAAGACGACGGCTATGTCATCACCTTTGTCAGCAACGCCAGGACAGGCGAGTCGCGCGCCCTGATTCTCGATGCCCGGAACCTCGCCGATGAGCCGGTTGCCCAGGTGCATATCCCGCAGCGGATCCCGCTGGGTTTCCACGGCACCTGGGCCAATATGTCGGAATTCAGGCCGGCAGCGTAGCGCGATGTCGCCATGATCGTGCCAGGGCCGCAGCGAGTATCAGCATCGGCGTGCGCCCTGCCGCTGATCACGCTTCTCGCCAGCCTGGCGCTGGCAGCCTGCGATGACCGTGCGGGCAAGCCTGCGGCCGACGTCGCGGCCGGCACTGATAGCCCCGACGTGCAGCGCCTGCGAGACGGCTCGCCGTTGGCTCACGACGTCGAACGTGACGGGCCCATCCCCGGACCCCGTTCCTGCTTCTGGCTGCGCGGCCCCCACAGTGCAGACCCTTATATCAACCTTGCCTACCCGGATGCTTCGGTCTTCTATTGGGCAGCGGTGTTTTCGGCGCCCGAAGGGTCCTCGCTCGAAATTCGCGGCGACTTCGCGCATGCCCGCTACCAGTCGTTCATCAGCTATGACGCGCGCGGCCGGCCGATCGAATCGCTGGCGGACTACCTGATGCAGGCCGATGACGGCTCGACCAACCCCTACCGTCCGGGGGCAAATCGCAACGCGGAGAGCCGCAGTTACAGCGTCGAGATTCTCGACCGTGCCCCGCAAGCCGACCGCGCGATCGGTGAATTCCGGCGAGATCAATACTCGAATGTGCTGCACACCCCCGCATACGGGGAAGGGCAGCAGGTCATCATCTACCGCATCTACCTGCCCGACGAGGGCCGCTGGCCCGACGGCGGCGTCCCGCTCCCGGCGCCCATACTGACTCTGGCCAGCGGCGATGTGCTGGAGGGCCAGGCGGCATGCGCGGCGTTGCGTACACGGCAGCCGCTGCAGATCAGCCCGGATGCCGCCGGCATCCCGCCGCCGGTGTATCGCGAACTGTTGCATCAGCCTGGCAAGCCCGACACCTGGCCTGCGCAGGTGCCGGCAAAATGGTACATCCAGCTCGACCGGCAAAGCCTTCTCGGGATCTACACGGGCCAGATGTCGGAAAACCCGCGCCGCAGCGAGGGCGGTTTCTACCCGAACCTCGATAACCAGTACATAAGGACAATCGTCAACCGCAAGCACGGCAAGGTTTTTGTCCTGCGCGGGAAGATGCCGGTCACGCCCCGCACATATCACCGCGATGACACGATGGCGGACGCGGAACTGCGTTACTGGTCGCTGTGTTCCAACCAGGGTTTCGCCAACACGCGTGTTAACGCGTGCCTGTTCGACGAAGAAGTGCCGCTCGACCGTAACGGTTTTTACACGATCGTCATCAGCCGTGAGGCCGACCGTCCGAGAAATGCCAGGAAGGACTGCGGAATCGCCTGGCTGCCGATGGCCGAGGACGGCGATGGCATGTTCGACGACGACGTGACAATCGTGCAGATTCGCAACATGCTGGCATCCCCGGATTTCTCTCATGCTGTTCAGCGCGTGGATGAACAGGAACACCTGCAAAAAACGATGGGGCCGTACCTGCCGCGCAGCCTGTATCTGCAGCCCAACCAGGTAGAGTCTTTCTTCCCCTGCCACCCCGAATCGTCGTAGCCCGCCGATGGTCGAGCAGCCTGCCGGCAAGCTCTCGTGGCGCGCCAACGAGTCCGGGCATTAATTGACGAAGGTAGGCCGTTCCTCGGTCGGCCGCACGGGACGATAGGGCGGCATGCCGAGGATGGCGCGCTGCTCGTTGATCTGTCCCAGCATATCCGCGCGTATCGCCTGGAAGCGCTCATCTTCCCGCAGGTGAGCGAACAAGGGCGAATCAATCTCGATAAGCAACAGCATCCCGTTGTCCAGCGACTGTCGCAGCGCACGCAGTGCAAGTTCATCGTCACCCGTCATGGCGCCGTGACGCGCCACGGCATCCGAATAGGCCCAGTTGCCCTGCACGTCGTCGCCGAATGTCTCGACGATCCTGGCCGATTCTTTGACGAGCATCCCGGCCGTCTCCTCATCGCCCACCTGTCGGTACGCCCAAACCAGCTCGGCAAGGTACTCGGTGCCCCAGCTCTGTGTCAGGGGATGCTTGGCAAGCAGATCGGCCGCGGTGCCGAATTCGTCCTCAATGAGCCTGAGGAAGGTATCGACCTCGCCATTACCGATCAACGCACGGCCGATCTCGCCAATTGCCCGTGGAGCGAAAGTAATCGAGAAGTCGAACTTCTCGACTTCCCGCAGCGCTTTTTCCAGGTAGCCCAGTTCTGCGTACGCGATAATTCGATGTTCACTCAGTCCAACGTCGGCGAGCGTCTCGAAATCCCCGAGCATCATCAGGGCAAAGCCGTACCACAGTTTGTCGACCGATGAATTTGGATTCTGCTCCAGCGAACTCTTGAGGTAACGCGCCGCCGCGGCCGGTTGGCCTCTCATCAAGGCCATAAATCCGCGCCCCAACTGGATATCGTCGTTGTCTCCAACAATGCGCTCCACGCGCGACAACAACGCATCGATCTCATCGAACCGGCTGGTACGTAGGTATGCGGCGACCAGGTTGCCAAACGCCGGCCCGTAGGTTGGATCCCTTTCGACGACCTCTTCGAGCACGGATAAAGCATCGTCCCGGCGACCGACCGCCTCGTAACTCCCCGAGAGCCAATTGGCGGCATCGCTGAGTGTAGGATTCAGGTCCCGAGCACGCTCGAGCGCAACGATCGCTTCATCGAACTGGTTGAGGTTGTCGAGCAACAGCCCGTTGATGGCGTGCGCCTCCGCCAATGTTGCGTCGAGCGCCAGCGCCTGATCGACGGCCCTGCGCGAAATCAGCATCGTCTCCGCCATCGGAATATCGCCGTAGGAACCCAACGAGTCGGACATAAGGTGCATTACAAGCGCTTTTTGTGCGAGCGCCGGCGCAAAAAGCGGGTCAATCTCCAGCACCCGGTCCAACATCGCGTTGGCTTCTCGCAAATTGAATATGTCGCGGGTGTGGATGCGCTGGCGCGCCAGCAAATACAGGTCGTAAGCCTCGGTGTCAGTCTGTAATTGGGCATCTATCTCCGTGCCGACGATTTCGGTCAAAAGCGCCTTACTGATTTCCCGCGCGATTTCGTCCTGTACCGCGAAGATGTCCTTCAGGTCGCGGTCGTAGGTTTCGGAGAACAGGTGGAAGCCGTCGTCGGCCTTGATCAGCTGCGCCGTGACGCGAATGCGATTGCCCGCCTTGCGAACCGACCCCTCGAGGATATGAGCAACATTCAACAGTTCGCCGATCTCACGAAGGTCCTTGTTCGAACCCTTGAACGCGAACGACGACGTCCGTCCGGCGACCTTGAGCTCGGACACCTTGGCGAGAACATTCAGCAACTCCTCGGAGAGTCCGTCGGCGAAGTATTCCTGGTCGCCCTCGGCCGAGAGATCCTCGAATGCGAGTACCGCAATGGATTTCTCGGCGGCCTCTGCGACCGGCGCAGTAGTCACGGGTGCCGGTTCCTGGCGCATAACCGTACGGTCGATGACAACGACGGCCAGCACGGCCACGAGCATGCCGATCGTGATGATGTTCAGTTTGCGGCCGGTTTCGGGGGTAATTGACGCGGAACGATCGACGTCCTTTTCTTTCTTCAGGCCTTCAGGCGTGAGTTCGTAGGCCCAGGAAAAGACCAGGACGATAGGGAAGCCGAGCAAGCCGAGCAGCAACAGGACTTTCATGACCCACTCGGGCGCCCCCGTGCTGTCCATAACCAGTTCTGCAACCTGCAGGACCAGCCACCCGGACACCAGGTAGGCGACTGCGACCCGGAATACGTTTCGCCGTTTTAGCTCTTCAAAAAGCTGGCTCAACCCGACCCCCTCGGGAAAGCTCAAGAGTTTGGAGTATACCTTTGCCGATTGGTCAATGGCCCAATTAATGCCGGCTTGGGGAGATCGGACGTTCGCACAAAGCGTCTCAAAGTAACCCACAGCAAATGCACATAACGCACGAAAAAGGGCTAGCCATCTATTGACTGACCCTTGGTTCTGTCGGCCGACTGCGTCGGCCTCGGATCGAACCTAAGGTTCGAGCCTGTTGGCCGGCGGAAAGTACAAAAGGCCCCGTGAAGGGGCCTTTGTATTTTCTGGCGCGCCCGACAGGATTCGAACCNNCTCTATCCAGCTGAGCTACGGGCGCTTGTGAAGGGGCGCTATCTTATCGCACTTCGCTCCGGCGCAGATAGCGCCTGCGCCTGTCAGTTACTGGCGGCACTGATCACCGAGCGTATCTCCGGCAGGGCTTTGCTGACGCAGTCCTCTCCCCTGGCGATTGCTTCCGCCGCCTTGCCGAATTCGAGCAGGCCGACATCACTCAGCTTCGGCGAGATCAGCACGTCCGCGGGATCGCCGGCGAGGCGGCTGCGGGTTATGCGGTCCTGAAATATATTGATCGAATTCGATATAACGCTGAGCAGTCCCGGCGGCGCATCCATCTCATCATCAGACGAGAACAGTGAGTTCGAATATCCCTTAGCCTGTTTTTTGAGGTACTGCAGCAGCCCTTCCTCTTCTTGTGCCGACGTTACTTTTGTATGTTTCAGCCGCTTGCCGACAATATCCGAATTGAGATTGACGGCGATCACTACGTCAGCGCCCAGCGCGTGACACGCGTTGACCGGCACCGGGTTGACGAGACCACCATCAACGAGCCAGCGATCCTTGTCCCTGACTGGCGGAAAAAGGCCGGGCAGCGACATCGAGGCTCTCACGGCGTTGGCGACATTGCCCTCTTTTAGCCAGACTTCGCGCCCACTGTCCAGGTCGGTCGAAACCGCGATGAATGGCTTGGAAAGGTCTTCGATGTTCAGCTCTTTCGAAGCGACGTTGTCGTGCAGGAAGCGGCTCAGCCTGCCAATGTCGACGAAACCCGATTGCGAAAACTTGATGTCGAAAAACAGGTAAACATCTGTTCGGCTGGACGCCGTCACCCACTCCTGCAATGTCTGTAAATTTCCCGCTACATAGGCAGCGCCGATCAGTGCGCCGACGGACGTCCCGCAAACAACATCCGGCTCGATCCCTTCATCGAGCAGTGCATTGATCACGCCGATGTGCGACCAACCGCGTGATGCGCCGGACCCCAGTGCCAGGCCGATAGTTGGTGAAGCGCTCAGCGTAGGAGCCTGCCTCAGGCCGCCTGCGTCGAATCAATGTAGTCATCGACCAGCCGCTCGAGGATGTCCAGAGGCACGGCACCATTCTTCAGTACGACGTCGTGAAATGCGCGAATGTCGAAACGGTCTCCCAGGCTGTCCATCGCCTTCTGGCGCAGTTCCAGGATCTTCATCATGCCGACCTTGTAGGCCGTGGCCTGACCCGGCATGACGATGTACCGCTCGATCTCGGCGACGACGTCGCTCTCGGCCATGCCGGTGTTTGCCAGCATGTAGTCGATAGCTTCTTCGCGCGTCCAGCGCTTGTGATGAATGCCGGTATCCACGACGAGGCGCACCGCCCGGAACAGTTCGGCCGTCAGACGACCGATGTTGTCCGCGTTGGTCGGCATCAGGCCATGCTCCCAGGCGACCCGCTCGGCGTACAACGCCCATCCTTCGACGTATGCCGTGAACGGAGAAAAGCGCCGAATGAGCGGCATGCCCTCGAGCTCCATCGCGATCGCGACCTGGAAATGATGTCCCGGGATACCCTCGTGGACGGCGAGCGTCCGCATGCCGAATTTGGGCGTGGCCTTGATGTCGTAGAGGTTCGCAAAGAAACGTCCGGGCCGCGTTCCATCGAGCGACGGCTGCTGGTAATACGCACCCGGCGATGTCTTTTCCTTGAACTCGGGGATGCGCACAACCTCCATTCCGGCTTCCGGGCGAATGTTGAAAATCCTGTGCATCTCGGCGTCGAACTCGTCGAGTATCGCCTGGTAGTCATCGAGAATCTGCTGCCGCCCTTCGTCACTGTCTTCGTAGTAGAACTCCGGCCGCGATGAGTAGGCTTCCATGGCATCGGTGTAGCCCAACGATATGTCTACGCCTTCCTCCGCAAAAATTTCCAGCATCTCGCCCTGGATGCGCGCGACTTCGCCCAGGCCGATGTCATGAATCTCGTCGGCCGTGTAGTTGGTGGTCGTGAACAGGCGCAACGCGAGTTTGTACGCCGCTTCGCCATCGGGCAGGTGCCAATAGCCGTGATCATTGCCGCCCTTGGGCTGCAACTCGCTGAAGTAGTTGATGAACAACCCGTAGGCCGGATAGACATCTTCGTTTATCGACGCCTCGACCCGGGCCAGGATGTCCTCTGCCTGGGCATCGTCGATTTCCTCGGCCTCTTCCATCTTCTTGGCCAGCGAGGTGTAAAGGATATTCTCTTTTGCCGGCGTCGCGACGAAGTCGCGCATCTGGTCGAGCACCCTGTCGATAACGAACCGCGGTGGAATGATGTCCTTGCTTTCCCGGATCTTGAGACCCAGCAGCTGCTGCTCGTACTTGCGCTGCAGCTCTCCCATTCGCGAAAGGTAATGCTCTGCATCCTCTAAGGTGTGAACCTGGTGTTGTGCATCCATGAAACTCGGGAATGCAGCCTGGATGCCGCCCATCTGGTTCGCGGGATACGTGTGGTAACGGAACGGCTCCATGTCTTCCAGCATGCTCGTCAGGTACAGCGTGATCTCTTTCGAGAGGCGCTGATTCTGATCGAGGTCTTCGTCGTCGTACCGCAGCAGGCCTTCACCAAAGGCCTTCATATCCGCGAAGAATTCGTCGGTGTTGTCCGGGTGCGCATCGTCCAGGTGCGCGTTGTGGCCCTTGATGCCCATCGACTCGAGAAAGCCGAGCGATGTCAGCATTTCGGGGTCCTCGAAAGCCATCTTGACGAGCGCGCGATCGAGATAGGCGCGGAACATGAACGGCTTGTCGGCATACCACTCGTGGGCCGCGAACGAACCGGTGCTTACGAGAACGACGAGCAACACGATGCCGGTCCACTTGAGGAATTTACGGATCATTGGAGTACCTGCGAAATATTTCTTGATATTCGGCTTGGGAATCCTACCACCGTTTACCGGGCCGTTTCTGCACGACGACGGAGCAACTCCGGCAATTCACAGGAGACCGGAGCAGGAGGCGGGTTCGCTAGTCGGCCGGCTGGCAGCGGCGGCATGTGAACAGATTCCTGCTGCCCATTGTGCGATGCTCGATCGTTGATCCGCAGCGACGGCAGGGCTGTCCTGCGCGCCCGAAGACATAGAACCGATAGCTCTCCCGCGACAGTCCCTCAGCCTTCAGGCTGGCTGCCAGCCCGGGCGTTACGGTCACGCCT
>JABAHR010003379.1_pt4 | contig 11409 bp, 10 predicted proteins | sample 7062101 | NCBI WGS metagenome assembly JABAHR01 (sample SAMN14534553, study PRJNA622989) | marine sediment metagenome | biome: marine biome [ENVO:00000428]; feature: marine pelagic biome [ENVO:01000023]; material: deep marine sediment [ENVO:00002113] | place: India: Gulf of Kutch | collected...
CAGGTACGGCGGCAGGAAATAGAAGTGGCCGGGGCGCAGGCTCAATCGTGAAGGAAGAACGTCCACCCGCACGGCCGGCGTTTCGGCCTGGCTGAATATCCGAACGAAATCGCGGAACGTGAACGGCGTCAGATAGCGCACCACCTGGGCTTCCTCGATCGCGGCATATTCCATCGCGGCAGCCACCGCGTCGTGAAACTGGCCCACTTCATCGACAAACCCCGCCCGCGCCGCCTGGCGACCGGAGAGGATGCGCCCGTCGGCCAGGCCCTGGGTAAGGTCTTCCACTGCCAGGTCCCGCTCGGTGGCGACGATCCCGACGAACTGGTGATAGATCTCCATGATCAGGTCGTTGATCAACTCGATCTCGTCCGGTCGCGGGTCGCGGGTGGGGTTGAGCAGATCCTTGTATTTGCCCGAGATGAACGTGTGAAACTTGAGCCCGACTTTATCCGCCAGGTCGGCGGCCGAGAACGTCTGCATCACCACGCCGATGCTGCCGGTGATCGCCATCTCCGTGGCCACGATATGTCGCGCGCCCACCGCGACGTAGTATCCGCCCGAGGCCCCGACCGAGTCGATGGCCGCCACTACCGGCTTGATGTTGTCCGCGTCGCGCACCGCGCGGTAAATCATGTCTGAGGCCACCACTTCACCGCCAGGCGAGTTAATGCGGATGATGATCGCCTTGACGTGATCGTCATTCAGGGCGGTCTTGAGCTGGGCCTGGACAAGGCCGACGATGCTGTCGGCGACCGACACGCCGTCGCCCATCGCCGCGATTACTCCGTTGACGCCGATCACGGCGATCTTGTCGCGCGCGGACGGTTCACCGCCGACCAGTTCCTCGGCAAACTCGGTGGTGTGGACGCTCAAACCGCTGGTGGTGGTCGCGTCGCTCATGGTGGCGATGAACAGGACCACGTTAAAAAACAAACTGACGCAGAGAACAAATGTCGCGATCACCGCGTACACCACCAGGCCCGGGCGCCCACCGCGGGGTGGCTGGGAAAACGGGGTGGGACCTCGGGAAAACGATCCGGCGATTGGCGGGGGTGGGGTGTTCATGTCGGTAAGATGGCCGACCCCGCCGGTTGTCGCAAGCGGAAACTCCCGCGACATCCGCCGGTTCTTGTCTTTGCTCCGATGCGCTGCGGTCGTGGCGCGACCGATGCCGGGATGCCGGTCCCGGTCGGCGGTTAGCGGTTGCGCTCGAGCCAGCGACGGATGTCACGTGCGGCGGGCGAGTTCGGTTGGAGCCGGAGATAGGCCTGGTAATGCGTCCGGGCGTTGGCCACCGTGGCGCGGTTCTGGGCATACAGCTTGGCGACGGACAAGTGCACCGCCGCTTCATTCGGGTGGCTGGCCAGCAAGGTTTCGTACTGCTCGATGGCATCCAGCCGGTAACCTTGTTCTTGCAAGACGATGGCGTAGTTGAACCGCGCGTTCTTGTAGTCCGGATCGGCTTGCAGGGCGCGTTCGTAGGATTCCAGGGCGCGGACCGGGTCGCGACTCGCGCGGTAACAAATTCCCAGGTTGTAATATGCCGCGGCAAACGACGGGTCCGCCTGCGCTGCTTGCTGGTACTCGCGGATGGCCGCGGCAAAGTCTTCGCGCTGGTGGGCTTTCACGCCACGATTGTAAATCAGGGCGGCCCTGGTGCGGTTGCCGGCGCTGAGCGAGCCCGCCGCGACCGGTGTGCGGCGTTTTGGTGGGGCGGTTGCCACCGGCGGTTCCCGTCGTGGTTGTGGCGGCGGTGTCTCGCTGGTGGCCGCGGCGGATCGTGGGGCCGCCGGGGCCGGTTCGGTGGGCGCCCGTGGCGGGGCCGGTATCGTTCGCGAAATCGTTGGCGCCGGCGGTTCGGCAGTCGGCTCAGGCGGCGGGCGGCGGACCTTGGCCGGGGCGGCTTTTGCCAGCCGCTGGATCTGCGTCTCGAGTTTGCGTTTCAAACCGCTTGCCAGCTCGTCGTCACGGGCGAGTTCCAGGTACCGTTCGTAATCCCGCCGCGCATCCTGCGGTTGTCGGAAATGATCTTGCTGGATCAAGCCACGGTTCAAATAAGCGGCGGCGAACGTCGGATCAGCGGCGATGGCGTTCGAGAAGGTTTTTCGGGCATCGTTGTACCGGCCCAGTCGCACTTCGATCACGCCCAGCGTATTCAACCCATCGGCGGTCCGCCCGTGAGCGGCGAGGTGCCGGGTCAGCGCCTCGTGAGCCTGCCGCCAGGCGGATTTGTCCGAGTACGCCCGGGCGAGGTGGGATTCGACGTAGGCCGGTGGATTCGCGGCCGACCTGACGCGGTCCAGGTTGGGGATTGCCTTGCCCGCCTGGCCGGCTTCCAACTGGGCCAGGCCGAGGTTGAACCGAGCGGGCACAAACTCCTCGTCGAGCGCGAGCGCCTGCTCGAAATAGTTGACCGCCTGCTCGCGGTTACCCTCGTAGAGCTCGCAGACACCGGCGAAGTTCAGCGCCTGGGCGGTGGGTTCGGCCTCGGCCAAGGCGGTCTGGAAATAGTCGCGGGCCTTGGCGTACTTGCCCTCCTTGTAATAATCCACCCCCCGCCGGTAGGCAGCTGCCGGGTCAGACCGATCGGCGCCCCCGCAGCCGGCCAGCAGGCAGATCAACGCCAAAGTGGAAAAACACAATCTCATGCGGTACGTGACAAACTCCTCGGCGACATCTTATAGTGGCCACCTGAGATCGCAAGTCAATGGTTTCCGCGAGACGGGAACCTGGTACGAAAAATCCGGGCCCCGATAACCAGAACCACCACCCCAACTACCGATCACCGCCTTCCAACAGTATTCCCATGGCGACTACCGACTGGAATCTTCAATCCCGCAGCGACGCCTGCAGCCGGTGTGAAACACCGTTTGTCGACAAACAAATCTATCACACCCTGCTGACCATGACGCCCGAGGAAGGCTACCAGCGGCAGGATCTTTGCCTGGACTGCAGCCAGGACGTGCCGCGGGAAGGGGTGTTCTCCCATTGGCAGGCCGAGTACCGCGTTCCGCCGCCGCCACCACCGGAACCGATCCAAAAAGACACCGCGGAATCCCTGTTGCGGGAGTTGATCGGGTCTGATGACCCGGCGGCAGTAGGACCGCGTTATATCCTGGCGGTGATGCTGGAGCGCAAACGCCAGCTCAAACATCGCGACACTCTCCAGGAAGAAGGAGGGCGGGAGGTGCTGGTTTACGAGCACGCGGCGACCGGTGAAACGTTTACCATCGCCGATCCGCACCTGCGCCTCGATCAACTCGAGGACGTGCAGCGGCAGGTGGCGGCGTTGCTGGGCGGGGAAGCCGAGCCGGCTGGGGAAGAGCCCGACGCGAATGATGCCGAGGAGACGGCCAGCGACGAGGATACCGACGCAGACGCCCCCGGGAATGAGCCGCCGGCGTCAGGCTGAAGCAAGGGGCGATCCGGCGCCACGCCGGACCGCCCCTGGGTAACGGGCGATCAGCTCACCTTGACTTCGATCTGTCGCGGCTTGGCCTCTTCGGCCTTCGGCAGGATCACCTCGAGCACGCCGTCCTTGAAGCGGGCGTCGATTTTCTTGGCATCGACATCCACCGGTAACTGGATCGTGCGGTGGAACGCTCCGCGAACCCGTTCGCGGTAGTAGTAGTTCCGTTCCTCGTCCTTTTTCTCGGTCTCCTGTTTCTTCTCGCCACGGATGGTGAGCAGGTCGTGCTGCAGGGTCACGTGGACCTCGTCCTTGGTCAGGCCCGGCAACTCCGCGCGGACCACCAGGTTGTCGTTTTCCTCGAGCACGTCGATCGCCGGGTTGAACGCGCGGTCGAACGTGTCGCCGCTCACCCGATGAAGCGAGGTGTCAAACAACCGGTTCATCTCATCCTGGATATCCGCGAGACTGCCAAACGGATCCCACAGATCACGTTTCGGTTTCCATCTCATCAGTGTCATTTTGGTCACCTCCATTTCCTTTATCGGTTGGTTGTTCATTCAGTGTGAAAACCACACTCCCTTATATAGCAACGGGGATGCCAGTTGTTTGCCGGGATTCGTAAGTAGCTGAGCGACAGCAGGTTGGAAAAGCCTGCATCGGGCCGAGCCCCCTCGGTCCGCGACAGCTTGGCCCGCAGATCTGTGTCACCGGACATCGGTTGGGTCAGNNGAGGTGGTTGCCATTCGCGGCGCGGTTCGTTAAGATCGTGACCGCCATGGAGGTGGTAAAGCAGCGTTCGGCGCAGCTCGACTTTATTGCGCCCTTGTTCCAACTCGAGTTCGCCGGGTTGTTCTCGGCGCGTTCGCCTGACCGGGTGTCCCGCTCGGACCGGCAGCGATCGCCGGAGCGGCTGCCGGTGTTACGGGTCGGTGACCGGGACTTGCCAGTGCGGTACGTGCGTCACCGTCGGGCCCGGCGTTATATCGTGTCGCTGAATACCGATGGCTCGGTTCGGGTCACGTTGCCCCGCCGCGGTTCGCTGCGCGGGGCGCAGGCGTTTGCGCGGCAGAGCACCGGCTGGATAGCGAAACAACTCGCCAAACCGGATGTGCGGTCCTGCTTGCAACGTGACTGGCAACCCGGTCATCGGTTCCTGTTCCGCGGCGAGACGGTCACGTTGGCGCTCGACGCCGACACCAATCCGCGTCCGCCCGGTCATTGGCGGGTGACGTTTGCCGACCAATCCGTGCCGGTCCCGGCCGGGTCGGAAAATCTGCGCCCGCCGGTGGAGCGACATCTGTGGGATCTCGCCCGCCGGGAACTGCCGCCCCGGCTCCATCGCCTGGCGACGACCCACGGCCTGGCGGTCAAGCGGGTGACCGTGCGGAACCAGCGCACGTTGTGGGGGTCTTGTTCGCGGCGGGGCACGGTGTCGTTGAACTGGCGCCTGGTCCAGACCCCGTCGTTTGTCTGCGAGTACATCATGCTGCACGAGCTGATGCACCTGCGGGTGATGAGCCATTCAAAACGGTTCTGGCGCCAGGTGGAGAAGGTCTGTCCCGGCTACCGGGACGCCGAGGCCTGGATGAACCATAACCAGCTGCTCGGCTAATTGCGCGCCCCGCTTGCCAAGTCCCCCGATCGGGTGGATATTTCCCTGACGGTAACTGTAACGAAACCCGAGACGGAGGGGGTAACGATGACAGCACCGACAACGAAACCGGCAGCGGCCAGGGGAAAGAGCTGGGTCGCCAAGGAACTCAACGCGGCGAAGGAATTTGCCAAGCGCGACTGGGATCGGACCAAGCACGATCTCGAGGACCTGAAAGAGGAGTTTCAGCGCGCGCGCGCGAAGCAAAAAAGCGGGGAGGCGCCTCAAGCACCGAGTCCCGGCAGCTTGAGCGACTATCATCCCACCCGCGGTGAGCCGCAAGAGGAACATCGTGGCTGGACCCTGACCGATCCTCATCATGACAGGGGACACGGTCACCGCGAACTCGGTCGCTAACCAAACAGTCACCAAACCGACAATTGCGCCGCAGCCCGGCGTTCAGGTGCGGGGAATGTGGTTCTGTGTCTTGTCGTCGCCAGCGGGCGGGACGATGGTTCGCACCAGCGTGGTCAGCACCTCACGCAGCGGTGGGACCAAGATGCCGGCCAGGAACGACGAGAGACCCGTAGCGGCTGCAGCCGGATGCTGGCCGTTCCCGTTCCTGCCGGGCATGAGCGGGGCGGTAAGAAGTGAACCCAGGCCCCGCGTCAACCGACCCAGCAGCGACCCAGCCACGATGCCCGCGACCATCCCGCCGGTTACGCTCAGCCACGGATGACGATCTACCTGGTCAACGACCCGTGGGTTGTCGGTGACCGAGTGTTCCACGTCGCGCGCCACGGCGCGCATGGCCGAGCGGGCGCGCCGGGCCTGGTGCTCGAGATAAGCTGACTCAGTCAGCCGATCGCTCGACATCGTCCGCGCGCGAGTCGACGCTGTGGCCGAACGCGGCTTCCTGGTTGCGTTGTCGTTGTTCATATCTCTCGATGGTGCGTTCTTTCATCCGCTGATTGAACTTCCTGGTGCCGAGGATCAGGGCGCCGGCACTGCCGAGTAGCACCACCAACCCCGCTACCAGGTTGCCGAGCCAGGCGGAACCGAACCACTCGGCGAAGCCGCCGGCCAGGCCCAACACCATGAACCACCNNGTCACGAGGATCGTCAACCCGATAAAGAGGCCATAAATGAAGGCTGAACGCGCCGACATCTTGAGTCGATCGGCCTTCGCGGTAAGAAAATACGCAGCGTACTCGCCCCATTCCCGAAACTGCTGCATGAGCGGTTCCAAGATCGCCGAGTCCGCCGACTGCTCGTCGGGTTCTCGCCGTTGCTCTTGGCCCGGCGGCACGTCAGATTGGTTCACCTCGGTCATGCGCGTTCAGCCTGGTTGACTATTACCGGCGTCCCAGTAGAACCCCGATTACCAGCCCGAAACCGCCGGCAATGAGCAGGGATTGCATCGGGTGTTCCCGAATCTTGCTCTCGAAGGTTTTTTCAAACTCCTCGGCTTTCCCGCGGCTCCGTTGCCAGGTCTCCTGGGCGGCATCCTTGGCAATGCGTCCGAGCTGTTGCACGTCGTGGCCGACTACGGTTGCCTGGTCGCGAAGTTGGTCGGTGACACTTGGAACCACTGCGGTACGATCGTTGGTCATCTCACACCTCCTTTCCCGAGTATATGTGTTCTCCATCGTGAACACCTTCTCTTGTCTTAAATTATCACCGCGCGGGTACCCGGTCAACGGATGGCCCGTCGGTTTTCGCTTTATCATTGCGTTCGGGTCGATACCCGGAACCGGTTGACCTGGGAATCCGCGGTGGTTACGGCGCGGTGTCGGCTGTCGTGGTCTCGATATGGAGATGGACAATCCCCAGCTGGGCGGGAACGCGTTGGCGGTAAACGGCGGCCGGTACCTGGCGCGAAGAACGCACCATCAGGCTGGCCGCATAGATCCCCGGGCCGATCGACCAGACATGAATATCTGTCACCGTCGAGTGCCGGTCCGATTCGATCGCCGCCCGCAGTGGTTCCACCACTTCCGCCGGTGCCTGGTGATCCAGCAACACCTGGCTGGTGTCCCGCAGCAAGCCGAGCGACCAGCGCGCCACCAGGATCGCGCCGACAATCCCCATCAGCGGATCCATGAACACCCAGTCCAGGTATTTGCCCGTCACCAACGCCGCGATGGCCAGCAACGAGGTCAACGCATCGGCCAGCACGTGGAGGTACGCTGATCGCAGGTTGTGATCGTGGCGATGATGATGATGATGGTGATGATGATGGTCGTCATGCGTTGCCGGGTCGTGATGATCATGTTTCACATCCAGGATCAACACGCAGGTGCTGTTGACCAGCAAGCCGATCACCGCCACCAGGATCGCCTGGTTGAACGCGATCGGCACCGGTTGCGCCAGCCGATGCACGCTTTCGCCGGCCATCAGCAGGGCGAACACCGCCAACAACACCGCCCCGGCAAACCCGCCGAGGGCGTTGACCTTGCCGGTGCCGAAGCTGAACCGCTCATCGTGGGCGTGACGGCGGGCGTAGACGTAGGCAAACGCGTTGATCGACAACGCGGCGGCGTGCGATCCCATGTGCAACCCGTCCGCGAGCAACGCCATCGAGCCGAACAACAGCCCGGTCACGATCTCGACCACCATCATCGCGGCCGTGATTGCGATCACGATCAATGTGCGCCGCTCGCCGGGCCGGGGGCGGTCCTGGCCAAAAACGTGATCGTGATCCGGGACGGCGGTCATTGGGTGAAGGTGTCAACGAGAGCTCGGCCCCGTGCTGCGCCGGTGCGGATCGCGCCGCCCAAACCGTGGCCCAACCCGCGGCGGAACAGGTCCGCAACAACGTTGCCGGGCATAGGTACGAATTGCGTTTTCATAATGCCGGCTAACATTTGCGCATGGTAGGCCATCGGTTCGTCATGGCACAATGGATTTCTGATTTCCGANNATTTCTGATTTCCGACGACCTGGTTGTGACAGTGAGCGCGCGAGGTGCGTGTTTTGCTGAAACTCGCCTTTGGTGATGTTCGCTGGATTGGGCCGCGAGCAGAATCCTCGCCGGACCAATCGTCAGGGAGACGCGGGCGTTTCCGCCGGAGCGAAAGCGTGTGGATGTTCCGCTTGCAGGCGCTGTCGCAGTTCGTCGCTGGCAGTTGTTTTGCCCTGGGCTTGCAAGGCCTCGGCCAGCCCGAGACCCAGTGCGAGCGAGTGGGGGGCGTGGGTGAGACCGTCTCGAAACTGGCGCTCCGCTTCGGTTGTGAGGCCCAACGCGAGGGCGGCGTAGCCACCCTTGATGTACGGTGCGCTCCAGGTTGGTTGGAATCTCTGCGCTGCCTGGAACTCCTTCAGTGCCGACGCATGGTCGCCGCGATTCCAGTAGACCTGGCCGAGGGCCTCGTGAACCAGAGCATTTCTGGGTTGTTTCCTGGCCAGCCGCTCGAGCAGGACGCCTGCCGGGTCGATCATCTTTTCTTGCAGGTACAGGTTTGCCAACAGCAGTTCCGATGGCAGCCAGTTTGGACAGACGGGCTCCAAGCGAGCCAGGTATTTGTCCACGACTTCCCATTGCTGTAGTTTTGCTCTCAGTAGCGCGGCTTGGATCAACCACCAGGCGGCGGCCGGGCCGCGAGCAAATTGCCCCTCAACCATCCGCGCGGTCAGTTCCACCAGCGATCGCTCGGCTTCCGCGGCGGGGCGCAAGGGGCGCACCCGGTCGACAGCCCGAAACAAATCCGGTGTGGTGCTGATGCGTGCTTCCAGTTCGCGGGCGCCGAGCCAGGCCGGGACACTGGTGGGGGCCAGCGCGAGGGCTTTCTCAAACGATGCATGGGCGTCGCGCCAGTAATCAAGATGCATCAGGGCAAACCCCAACTCCGTATGGGCGTTGGCCGAGTGCGGCAGTCTCTGGACGTCTGCCCGGGCCTGTGCCAACGCGTGCGACGCATTGGTGGTTGGAGGCATGTCATCGCCCGTCGTGGGACGGATCCGGAGCACGCCAGGAACCGACCCGGTTGTGGCGGGCTGCAGGTTGCGATAGATTCCATGCCTGAGCCCGGCCCACTGCCACCATTCGATGTTGTATTCCCGCTGGAGGGGAACAATTGCCGGGGTGAAATACATTGCGGCCAAGGGACCAAACCGCTGTTCGATGCGGTCCAGATCCTTCTCCTCGTGACAGAGGTCGATCGTGGTGCGTCTGGTATGCCAGGCGACCCAGGCAGGTTCATCGGTCATCACCAGGCCGGTCACGAAGAGTGAGTTGGTTAGCGAAGCATACGATTGGTTGGCAACCCCCTGTCGCAGTGATGTCCGCGCGCGTAGCTGGTAAAACAATGGAAACAGGTTCCATGCAATCACCGCGGCAAAAATGCCGGCTGCAGCGACCCTCCGGGAAACTGGCAAGCGATGGATCCAGAATCGAAACTCCCGGCGCCGTCTGGAAGGTTGTGGCGCCACAGGAGCCTCGTCCGCTGATGGACCGCGTTTTTCCCCGAGATGTTGGACCCAGTGAAGAAGCTGGGCGGCGGCCAGCAGGGACAGGGCCGGTACCCATGCCTGGATGACACTGATCTCTGGGCGAAACAGTCCCCCCAACAACAGGGTCACCGCCAAACCCGAGATGACCAGGCCGGCGACCAACCGCAGTGGCCGCCCTGCCGTGCGGTCAAACAAGAGGCAAAGAGAGAGAAAGCCGGCCAACGGATCGATTGACTGCACCAGCACATACCGCGAGTTCGCGAGCTGGTGAATGAGTTTCCGTAAAACCATCATCGGTTCGGCAATGATAAAGCCGAGCGGAGAGGGGAGGTCGATGCTGCCCCAGACGGTCGCAACCGGGTAGCGGGCTGTTCCGGTGAGAAGTTCGTAACCGTACAGACCGGCAAACAGTTCGCCCGCAACGGCAGATTGTCTCAGCCACCACGGCCCGACGATACAGGACCACCCTGCGGCATAGGCGAGGAGACACCGTCCGCGCGGTTTCCGGCTAAACACGATGTAACCCCCAACGAGCAGGGCCCAGCCCACCATGAGGTGGTGCGTCAACGTCGCCAGTCCGGTCGCTGCCCCCAACAAACCGATCTGCCAAGCCTCCGGGATCGAATTTGTGGTTGGTCGCTTTGCCGGATCTCGGCCGACCAGGTCTACCAGCAACCAGAGGCTCAGCAACACCCAGAGCATTAGCAGTGGGGCGCCCATGCAGTCCAGGACGCCGCGCAGACCGCCGATACTGCAGGCCAGGAAGAGGGCCGCCAACGCGCCCACCCCGGGTCCGAGCCGATGCCAGCCGATCGCCAGCGTCAGCCAGACCGCTCCGAGCCAGAGCAACGCGCCTGTTGCCGCCACCACCCGGTCGGTTGGACCCGCCAGGCGAAACGCCGCCGCCACCAACCACGGCCACCCTGGGGAATGATACAAATCCGATACCGGATCTTCGGTTGTCTGGTAGGTCATCAGGGGCAACCGAACCACCTGGGTCGACTGGCCCTGTCCTGCGGCGATTTGCCGCGCCACCACTGCTACCTCGGCGCTGCGGCGGGTTGGAAGGCGATCGAATTTGGTGCCCAGTACAACCAGCATGACCAGCACCGGCCCGACGAACAGGAGCAGACCGCCCAGCAGTCGCCGCAGGTAGATTTCCTCGCGGGGATAAAGGTGTGACGGTCTGGTCATGGGCACGTTCTAACAGAGGAAGGACCCGGCTGCGATCGCGATGCCGCTTTTGATCACGCGCGGAAACGGTTGATCAGGTACAAGTATCCGCGCAGGAGGAACCCACCGACAATGATGAAACCAAGGAACGTGGGTTCGGGAATCGCGAGAGGGCTTGGTGGTGATCCCAGCGCCTCGAAGTTTGTCAAGACGACATTACTTGATCCATACGGGCTGGCGCCGCCGTAATACACCTGCATGGAGTACAGGTTATCGCTACTGTTGAGCACCTCGCCGCTGGCGACGTTGCTAAAAGCACCAGTGAGCGTCTCGCCGGCAGTTAGAATCTCAAAGGTGTCGGTGTTGGAGACCAAGTTTTCAAACCCATTGATGAAACTGAACGCCAACAGGCCGCCGAGGGTAACATTGCCGCTGACGGCCAACAGGTCATACTCGGTACCCTGCGTCGTACCGCCTAGTTCAATCTCCAGCGAACCGGAACTGCTCTGGGTATAATCGCCTGTCAGGTTTAGCGTGCCCGGGGAGTTGCCAGGCCGAACCGCGCCGCCAGAGTTGTTGATCGTCGCTGTGATCGTCCCGTCGCCGATGACCTGACCGCCCTGAAGTGTGATGGTGTTGCCGCCAGTGATTGTTCCGCCATTCGAATGAATTGTGCCGGCAGTCTGGGTGATGTCTTTGTTAAGCTGCAGAACCCCGCCGTTTTTAGCCTCCAGGATGCCTTGATTGATGAACACGTCGGGGTTGATCGTGATGGTCT
>JABAHR010000986.1_pt1 | contig 11393 bp, 11 predicted proteins | sample 7062101 | NCBI WGS metagenome assembly JABAHR01 (sample SAMN14534553, study PRJNA622989) | marine sediment metagenome | biome: marine biome [ENVO:00000428]; feature: marine pelagic biome [ENVO:01000023]; material: deep marine sediment [ENVO:00002113] | place: India: Gulf of Kutch | collected...
TATACTCTACGGTGCCAAATCTGGTCTGGATCCTGAAATAATGATCACAGTGTTACATGCCGGAAGTGGACGCAATAGCGCAACTGAGGATAAATATCCTCGTGCGATCTTAATCCGGACTTTTAACTTAGGATTTACTGCTGGACTAATGTGTAAGGATATGCTGCTCTGCCAAGAGGAAGTAAAGGATATGGGGATACCTATGGCTGTTATTAACGCGGCATGTGAGGAGTGGCTTGAAGTAGAGCAGGAGATGGGAAAGGATCGGGATATTACAGCTTCGGGATATTACAGCTATTGTAGAAATGCTGGAGCGCCGCTCAGGAATTGTGCTTAAAAAAAGCAAACAAATAAAATAATCCGCATGAGGCGCTACATTCTTGACAATTCCAGCTTCAGAGAGCATTTTAAAATCAATTTTACGTCCCCTATTTAACCTTGCTTTCCTATATTATTAATATTTTTTATCTCAAATAGCTGATCTGGGGCAGAAAACTGCCCTTTTATCTGACAACTGACATCTATACCTCACTTTCAAGCTAATGGATTCAGTATATTGCTATCTGGCACANNGCACAGACTTTGCAATTACATAGATCAAAAGGCATTTCGGAGGAAGGATATGAGGTTGATATGTTCAACACAAATTGTTAAATATCTGGCAATTGTTCTAGTTTTTTCTTTTCTTTTCCTTTCTACAACAATTATTAGTGAAGAAACCCCAGAGGTTAAAAAGGGTAGGGAACTGTACCAATCAAAGGGCTGTGTGGCTTGTCACACGATTGGAGAGGGTAAGTTGTCTGGTCCGGACCTTAAAGGTGTGACGGAGCGTAGAGAGGAGAAATGGTTGAAAGAATGGCTGAAGTCTCCTGATAAAATGGTGTTTACAGATCCAATAGCCAAGGAAATGCTCGCAGAATATATGGTCCCCATGCCTAATCAAGGTCTTACGGATGAAGAAGTAGTGGAAATTATTACATACTTAAAGTTTGAAGATTCAAAGTAATACAAATGAAAGATAATAAGAGGGAGGTATTGGTTAATGGTTACAAAAAAAATATTGCGATTCAGTAGTTTGGCAATTCTGTTAATTGTAGGAATGTTTATGGTTTCCTGTAAAAGTGGAGATTCCACAGACGGCGGCAGCAAGACTGACGCTAGCACAGCTGCACAGAATGGCAATTTATCCGCTAGTGCTCAACAGATAGCAGCTGAACGTAATCTAAGCCCAAAGGATGTGGAGGCCGCTCTAAAAACTTATTTACCTTCAGGTACACATGATGAATATTTAATGTTCTCATCAGGCGGGCATTCTGGCCAGGTATTTGTGATAGGTGTGCCGTCAATGCGTCTTCTAAAAGTAATTGCTGCTTTCACTCCAGAGCCTTGGCAAGGGTTTGGATTTGGATCGGAAGAATCCATGAAGGTTCTTAAAGAAGGTGATATGGAAAGTGGTAAGGAACTTAGGTGGGCTGATACTCACCATCCGGCCCTTACAGAAACTGATGGGGAGTATGACGGTGAGTTTCTATTTATCAATGACAAAGCCAATGCCAGAGTAGCAGTTATTGATCTCAGAGATTTTGAGACAAAGCAGATTATAAAAACTCCTAACATTATCTCTGATCATGGATCAACGTTTGTTACTCCAAATAGTGAGTATGTGATTCAGGCTTCACAATATGCAACAACTCTTCCTTTTAGTGAATATGCTCCGATGGACCAATACCAGGAAAAATACCGCGGCCTGATGGCGCTTCACAAGTTTGATCGTGAGAAGGGTAGGATTGTAGAAGAGGGCTCATTCCAGATTGAGCTTCCTCCTTACTGGCAGGATCTCTGTGATGCTGGGAAAAAAGCAAGTGAGGGATGGATTTTCTGTAATTCGATTAACACCGAGCTCGCCACAGGAGGTATTGAACAGGGAAAACCACCTTTTGAGGCTGGTGTTTCACAAAGGGACATGGATTACATGCATGTTATTAACCTTGAAAAAGCAATCCAAGTAGCAAAACAGCCTGGGAAAACAAATGAGATCTCCGGAGTCAAGGTTATACCCCTTGATGTTGCCATATCTGAAGGACTTCTTTACTTCATTCCAGAGCCAAAGAGTCCCCACGGTGTAGATGTTTCACCTGGTGGTGAATATTTAGTGGTTTCTGGAAAACTTGATACGCATGCCACGATATATGGCTTCGATCTGGTACAAAAAGCTATAAAAGAGGAAAATTTTGAAGGTAAGGATGTCTATGGAGTGCCAATTCTTAACTACAATGATGTGGTTGCGGCACAATTAGAGATCGGTCTGGGACCACTGCATACTCAGTTTGATAATGAGGGCAATGCTTACACAAGTGTTTTCATAGAAAGCACACTTGCCAAGTGGAAGCTTGGTCCTCCATATAATGAGGGTGAAGAAGCCTGGACGCTGACCGAGAAAGTTCCGGTTCAATATAACATTGGGCACAACGTTTGTGCAGAAGGTGATACAGTTTCTCCGGATGGTAAATACTGTGTTGCACTTAACAAGTGGTCTATCGATAGATTTTCACCAGTAGGTCCACTACTGCCTCAGAACTTTCAGCTGATCGATGTTTCTGGTGATAAAATGCAGGTCCTCTACGATATGCCAATTGGTGTGGGAGAGCCACATTATGTTCAGATGATCAAGGCTGACAAGCTTAACCCGTTCCCTGTTTATCCGGAAGTGGGATATAACCCTGGAACTATGAGTGTAAATCCAAATGCGGCCAAAGCTGGACAGGAAAAGATCGTGCGCACGGATGGAAAAGTAGAGGTATGGATGTCCGCCATTCGAAGCCACTTTAATCCTGAGCATATCACAGTAAATGAGGGAGATGAGGTGATTCTCCATATTACAAATGTTGAGCGGGCAAGAGATGCCACACACGGCTTTGCAATCGAGGGATATAACGTAAACCTCAGCCTTGAGCCAGGTGAGGCTAGTACAGTTAAATTTACTGCAGATGAACCGGGAGTATTCCCATTCTACTGCTCTGAGTTCTGCTCAGCCCTCCATTTGGAGATGATGGGGTATTTACTAGTAGAACCAAAAAATTAATAAAAGATTCAAAATTCACTCTAATACCCCTCTTAACATATCAAGGGGGGGGTAGGAGATTAAGTAAGACTCGAATTGTGGGAGGAAAAAATGAGAACATTATGCAAATTAATAGTTGCTGTTTTAATCATCGGACTATCCAGTATTGCATTTGGTGCTCAAAACGAAGAGACCGCAAAGTCATGGCAGGAGCAGGCCACGAGTACTAGAGCTGCTGTTATGGCCGTGTACGGTGAACTCGAGCAAATGGGCGATAAAGATAACCCTGTTGCCAAAGATTTAATTGATGATGCTGTAAAGCAGCTTGGCGAGGGTGATAAATTTATGAAACAAGGCGATGAGGCAATGGAAGCCAAAGAATGGGAAAAAGCTAATTACGGCTACAACATGGCATGGCAGTACTACGTGAAAGCTGCTACCGCAGGTCTCAATGCGAAGAGTATTCTAGCTGGACAATAGGGAATTTGAATAATCAAGTTAGATAAGAAAATTTTGTATTCTCCTAACTTCTAAAATTAGGTTTATTCTCACAACGGTTTTAAAAATACAGGGGGTTGTGAATGACAGGTCAACTAAAGGAAAATGAATTAATACTCGGTCCACGTATACCAAAAGAGCTTTGGGAAAAAGAAAAAAAAAGATTTCTTGTGCCTACAATCATAATGTTGCTGGCAGGTTTTATATTATTTATTTCAATCTTTTTGCCTTATTGGAAATTAACCCTTTTTGCTCCTCAATACCCAGGCGGGCTTGAAGCCACTATGTATGTAAACCGGCTGTCCGGCGACATAGATGAAATAGATGGACTTAATCACTACATTGGAATGAAACCAATGGGAGAGGCAGCTGTGTTGGAACGAACCCTAAGTGTATTCATGATTATTGGTCTGGTTTTGCTCATAGTCGGGACTATATTTGTACATAGCCCGTTTGCTCTTTTCCTTTGCATACCTGCTATTTTATATCCTCTATTCTTTTTGGGGGATCTGTATTTCTGGATGCGAACTTTCGGCATGAATCTCGACAGCAGAGCCCCGCTGAGCGGTGCCATAGAACCTTTTGTACCTCCTTTAATCGGCGAGAGTAAGATTGCACAGTTTTCAACTGTTGCAAGCTGGGAGATAGGTCTCTATATGTCGTTTGCAGCTTCAATCCTGATCATAATAGGGCTCTATTATCATCGAAAAGCATATAAGCCGTTCCTAGTAAGCTCAGCTTCTAAATAATAGCATTAGACATTTAATGGATAGTGATGAGGAAAGATTATGACTCATTATATATTAGCGCTTGCTTTTATTATAAATATTTCGGGGTATGAAATTACGTTAGCCAAAACGGTTCATACGGTCTCACCTAATGGTCCGTTTACCTCAATATCACAAGCAATAGTGTCAGCAAATAATGATGATACTATTAAAGTAAATGGTGGTAATTATCATGAACATATAATCATAGATAAAACTTTAAATCTAATAGGTATAAACCAGCCCAGAATTGATGGGGATGGAAAAGGAACTATTGTTCTAATAAAAGCACCGGGAGTTACATTCAAGGGTTTTCATGTTAGTGGTAGTGGAGAGGGGCTCAGTGTTGAAGATACTGGAATTGTGCTAGATTCCGCCCCAAACTCAATAATTGAGGATAACCGTCTTGAGGACGTGCTATTTGGCATATATCTAAAAAATTCTCCTGGATCAATCATACGCAGCAACAATATTATGGGCAAGGATTTGCCGATTCCCGTCAGAGGAGATGGGATTCGTCTATGGTATAGCTCAGACACTAAAATACTCAATAACACAATCACGCGCGCCCGCGATCTGGTCATGTGGTGGTCAGGGGATACTCTCATAAAGGGTAACGTAGTGGAGAAGGGAAGATACGGGCTTCACTATATGTATAGCAACAACAATTTATTTGAGGATAATATTTTTATCAACAATTATGTCGGTGGCTTTCTTATGTATAGCAAAAATATTAGGTTCAATCACAACATTTTTGCCCGCAACCAAGGACCTGCAACTGGTTATGGAGTAGGCTTTAAAGACCTTGATAAGATTGTAGCTAATGAGAATCTTATTATAGATAACCGCATAGGAATTTATATGGATAATTCCCCGACTTCGGTTGATTCATGGAACACTCTTCAGAACAACATCATAGCTTTTAATGATATAGGTATGTCTTTTATGCCATCCATAGAGAGAAATATTATTGTATTAAATACTTTTGTTGATAATGTTCAGCAGGTTGAGGTAAGGGGGGGAGGAAGCTTAGAAGGTAATAATTGGTACGCTGAGGGAAAGGGAAACTATTGGAGTGATTACGTTGGATATGATGAAAATAATGATGGGATAGGTGAGATCCCTTATAAATCCGAGAGCCTTTTTGAAAGTATTATAGATAGATACCCGAATTTAAGAATATTTGTTTTCAGCCCTGCAGCTCAGGCAATCGAGCTTGCCTCAGATGCTTTTCCAGTTATTAAACCCGATCCCAAGGTCACAGATAATTATCCGATTGTGAACTATAAGATCCCAAAGAGATACCAATCAGGAGAAAGCGGTTTTTCATTTAAACTTTTTCTTATATCATTCTTAATGCTTTTAGTGCCTGCTACATCATACCTGCTAATCAGAAAAAGGATTTAATAGGAGTGTTTTTTGATACGGATAAAAGATGTAACAAAAAAATTTAAGGACGTTGTCGCAGTTGATTCCGCGAATTTAAATATACAAGAGGGTGAATCAGTTGCTCTTCTCGGCGCAAACGGGGCCGGAAAAAGTACACTCATTAAATGTATTCTTGGCCTTCTAGATTACAAAGGGAAAATAGAGATCCATGATTATGATATAAAAGATAATTCCAAGCTCTCAAAATCACTTATAGGATATGTACCTCAAGACCCGCTTTTCTATGATATGAAAACATTCAATATTCTGGACTTCTTTGGCTCTATACGTGGAGTAAGTAAGGAAACAATAAATCACCTATTAGGATTGGTTGGTTTGGAAGATCACAAAAATAAGCTAACTTCTGAGTTGTCTGGCGGAATGAGGCAGCGTCTTTCTTTTGCAATCGCTCTGCTTTCAGACCCTCTTATTCTGATACTTGATGAACCTACTTCGAATCTAGATGCTAATGCTAGGGACGATTTTCTAAGACTTGTAAAAAGCTATAAAGAGGAAGGTAGAACGGTTCTATTTTCTTCTCATAGGCTTGATGAAGTGTATTTTCTTGCAGACAGAGTACTTTTTATGAAATCTGGCAGAGTAATTTTGGATGAACGACCACAGAATCTGACCAAATCATTGGGAATAAAGATAAAGATGAATCTTTGGATACCAGAACCTAGTATTAATGATGCAATTTTTATATTAAAAAATGCGGGGTTAGAGAATGTAGGGAGAAATGGATCAGGGCTTTATGTTGAAGTTGATGAAGGACAGAGAGGTCTACCATTTGAAAAGCTAATAAAGGGGAATATACCGGTTGAAGATTTCACAATTGAGGAGTCTTCAATGGAAACTTTAATAAATAACATAGAGACAAATGGATACTAGAAACGTTATATTGATTATGAAAAAGGAAGCTGCAGAATCCCTTAGGAATAGATGGTTTATTTTATACACCATCTGTTTTTCAGCTCTTGCCTTGCTTGTATTACTCTTCTCAACTATGGGTGGAGATATTGCGGGATTTACAGGGTTCAGTAAGACAGCAGCGAGTATTATTAATCTTGTATTGCTTTTTGTTCCTCTAATATCAATTATTACTGGAGGTGTAAGCATCTCTCAGGAAAGAGAAAATGGTACGCTCGCATATTTACTCTCTCACCCGATTAACAAAAATGAAATATTTTTAGGAAAGTTTCTAGGAATACTTTTGGCAATTTGGTTTTCAATACTCATTGGTTTTGGTCTTGCTGGACTTGGAGTTGCTGTTGTAGATGGTCAGGGGGAAATCACGGGATATCTAATTACAGTTTTCCTCTCAGCATTACTTGCTGCTTGTTTTCTAAGTATAGGGTTTTTGGTTTCTGTATATTCCTCTAAGGCTTCAAAAGCTATAGGGATTTCAGTTTTTCTTTGGCTCCTTTTTATAATTCTAGGAGATCTAGGGATTATGGGAACTACAGTTGCTATGGACTTGGGTATTAAACAGGTTTTTGGACCNNTTAAACAGGTTTTTGGACTTGCTCTATTAAACCCTGCTGAAGTCTATAAAATATCATCAGTTCTTGTACTAAGTCCAAGGTTTGAAATTCTGGGCCCAGTTGGTATTTATGCCGTGAGAACCTTCGGAGAGCAAGGAGTACTTCTCCTTCTGTCTATCATTATGATTCTTTGGGTTTTGATTCCTCTTGGATTAGCTTATATGGTGTTTACTCGTTTCAGGAAGGAAGAGATATGAAACATTTTTTGTTGCTGGTTATTATTCTTATAACAGTAGTTTCCTGCAGTGACGATCGCCAAAGCGGTCCTGTGGAAATATACTACGGTGAGGATATATGTGAGAGATGTAAAATGATTATCAGCGAAAAAGATTTTGCTGCACAGTATAAATTATCTAATGTTAAAACTGTTAAATTTGATGACCTAGGCTGCATGTTTCATTATATGAAAAAAGAGAATCAGTCCATATCTAGTGTTTATGTATTTGATTATAGTTCAAAAGAATGGATTGACGGCAAGAGTGCATATTATGTTTGGTCTGAAAATATTACTACCCCGATGGGACATGGGCTCCTAGCTGTTAAAAATACTCAGGACGCTCAGGTCTTAGTTAGAGAACAAAACGGTCAATACTTAGGTGACCTGAAGTCTGCATCGAGCTGTTTCCTGGATGATAAATGCAATAATCAAGATTAAATGTTGGATGCAATTTTAATTGCGATAACTGCTTAGTGTACATTTATATAATCATCTAGTGAAAAACTATTTGGATTGGTTCCAAGTGTATCAACTAACGCGAGCCAAGGGTTAGATGTGACAAGTCTAGAATGAAACGTTCAAGTCACAACTGCCTGTAAATTCTTAATTTGAAGCGAGTTCTGAATATTATGCATGAACCTCTGTCTAGTTAGTTCAATAATATTTGTTCGGAATGTGTCCAGTAAGGGACATTTTTCAATATTTTCAATGAGTTATAATACTTTGAGTTTTTTTTGTAGTTTAATTCTGGATAGAGATGCTTAAATTTAGATTAATAAACATCCTTAGTAATATCTCGGAGTTGCTTCCATTAGCTTTTCAATGTTTCACTGGGCGATTCACTGAACAACTTCTTATATTGGATTGAAAAATTACCAAGATTATTAAAACCAAATTCTATAGCAACATTACTAACTGTTTCGTCATAGGGTGAGGATCTTATTAATTGCTCACGTGCAGCATACAGTCTTCTTTCTCTCAAAAAACCTAAGCGTGTAATGCCATAACGCTTTATAAATGCTCCTACGACCTTGAATTTGCTACCCTCTCACCATTATAAGTTTTTTTCTTATAAATCTCAAAATTCGAAGTTAGGGTAAAGTCTGAAAAGTTATTCAACTTTCAATGCTTTACCTTTAGTTTAAGGAAGAGTTAACACTAGGAATGCTGCATAAAAAGCCTTTCACTGATCAGTATTTATGTCATGAATCCAACTTAATAAATTTTTAGAATCTGCAGTTTTATTATTGCGACTACTCATGGACGGATTTCCCAACTACAAAGAGTTGAAAGATGTGTAAGATATATCGGGCTGCCTAAATTCAATATGTTCTTAGCTTAATGTAAGATAGATTGAGAGTATCACGAAAATCGCGATTGATAGTACAAATAAGAAAGCACCAGCGCTTTGTTGATCACTCATTATTGCCTCCAATAATATTTAATAAACGTGTCACAGCAAAATATAACATAATTTTATTTATTTGATAGCCACAAAAGTGGCAAAACATGAATTTTTATGCAATACATCCACGCTCCTAAAACCAACCTTTCTAATAAGCTCCATTTGGTATGAAAGGCTTCTTGGAGAATCCTCTTTGTCTATATAATCGAAAACTTTATCCCGATAATCACTGCCTCCAATAGATTCTAGGTGGTCACTATATCTGTTCCACATAGCATTATGAATAGCTTCATGCTGATGCTGGACCATGTCACTTACAAAGAATGCCCCGCCATCCCTCATGATGTTATATATTCTCTTAAATGAGGATTCCCAATCAATATCATCTCTTAAATGATGCAAAACTGCAGCAGCGATTACCAGATCATAATGAGAATACTGAAGATCAAGTTCCCTAAAATCAGCATGATACAGGTTTACTTCTCCAGGTTTTTCCTTTGATATACGCTCTTTTGCTTTCTCGAGCATAGGAAGACTTATATCTATAAGATCACAATTGATCCCAGGTCTCTCTCTTAATATGGAAATCGTGTTATTGCCTGCACCAGCACCAATGTCCAACAAGTTTTTTGCATCAGGTTTAATAGTGGCTGCTACTTTTGATATTAGCTCAAGCATCAAAGGAGCATCAACCACAGCTTGCTGACCAGTCTCTAGGTTAGAAAAACGTTCTACATTACTATCAAAACGTTTCTTAATTTCCTCAACAGTAGATTTTTTGTTAAGAGGTGTTTTCATCCAGGATCTCTTGGAGTGTAGAAGTTTTAACCATCATGGGTATATGAATTACTCCGTATATAGTTTTTTCATCTTCGAATTGAATAAAACCTAATTTTTCATAAAAAGGTACCGCGTATCTAGAAGAATTCACAGTTATATTAGAACTTTTGCATATCAACGGCAATACTTCTTTTATTAGTCCTCTTGCAATACCTCTTCGATGAAAAGCTTTATCTACATATAGCATAGATATATGGTCGTTAGCCTTAACCTCAATCATTCCCGCTAACTTGCCATCGATTTCTGACACCATTGCAAAGTAGCCAGATTCCAGACGCCTTTTGAAAGCCCGTGGATTTGCATATTTGAAGAATTCCTCCACCCCCTCCTCAGAGAACTCGGGGGCAATAAACTCATTGAAAGTTCTTGCAACTAGGTTGCAAGCCTCTACTACTTCACCATTTTTTAGTGTTCTTATCTCAAATATTTTGCTCATGTTTTTAAAAAGGAATATATATGAAAATTCACTCTATTAAAGTAAACATTTTGATTAATAAAGTGGCTCTTCTTGCTTATAATTTAAGCTATAGATTTTTTGCAGATTTAGTATATATTTTCACACTCAAAAAATAGCCAGTAATTATTAATACAATCTTAATATTTTAAGATTACTACTATTGNNATTGCCAATATTAATTTGAATAACTATTGATTTGTTCAACATATAAACTAAGGAGAAAGGGGAGAAAATATTATGATTGCTGAGATAGCAAATCCATCTAAAGTAAAATCTGCAGATATTGTAGTGGGTATACCTTCGCTTAATGAAGCGGATTCAATTTATTTTCCAGTAGAGCAGGCGAGCAAAGGGCTTAGCATCTATTTCCCTCATGAGTCCTCAGTGATTGTGAACGTCGACAACGCATCTGATGATGGTACAAAAGATGCTTTTTTTAACACGCCAACAAAAGTACCTAAAATTTATGCATCAACACCAAAGGGTGTTAGAGGTAAAGGGCGTAATATTCGTAACCTGCTGGAGATTGCTACAGGCCTTGGAGCAAAATCTATAATCCTTTTAGATGCAGATTTAAGAAGCCTAACACCAAGATGGATTAAGTACTTTATGGAACCCCTTACAGATGGATATGATTTTGTAGTGCCCATATATATGAGACACAAATATGACGGCACTATCACAAATAATATTGCTTATCCAATGCTTAGGACACTGTTTGGTTTAAGAATTCGCCAACCTATAGCAGGTGACTTTGCAATTTCTGGTAGGCTTGCAAATTGTCTATTATCTGAACCATCATGGGATGAGGATATATTTAACTTTGGAATTGATATTTGGATGACCAGTGTTGCTATATGCAGAAACTTCAACGTTTGCCAGGCATTTTTGGGCTCAACTAAAACACACCGTCCTAAAGATCCTGCTAGTGATCTAGGACCTATGTTCTCTCAAGTTGTAGGAACCATATTTAAGTTAATGAAGAATTTTGAATATGTATGGAGAGATATACAAGAATCACGTCCTAGTGTGATATATGGATTCGGGCTTGGTCAATCTGGGGTAAGTGAAGAAGTTAAAGTTAACACTGAACTACTACATAAATCATTCTTGCAAGGCTTTGAGGACTACGGAGAAATCTGGCAGCAGGTTCTTATGCCATCAAACCTTCAAGTA
>JABAHR010028595.1_pt1 | contig 11390 bp, 21 predicted proteins | sample 7062101 | NCBI WGS metagenome assembly JABAHR01 (sample SAMN14534553, study PRJNA622989) | marine sediment metagenome | biome: marine biome [ENVO:00000428]; feature: marine pelagic biome [ENVO:01000023]; material: deep marine sediment [ENVO:00002113] | place: India: Gulf of Kutch | collected...
TTTAGTCTAAGGGAGACATTGATGCAGAAACTCCCCAAATAAAAATAGTGAGTCCCAAGCCATCAGAGAATATAAATTATGCTTTGCTTGAGGATAGTGATATGGATGGGGATAAAGAGTTTCCGATAACTATTGTTGTTAGCGATAACTACTTGGTTGCTGGTGCTTTAGCCTCTGGTGCTGATCCCGTAGAGAGGTATAGCTTGCCTCAAGAAAGTGGAGTAGGGCATGCTCATGCATACTGTGCTCCTGTTATAGATGTTATGGCAATGGTGCCGGATATAGATATTGCCCCAGGGGAAAATCCAATGATTAGTATAAGCAGTGTTGAATTTGTTGCAGAAGCAAATCGTTCAGATGAGGTTTGTGGNNGCCGTAGAGAGGTATAGCTTGCCTCAAGTAAGTGGAGTAGGGCATGCTCATGCATACTGTGCCCCTGTTATTGATGTTACGACGACAGTGGCTGTGCCTGATATAAATGACACTCCAGGGGGAAATCCAACGATTAATATAAGTGGCGTTGAGTTTGTTGCGGATGAAAATCGTTCAGACTTTGTTTGCGGGTTCTGTGTGTTTGGTGCATGCACTCAAGAAACTGGTTATCAAGTATGTAGCACAAGATGCGAGTTGCAGGGTGGAGATAATATAGAATTTGGAGAGCCTTACAGAGTAATTGTTGATACTACACAAAACTCACATGATCCAAGGATGAAACATCATCCTCGTGATGTTCCTCCAGGGGACCAGGTAATTGTTACATTCACAAATCCTGAATAAGGTCTAGAATAAGCTATATAATATTGCTAAACGTTAAACACAATAGGGAGCCTGCTATTTGCTTAGCAAGGCTCCTTTTTTATTATGGACAACTAAATAAATCGCTTACTGTGCCAGTGTACTTTGCAGCAGGATAGCTTTGCATGGCTGCGGTTGTGGTCCACTCATATATTCCAAAAAACTTATTTGGCGCGCTTATATTGCTCTCGTCCTCATCAAACCACTCAAAATAGAAAGACTGGATCTGATTTGTGCACGCCCAGGTTTTATAAGTATCTAGCATAGTAGTAAGGTCGGCATACAGCGAAGGGTCGTTCGCGCCAGGATTAGCAGTGTTACCTGTTGTGTACCCTGTTTCAGCTATGAATGATTTGCCCAAACATTCCATTGGGGTGTTTGTCTCATACCAACCTGTGATGCTCACATCCACACACTGTGGAGGGGTGTTGCAACCGCCAGGAGTGTCTGGTCCAGTGCATACGGTTGTAGGCCCTGGAGGACTTTGTCCTTTTAGAGGGCAGTATAGATCAAACCCAACTGCATCTATATCAGTTGCCTGGCAGTAATCTGCTGCGCTTGGGCTTGAGGTGGGTATGCCGACAAGAGTTGTCGCTATCTTTACATCTGAGCCACCTGTAATGCTGTTAAGTGCAGCGCGCAAGTTAGTAGCGGCCATTCCAATAAGGGAAGGGCTGCACGGTGTACAGCCAAAACTTCCGTTTACTTCATTTCCAAGAATAATTCCAACAATAGTGCCGTCTTTAATATGCGGCTCAAGCGGGGTTATGTATGGCGGTCCAAACTGCCCTATCAGATATGTTGTTGCAAAGCTGGGGTCGCTTGCGAGTGATTGAATAGTAGCATTCTCTGTTCCTACTACAACTTTTACACCCTGTTTGCTTGCTGCCTCTGTCACGCTGTAATTAGGGGAGTATAACCTCATGACATTTGCACCCACAGTGCTCATCTGCATTGTGTCTGTTTCATAACACGCAACACATTCGTCTAGCGTGCAAAACGGGTTAGGGCTTCCGGTGCAAGCTGGCATTGGAGCGCTTGGGTTATTGACAAAAGCTGCGTTCACATTACATCCGTCCATAGAGATATCGCGGTTATTTCTACACCTAGAAACACTAGTCCATGAGTAGTCCACACCAAACTGACCTCCGGGGAATATGAAGGTTGGTACAGCGCCAAAACCTCCGCCGTTGTCGTCCCCGCCAGAATTGTTATTTGAGTTGTTGCTGCATCCGCCAACACTGCCCAGAATAATAAATGCTATTACTACTGTAGAGATGAAATATTTAGTAAGATTGATAGATAACGTAGATATTCTCATCGAAATACCTTCATTAAAAAATACTATACCCGTTATTGTATATATAAAACAATAGAACGGCACAAATCTAAAGCTTTATTACAAAAATGCTCTTGCATACAAGCGTTTGATTGTGGTACCGACGTTGGCACCAAGGATGATTCCGATAGCCTGCTGCAGGGTCATAAGCCCAGCGGTGATAAATCGCACAACAAGCACTGTGGTTACGGATGAAGATTGGATAACAGCGGTGGTAATGGCACCGGTGATTGCTTCCATAAAGCGGTTTTTAGTAAGTTTTGCAAGCAAAGCACTCATACCCTCACCAGCAACTACTTTTAATCTATCGGTCATCTGCTCCATTACAAAAAGAAATACAGCAAGCCCTCCAAAAAGGCCCATTACAATCTTCCAAGCGCTAAAGCCTGTGTCCCCGACTGCCACTCCAAGAGCTGGAGCTGTAGTTAGCAAAGTCGTCCCAACAACTAGAAGCAGCATATATTTAGATCCTAGTATTTTGCATATTTTCATCCTAATATCACCTTCGCTATGCTGATAAATTGTTAGTAAGATATACGCTATCATATATTATTTAGAGTATCATTACAGATATCTATGGCAAAACATTAAATGGAGGAATAAATGGATATAGATCAAGAAACATACGATATGATAGCGGAAGTTATTCACAGCGATTCAAGCCCTGTGGGAATTGATGCAAAAAAGACCCATATTCTAATTCTGCATAAGCTGACTCAAATCGAGAGGCGTTTAGATAAAATTGAGAGCAAATTAGATACTCATAATCACCATGATTAGATGTGCTGTTAAATTAGTTTTAGTATCTACTTAGATAGCATGGATCTGTTTTACGAGGGCAGGGGTCTATCTAGAATAAAGCTTGGCCAGAAAGATGCAGGATGTGTAGATTCAAGAGTTGCTGCAAATATGAAGAACCCAAGGGCAATCGAGCTAGTTGAGAAGCATTGTGATGTGGAATAGGTCATAGAAGATCATAAATTATATAAATCAGTATTAAGGTCCTTAGTGACCAGCTTATAGTCCTTACCCAATTATACGACACTAATTTATCTATCACTAACGCATTATACCCAGCCCCTAGTTTTCTGTGCTGAGGTATCTGTATAAAAATTGTGGAAAGCCAAATTAGAACTAGAAATATAAAGGATAAAAAAAATAAATTGTAGTTAGTGCCATCTAAATAGTTGCTTATTGCTAATACTATCCCTGAGACGAGCTCAATAGACATAATCGGAGCCACTATAAATGTGATCAGTTTTGAATGCCGCCTCTCATAGTCAATAAACTGTTCACTTCTAATTTGTTTGAATAGTGGATAATGAACTATCTGCACCATCCAGACAAGACCGGTCATAAACAAAGTTGACACAAAATGTAGAATAAAAACTTCAGTCATTAAATCTTTCGTCCGCCAAAAAGAGCAATCTCAAACTGTTTGAAGTAGCAGTCCACATCCTTAAAACCGATATCCCTGAGCCATTCACATTGTAAATCGGGAGAGACAAGCTGGTCTTCATCTTTGTCGGGTCTGTTCTTGAAAGCATTTAGTATAGCTTCTCTTTTTGATTTCGGGACAGATTTTAATTGATAAGAATGCAAGTGATCTGCATAGTATTCTTCAAATAACCTGCTTACCTCAGCAGTACTCGATGCTACATGTTCTAGATTGAGGAATATACCTCCTTCTGAAAGTAGGGCATATAATTCAGAATATAACTCCTTTTTTCTCTCGTCCCCCTGATGGTGTATTGCAAAACCGGATATTGCTACATCGAAAGGCTTAAATTGTTCTAAGCTTTCAGTCCATTTGGTATAAGAAAAATCAGCTTTTACAATGCTAGATCTAGTATTATCTGCAAGATTGGTCCTTGCTGCATCCAGCATATGGTCAGAGAAATCAAGGAAGGTGCATTCTGCTGTGAGGAATTTAGACAACAAAAAGCTGCCAAGGATCCCGTCTCCGCAGCCAAGATCAAGTATATTGGAGACATTCGGACACCAATTTTGAATAATACTTTCTATTATTCCAAGCTGAAGCTCGGTACCCGGCACGGCCCCTCGCTCGGACTCAATGAAATATTTAACGTTCTCTTCAATTTGCCACGAACTTTTGTTTCTAGTCATATTATTATGCAATAGATATTATCATTTGAGCACTTGATTACAATTGTTATCATATGATAATATGAAACCATGTTCTGACGGTAACATACCAAAACAAAGGAGACGATCTTGAAACTCAGAATACCAATCTATATAGCCATATTTTTAATCACCGGACTTTTTCTTCTGGCAAGCGGGTCTTACGCTCAGGACAATGTTAGTCTTGGATGCTGTAAGACTGTAAAAGGCAAACCAGAATGTGTTGGTTGCGGAGACGGAGAGGCCAACTGTGCAGTTGACGGCTCTCTTTGCGTTGAGACAAACTCCTTTACGCTCTCCGAGATCTGTATAAATAGCGAGCTTGCAGGACAGGCTGAATGCAGACCGGCCGAGGGCAGCGGGTGCTGTGTGGATTCTGAGAATTCTTGCTCAGATGATGTGCAATTTGACGCTTGCTCAGGACAGCACTGGTTCGAGGCCACATCTTGCTCAGCAGTAGTAATGTGTATGCCCGACAAAGCTGCAAACATTACAGACAAGATTATAATAGTGCTTGCTATCGCAATAGTAATAGTACTATTGATCTTGTTCAGAAGGAAAAAGCCGGCTTAACGTAAAATCGCTATTTTGAGATAAAGCATTTCTGGTCGACTAATCTATCGTAGGTTTTCTTTATAGCTATAGTGATTTCTGGATACGCCTGTTCAGGTTTTGGAACTGCTCTCAATTTGTTCTCAGCATTTGTTATGGACGATATTAATCCATAGACGTCAATCCCCAGAGCGTTAGCATGTCCTTTGGCCATGTGTAAATTTTCCATAATATTGCCTTTAGGTATTTCATCTTTAGTATCACAACCCGCATGAGCCCATACAAGCTGTATTCCTGTGTTAAGTATATGCTGAACAAGCAAGTATTTCTTTTTGATACAGGTCGTTATGGTCAATTTTGAGTGTGACACTTCCGTCTTTTGGAGGGTCTAAAGGAATAGGTGCATATGTTTTATCTATTATAAATCCAAGATCTTCCATTGAAGAAGATCTCTCTTTAATTGATGCACTTTCTAAACCTATCTGAACCCTAAATTCATCAATTACTTTCACGAGTTGGACACCATTAATCAGAGATATTTACAGAATAAATTTTTTCTGATTGTTCAGAAGTGTACATTCAAGCTGTAGCGATAAACGAATTAATCTAAAACTTCTGCATTTAATTCAATAATATTCCCGTCAGGATCAGATATATGAAGCTGGGGCCATGGGGCAGGGCTGTCTGGGGTTGCCACGTGTGGAACACCTGCATCTTTTACAGTCTTAAGAGCGTTCTTGTAACTCCGAACACGAAGGGCAAAGTGGCCATGATTGGGAATTACATTAGTTGTTCCTCTAAGGGTAGAGGAATCTGGGACCAGCATTAAATGAAGCTGTCTTCCTTCTCCCAAGTCATACCAGGCTACTCTGAAGGAAAAGTTTGGGCTCTCTATTTCTTTTAGCCCTAGAATATCCTCATAGAATTCTTTTGAACGTTCAAGATCCGTAACATTTATTGCTATATGATGAAGCATGAGCACTTCTACCATTATCCCGCCTCCTATAAGAAAGATGTTATTAAAATCTTAACTTGAATCCGGTATAGTTGCTATATATACATACTATAAGGAGGGAAATAATGTCTACTTTAAAACAGGCGATATTACAGTTCTACGAGGCGCACAATGAAATATTTGAAGGCAATCTTGCGCCGATGGAAGAGGTATGGTCTCACGCAGAAGATGTAACTTACATGAGCCCAATTGGTGGGATTCTAGTAGGGTGGGATGCCACGCGCGACTCCTGGAGCAAGCAGGCAGAGTTAAAGCTTCATGGGCACGTATATCCTATTGATAAAACCGTGATTGAGGGCTCAGACATTGGAATTTGCAGCAACTATATAGTTGGTACTAATTATGTAGTTGACGGCAAAGAAGTACATCCTAACATAAGAGCAACAACTATTTTCAGAAAAGAGGGTGGTGAGTGGAAAGTGATAGGTCACCATACTGACATAATGCACTGGCTGCAGAAAGAAGTTGGCTAAGCTGGTATAATTCTTTGCTGTGAAAAAAATAACATTAATATTAATCACAACGTTGTTGCCTATAGTTTCCTGCTCTAACAACAACGATGGATCTAAGAATCAAGCTTATCTTGAACTAGCATACGAAAGTATTGTTATTGAAGATTATCATTCTGCAATTGAGAATTTTAATAAGGCTATAGAAGTAGATCCAGAAAGTGTAGAGGCCTACAACATGAGGGGCCTTGTACTTGGTATTATGGGTGATTACAGCTCGGCGCTTGCAGATTTTAATAGGTCCATACAAATTGATCCTAACAATGCAGAGGCCTATAAGTCAAGAGGTATCACAAAACTGCACCTCAAACAAAAAGCAGAAGGATGTAAAGATCTAACTCAAGCTGCTAAGTTGGGATATGCAGGCGGGTATGATCTCGTGAACGAATTTTGCAAATAAAATTAACCTTGGGAGTATAGAAAAATATGAATACACAATTCTATAGATATTTAGCCATCTTATTTGTTTGTAGCTTCTTCTTCCAAGCAGCAGCATATGCCGAGCGTGATCATCTTTTTACTGAGGATGAGGCAAAACAGCTTAGGTATACAGATGATGAGTGGAAGAAGGAAAAACTTCCTAAGAAAAAGCCAGATACACTGGATCGACCAAGCATTAAGTTTGAAGAGCCGCTTGTTGAGGATACGGACAAATGGCCTACTATTATTGCTGTAGACCCGGCAAATGTGTTCATTGTTATCAAGCAAAACGATTCTCCTCTAGACCCAGGGACACTAAAAGTCTGGGGAGAGAAGTTTTTTGTTCATATAGATGTTACAGATAGGGTGCTAAAATACTTCAAAACCAATAAAGAAGGGGCAATCCTTTACGCAAAAGATATTCACATCCCTAAAGGCCATTATAAAGTCGGAATCAGCATAAAAGACATAAATGGCAACAAGATGGAGAAGAAATACCGTCTAAAAGTGGAATAATTATCCTTATTCCTCTTCCATCTCTACAATATCAAACTTCTCGTCCGCATGTATATAGAAAATGCAGTCCTCACCTGTATAGCACTTCGTAAAATGCACTTTATCAGCTGGGACATACCAATAGGAGCCTGTTTTGAGCTCAGGAGGGTTATCTTCGCCGTCAAACTTGTGAACCATAGTGCCTGATATTACTACACCATGATATGGGTTGTTGTGAGTGTGCTTAGGAGTTTGTGAATCTGCCTTCATTCTGCCAATTGTTCCGTGCGCTCCCTCCTTCATATCCCCATGGGCTATTGCCATATGAACATAAGGGGTTATTTCGTTGAATTGCATATCCTCATGAGGGATTTGTGATACTTCATCAGAGCTAACAGCTCCTAGTGTAAGAAGTAAGGTTATTAAAAGTGCAGAAAATAGTGATTTCATAACTTGCCTCCACTTAGAGTTTGAACGCTTATCAGAATAATAGCTCAAAGCCTAATAATTTCATATTAATTATAGTAGTATTATTCATAAGTTCATTCCTTTTGGCGGAGGATTATATGAGAAACATCTTTTTGTTAATTATTTCTATTGCTATAGGGCTTGGAGCTAGTATTGAAGCTTTATCCCGTTGCGAACCAAAGGGTCCAAATCAGTTTGAATGTAATTCCTTGGAGCCTAACCCTGATCCAAACGGTCTACAGGAAATGGCTAACGACAATGGCGTTACTGTACATGTCCTCGAAGATGGGAATATAGACACAAATAATTTCTCTGCAATTACGGTAGGTAATGGACCTAACCATATAGAAGTTATGAAAGCACCTGTGATTGGTTTTAGCAGAGCAATTAATGTTGGTACTAATTCCGATGTAATTATTATTGAAAACTCTCATTTAGAAGGACAGGGTGCGGTATTCTTCTTAGATGCGGGTAACAATATGCTTACTATTACAGACTCAACTATAATAACCACTGTTGGTGGTGTGACTATTCCTGTAGGGGAAGGCAATGATACAGCTGTAATTACTGGTACTACAATTATGTCTGGCCCAGGTGTAAGTCGTTCTTTTACAGGCGGCCTGGGAATGGAAGATCTTCCGATCACAAACTCTACAATTATTAATACTTCAGCGGATGCTACTGTTTCTCTAGGAGCCGATGATGATAAAGTCTTTGTCTCACATTCAACAATTACAAATATTACAAATGATTTCCCACTTATTGGTGCAGCAGGAAATGACGAGCTAACAATTGGTACTGCAGCTATAGTACCTGGGGGAATAGATTGTGACGGGGATATGTCTGTGGGTTTTGATACTTAAATATTTGCAATGGAAGTGCCTGAAAATCAATTAGACGCCCTCACAGAAGAAATTGAAAACCTACCAACACGTGACGGTACAATTACAATTAATAATATCCTCTATGAATATAGAAACTGTGATGTTACTGAAGCCAATCTAGGTATAGCTGAGCCGATTCCAACATTATCTGGATGGGGAATACTTGCTATGGCCGCGTTGCTTGGTATAGCAGGGTTTATAATCGTAATAAGAAGGAGAAGCACTACCCACTAGAAGTAGAGTGATAAATTAGGCTCTTGTGTTATCTTATTCGCAACCTTTTCGGATGGAGCCGCAATTTGACCAATACAACTCGCTTCTGGCTTACCACATTAATACCCTTTGGCCTTGGATATTTCATCAACATGGTGTTTCGTTCTGTAAACGCCGTACTTGCTAATCCAATAATGGTTGATCTGTCTCTAAATCATGTGCAGATAGGTTTTATTACGTCCACTTTTGTGCTTGCTTTTGCAATATTCCAGATACCTCTCGGACTAATAGTTGACTCCTGGGGTGCAAGAAAAACACAGATTGCGCTTTTTGTAGTCGCCGCTTTGGCAATAGTACTCTTTGGTCTGTCTTCTAGTGTGCTAAACCTCTCCATTACAAGGGCGCTTCTAGGTATCGGGATGGCAGGGAGCTTTATATGTGCCGTAAAAGCCATAACCGACAGGGTCGAACCTGATAAGATTCCATACTACACAGGCATAATTCTGGCGTTCGGCGGGGTAGGCGCACTCTTAGCAACCACGCCAGCAAAGATCTTCCAGCTCAATTTTGGCTGGAGAACCCTATGCATTACGCTCGGGGTGCTCACTTTTCTCATTGCAGCCCTAATATTCCTAGTAAATAAAGACAATAAGACGGGTGGAGAGAAAGAAAGCCTGGGCGAGAGTATGAGGGGTTTAGTAAATGTATATAAAAATGGCTTTTTCTGGAGAATCTCTCCACTATTAATCTTCTAATTGGGTGGTTTTATCGCAATGCAAGGCTTGTGGCTAGGCCCTTGGATGACTAACGTTGTTGGGTTTACACACTTTGAGAGTGCAAATTATCTACTAGTTATAGCAGTATCAATGATATTTGGCTTCCTAAGCGGTGGGTTGTTTTCAAATATTGCCCATAAACTAAACGTCACGCTTGCTGCAGTAGTAGCAACGGGTATTGGGATTCATGTTCTTACAATGATTGCCATAGCTATGAATTTCACCTCTACCCACTACATAATTTGGTTCATATACGGCTACTTTGCTCAAGTCACTCTTGTTAACTACTCTATCATTGCTCAGCATTTCGGGCCAAAAATAAGTGGAAGGGCTCTTACAGCTGTAAATATTCTAGTTTTCCTATTTGCATTTATTGTTCAGTATCTATTTGGTGTGATTGTTCACTATTGGCCTAGATTAATGGATGCCACTAAGGCAGATGGTTTTATTGTGGGCATGTGGGCACTGATCATACTAAATAGCCTTGGCATCATTTGGTATATTGTCTACAGACCGACCGCAAAACCTCAGAATTAACTTACAGCAAATTATTCTTATCTTTCTGCACTCTAATAAGTATAATATATAGCTATATGACCAGGTTAATCGTATTTTTGGGATCTGCAATATTTCTTGGACTAATAGCTGTAATATACTTCGAGCTTGGTTATGTTCGTTTTAATTACCCTGATAAGTCCAAGTACCCAGTGCATGGGCTTGATATCTCTCATCATCAGGATGTAATAGATTGGGATGTGCTAGCACGAGAGGATATAAGCTTTCTCTTCATTAAGGCCACTGAAGGTGGGGACCACAAAGATACGCAATTTGCGCGCAATTGGCAGAGGGCAGGGGAGGCAGGCATAGCCAGAGGCGCTTATCACTTCTTCACTTTCTGTAAGACTGGAGCTGAGCAGGCGAGAAACTATATTGAAACAGTACCGGTCTCTAAAAACACACTGCCACCAGTGATAGACCTTGAATTTGGCGGTAATTGCAGTGCAAGACCTCCGAAAGAAGAAGTGCTTTCAGAAATTGCTGAATTTTCTAGGATTGTTAAGCAAAAATATGGTAAAACCCCAATCATTTATGCAACAAGACAGTCATATAAGTCCTTTTTTTCAGGAGAGGATGTCGATTATCCAATCTGGATACGCAATATCTACCACAAGCCCACGCTACCTGACGGCAGAGAATGGACTTTCTGGCAATATGCCAATCGTGGACGCCTCTATGGAATTAAAGGGTTTGTTGACTTCAATGTATTTAACGGAACACCCGAAGAATTTGAGACATTCGTCTCAAATAATTAACTAAGCAGCATTTTTGTCTTGCTTAGGCATTTGGCAAACGTTGTCTTCAAGCTTCGTTACTCTTTTGTAAAGCCCGGTTTTTGTAAACACTTTACAAATGTAGTATTCAGTTACCAATGAGCCGCGTTTGTTCTTTTTCTCAAAAGCCATTGTGCAGACTAGCTGCTCACCGTGCTGTCTTGCACGTCTAAGCTCAGTAATCCAGACTTTGGAATATGGGTTTTCACTATCTAGCTGACCTGCTTTAAGCACTTCCGAGACCTCACCAGTATTGGTATCGATCATCTGAAGTGAATGCCAGTTATAACCAGTGTATTTATTATTCTTTTTCTTTATCTTAAATACATTTACAAATATTCTCTTGCTCTCAGGACATAGAATCACATCCTCATAAGTTAACTGCTTATTATTAGGTGTGATCTTATGGTATTCGTTTTCGCTAAAGTGCCTAGCATATATGCTTTTA
>JABAHR010021866.1_pt1 | contig 11386 bp, 10 predicted proteins | sample 7062101 | NCBI WGS metagenome assembly JABAHR01 (sample SAMN14534553, study PRJNA622989) | marine sediment metagenome | biome: marine biome [ENVO:00000428]; feature: marine pelagic biome [ENVO:01000023]; material: deep marine sediment [ENVO:00002113] | place: India: Gulf of Kutch | collected...
GCGGCGGACCAGTTGCGGTGCGGGGCCTTGTACTGGATCATCGCGACGAAGGGTTTCTTCCTGTCGCGTCCGTTCCTCAGCCACTCGATCCCGAAGTCGCTGACGAGGTCATTGCAGTGGCCCTCGTAGCGTTTCCGGGAGTTGTCCATCTCGATGAAGTCCGGATTGTAGTAGGAGCCCTGGCCGGGGAGGATGCGCCAGAAGTCGAAGCCGACGGGATTGGAGTGCAGGTGCCACTTGCCGATCATGGCGGTCTGGTAACCGGCCTCCTGGAGCATCCGCGGGAAGGTCTGTTGCAGCCCGTCGAAGTGGGACGACTCGTTGTCGAGGAAGCCGTTCAGGTGGCTGTGCTTCCCGGTCAGGATGTTGGCCCGGGAGGGTCCGCAGATCNNGTTCTCGAAGAGCATCCCTTCCTTCGCAAGGCGGTCGATGTGCGGGGTTGGCGCAATTTCATCGAACAAGCCGCCCGGGTAGGCCGAGATGGCATTGCAGGCGTGGTCGTCCGAGAACAGGAACACGATGTTCGGCTTCTCGCAGGGTGCGAGCGGGGCAAGGAGCAGGCAGCAGGTGACGAGAATGAGGGTGAGGCGTTTCATGGGACTTGGTTGTGGTTAGAAGAGCAGAGTGGAGGTGCTTTGCAAGACTTCGGCAGGACCAGTTGCACTGCGCCCGGTGCACGGAAGCCGGCCCGGCACGCGCCGGGCGGGTTACAGCACAACCTCGAAGTAAACGATCTCCCGGGCCTCGATTCCGTAGGATCCGCTGGCCCGGACCTCGCCGTCCGGGCCGACCAGCATGGAGGAACCGATACAGTGATGTCCGGCCCACCCGCCGTGCCTGATGAGCCCGACGTTGCTGACGCCGGCGATCCAGATACCCGTCTCCTTCGCCACCCGGCCGTAGACATCGCGCCAGAGTGCGCCATAGGGCTCCTTCCGCTGGTCGTGATCCGGCGGAACCACCCAGGCGCAGGGGGAAAGAATGAGTTGGGCTCCGCGCGCCGCGAGGGAGCGCGTGAGGCTTTCCCCGACGAAAAACCCGTCCGCACAAATCATCAGCCCCACCGTGCCGAACTCGGTTTCGCGGACGGCGGTGGCCTCCCTGCCGGTGGTGTAGATCTCCTTTCCGATTTCGAGTTCGTTGACCTTGCGATGTTTGAGCAACAACTCGCCTCCGGGACCCAGGAAGACCGCGGAGTTGTAGAGCCGGTCACCCTCGCGCTCGCTCAGCCCCGCGCAAAGGTAGATCCTGTTCCCGGCGGCGGCCTCGCTGAGGATTTCGAGACTCGTTCCTCCGGGGATCTCCCTGGCGGCCTCCCGCGCCGACTCGTCGCACCATCCGCAGTCGAGCACTTCGGGCAGGACCACGACCGTGGCGCCATTGGCCGCGGCTTCGCGAACGGTCGAGGCGGCCCGGGCCAGGTTGCCGGCGACATCCCCTCCGACCACCAGCATCTGCCCCATGGCGAGAGTGAAGGTTTTGGTTTCGGCACCGGTCACGGGCTGATAGATCAGCCCAATGCGCTTCCTTGGGAAACACCTTTTTGCCGCGCTCCTCTCGCTGACCACGGTTGGCGCCGAGCCGGCCCTGACCGGCAGCATCCTCGACGGGCACACCGGCGAGCCCGTCCCGGCCCGGCTTTACATCCGGAGCGCGGCCGGTGATTGGCATCACGCCCGTTCCCGGGGCGGGGTGGCGGTGCCCTACAAGGTCCAGCGTGGTCCCCGGAGTATCGAGGTCCACACCACCTTGTCGGCCCACCCCTTCGAGGTGGATCTGCCTCCCGGCACCTACACCCTGACCGCGGAGCGCGGGAAGGAGCACCATCCCGCGACCAGGCAGGTGGTGATCGAAGGGGAAAAGCCGGTGGGGGTTGAGCTCAAGGTCAAACGATGGACCGAGACCCCGCTCGCTTCGCGCGGCTGGTACAGCGGGGACACGCACGTGCATCGGAAGGTGGAGGAGCTGCCCACCCTGCTTCTCGCCGAGGACCTGAACGTCGGTCTTCCCCTTACCTCGTGGGTGACGGACTCGCGCGAGGCGCCCAGCAAGGCCAACAAGAATCCCGAACCGGTTCCGCCGGCCAGGCTGATCGAGGTGGACGACACGCACGTGATCTGGCCGGTCAACACCGAGTACGAGATTTTCACCGTGAACGGAAAGCGCCATACTCTGGGGGCGGTCTTCATGCTCAATCACCGGAAGCCGTTCGAACTCACCGCACCCCCGGTTGCGCCGATTGCGGAGGAAGCGCGACGCCAGGGTGCCATTCTCGATCTCGACAAGCACAATTGGCCCTGGAGCATGATGCTGGTGCCCGTGATGGGGGTGGAACTCTTTGAGTTGACCAACAACCACCTCTGGCGGACCGAGTTTTTCTTCAACCGGTGGCAGGCCGAGTACACGCCGACGCACTGGAGCATCGAGCGCGATGAGCACGGCTACACCGAGCGCGGGTGGATCGAGTTCGGATTCAGGAACTACTACGCCCTCCTCAACTGCGGCTTCGACATGAAGCCCTCGGCGGGGACCGCTTCAGGAGTGCACCCGGTGCCGCTCGGGTTCGGTCGGGTCTACGTGAAGGTCGAGGACGGGTTCACCTACGACAGGTGGCTCGAGGGACTGGCGGCCGGCAACAGTTTCGTGACGACCGGACCGATCCTGGATGTGACGGTGCGGGGAGGAAAAGGAAGGAAGCCGGAGCAGGTGTTTGTTGGAATGACCTACGAAGGCCGCCATCCGCCCGAGTCGATCGAGGTGATCGTGAACGGCCAGGTGGTGTGGGGCGGGCGGAGCGGGAAGAGGGGCGCCAACCCCACTCCCCGCGGCGGGTGGAAAACGCCTTACCTCGAGCACGGCTTTCCACTGAAGACCAGTTCCTGGATTGCGGTGCGGGCCTTCGAGAAGCGCCCCGACGGACGGCCGCGCTTCGCGCACAGCGCGCCGGTCTACATCGATCTCCCCGGCAAACCCCTCGTTCCGGACCGGGCCGATGTCGAGTATCTTGTGAAGCGGGTCGAAGACGAATTGAAACGGCACGAGGGAGTGCTGCCGGAAGCGGCGTTGGCAGAGTACCGTCGGGCGGCCGCCGCCTTCAGGGCCCGTCTCAAGCAGCCCGCGACGAGGTGATGGTTCGTGTTCTCTGCGTCGTGGCCTCCCTGGTGGCGTCGAGTGTCTGCGCGCTCCCACCGGGTGAGATCCGGCCGACCCGGCTGGCGGCCGAGCACCGGGAAGCAGCGGCCCTGTTGGCGAAAGGAGACTGGGAACGGGCCGCCGAGGCTTACCGGGCAATGGTTGCCCGGGATCCGGGCGATTCGCTCGCTCGGCAGGCACGATTGGGGGTGGCGCAGGCCATGGCGGCGGCGGGGAAGCACGACGAGGCGCTCGTCGAGCTCCGGACCCTGTTGGCGGTGACGGGAGAGCGGGCGGCCGGGGCGGTTCCCGGTCGGCAACAATTGGAAGGGGGATGGCTTCATGCGGTTCATGGTGCGATCGGGAGGCTCCTCGAGCAGCAGGGGAAACTCGAAGAAGCGGCGGCGGCCTACCGCGAGGCCGGGGAGGTGATTGCCGGTGACGAGACCCTCGCGGCCTGGCGGGCGCGGGCTGCGATGGACCTGGCCCGCTGCCTGGCCCGCCGCGGAAAGCCCGCCCAGGCCATCTCCCTCCTCACCGGCGGCCTTGCCGAACTGGCTGCCCCGGAGCTGGCCGGAATGCGCGCCCTCCAGATGGCGAAGTTGGGGCGGTATTATTTCGAGATCGGGGAACGTGACTGGGCGGTCACTTTGCTGGAGAGGATCCGGCGTGATCCCCAACTCGACCAGCAACAGTATGGAGCCGCTGAAGCCCTGGTGGAGGGCAAGCGGTGGAAGCCGGCCATCACCGGCAAGATGCGAACGCGGAAGGGACCCGGCCACCTTGCGATCGAGTCCACCAATTGCTTCGAACTGCGCCTCGCCCTCGCGGCGATGGAAGGAGATCGGAATGGTATCGAGCGGGGGGGGAGAGTCACCGGGTGGTTCAACCTGGAAGACGATCCCTTCAAGACCACCAACCTGGCCGGAGCCGGACCTTTCGGGCTGTTCGGCCTGGGGTGGGGGGACCTTCCGCCCACGGGGCGGGAAGATGGGGTCTTCGAGGTGCTCGAAGAAAACGAAGTGCGGGTGCGGACCCGGACTCGCCGGTTCGACCGGCCCTTCGAGATGGTCGACTGCACGTTCTATCCGGCCGGCCAGGTCGTGGTCGCGGCAAGCTTGGAGCCCGAAGCGGCCCAACCTGCCCGTCGGATCAGGAAGGTCAGCTTTCATACCGCGACCAATGCCCGGCTCAACTGGCGGGATGCGGGGGCCGGGAAGTCGCGCATGTCAGGGGAGGGACCGGCCGTGGACGAAACCCCGTTCGTCCTGGCCCACAGCAATTCCACTCCGTCGTTCCAGCGGTTCACGGCGGACGACATCCTGACCGTCCCGGCATGGGCCCATTCCGGCCGGGCTGTCATCAACGACGAGAGGCCGCTGCGCTGGCGTCGCTCGTCGATGCGGATCGCCCCCGTTGCACGCGGTCCGGCCCGGTCCCTCGCCGTTCAGTTGCGAGTCTACCCGAGGACCCTCGATTCCCCGGCCCTCGCCGAGCCCTACGCGGACGATTACCAGCAACCGGCCAGGCTGGAAGTCCGGCGGGGGTCGGTCATGAAGGACGATCCCGGTGATTTGGATGGTGATGGGTTCAACGAGGGCGAAGGTTGCTACGTGGTTCGAGGCACCGAAGCGGTCACCCTGGTGGCCGGGGAATTCACCCGGCACCAGCCGGTGTTCAAGTTTCTTGGATCGAGCGTGGATGGTATTCCTGATCTCGTGGTGAATGGCGAGCGGNNGGACCGGGGTGGACAGCTTCGTCATGCAGTGGCTGGGAACGATCGAAGCGGGAGATGAGGTCGACTTTGTCCTGGAATGAATCGCCTTCCGCCGGGCCTTGGGACGGTTGCGCAATGCCACCGGAAGGGCTAGACTCCCGGCGTCGTGATTCCTGGCGCGGTTCGCTTCCTGGTTGTCAGCGGTGCCTTGGCCGCCGTTCAAGCGGTTGGTGTGGCAGGGGCGGAGCCGGCCGGAAAAGAAGGGGGGCAGGCCGGTTTCAGCACCCGGCTGAAGTTTTCCTACCAGTCGCAGGGAGGTGAGAAGCGGGAGCGTGGGATCTATCTCTGGTATCCAACCGAGCGGGAGGCGAGCGAGTTCAATTACGGGGCGCAGCGTGGAGCGATTGCTCCCGATGCGCCGGTGAGCGAGGGGCGTCACCCGCTGGTTTTGTTTTCCCACGGGTTCTGGGGTGCCGCGGACCAGAGTGTCTTCCTGATGGAGGGCCTGGCCCGGGCGGGATACATCGTGGCGGCCGTCCACCACGACGACGCCGTCCCGAATCAGCACCGGAAGCGGGTCGAGATGCCGAACTTCGTCGATGCCAAGGCCTGGGATGACGGCAAGTTCTTCGATCGAAAAGAGGACATGTCGGCGTTGCTCGATTGCCTGCTCGAGGTCGACAGCAAGGGGGAATCGGTCCTCTCAGGGCNNCAGGGCGGATCAGGCGTGATGCGATCGGGGTGACCGGTCATTCGCTGGGCGGCTACACCGCGCTCGGCATGGCCGGGGCGAGGGCCTCCTGGAGGGACGACCGGATCGGGGCGGCTCTCCTGCTCTCGCCTTACATCCACCCGTATTTTTTTCATGGTGATCTCAAGGCGGTGCGGATTCCGGTCATGTTCCAGGGTGGCACCCTCGACCTGGGCATCACGCCATTCCTGAACTCGATCTACAAGCGGATCACCGTACCAAAGTATTTGCTCGTCCTGAAAAGGGTGGGACACTACGGCTGGACCAATTTTGCGACCATCAATCGCTCCACCACCGAGGCCCTGAAGGAGGGTAGCATCAAGTTCATGACGGACTACGGAGTCGCCTTCTTCGACCGGCACCTGCGGGGCATGGACCGGCAAGAGGCACTTTCGGACGCCGCCGGAGAACTGCACCGCTGGTCGGCGAAGCAGTGACCGGAGGTCGCGGAGCTCCGGGATGCAGACGGGCCCGGATCCCGGCCGATGGGTGCATGTTCCTCGGCGACCGCACGGCATGCCGGCAAGGTGTCGAAGCCAACCCGGAGCTCACCCCGTCCGGGTTGGGGTGTCACCGGGCCCTCGGAACACCAAGGGCCTTGCGATGTCCGGCAGTCGCCTTCTCGATTTGTTCACGGCTCTTGAAGGGCAGGTAGGCGGCTCGCATCACGAATCCGTATGCCTCGCCGACCTTCGGATCGGGGATGAACCACTGGAAATCCCAGGCCGGGTTGGTAGCGCCGCCACCGGACGGGGACTGGGCCAGCCAGATGCCGTCCCGCGGGCGGAACATCTGGACGAAAGCCATCCCGTGGCTTACCCCGAAGTACCACGGTTCCGTGTAGAGATGCCTCGAGGGGTGATTGACGNNACCTCGGGCAGATCTGGCGAATGATACGGGCCATGAGTGCTCTCGGTGCCGTGTGCCGGCGTGATGCCTTCGATCCAGCCCGGCCTGCCCGCCTCGCCCCGGCCCCGTCCCTTGAAGAAGATCGACTTCTTGCCGGGCCGGTCGATGTAGCTGGCCCAGAAGAGACCGATGTAGCCGTTGCGGTAGCCGCCGGCCCGCGGGATGCACTCGAAGGTATACTCGACGGTGCCATCCTCGAGGAGCCGGTAACGCCCGCAGCTCTCCAGCTTCCAGTTCCCGGTGGGCTCCTGGTATAATTCGACGGTATGTGGGTCGATGAGGCGCAACCGCATGGGGAAGCGTCGGGGTTCAAACTTCTCCAGCAGGCCGGCGGTGGTGCCATCGTGGATGTGCTCGAAGTTCAGTCCGGCGTAGGCGGGCACGAAGAGGTTTCGAGGGTGCTTCCGGTGGCTCAGGGAAGCGAGCCCGCTGTATCCGGCCCGGTGGCCGGGCAGTTCGGGCACGTCGACGGCGGCATTATCGACGACGATGGCAGTGACGTCGCCCCGCCTGAGCACAACGTGGTGGCTCTCGGCGATCTTGTAGCGGACTTCCGGATTGGTGAGGCTGGTGACCCCGGGGGCAGCGAGAGGATGGGCGGCGGAAAGGGTGGCCGGGATGAGAAAAACTCCTGGAAGGATCGAGGCGGTCTTCATTGGGAGGCGATCGGAGAGCTACGCGCTCCCGGCCGGTGATCTTAGCGGAGATCGAGACCCGTCTGGCCAATGCTGTCACGGTTGGGTATAGCTCCCCGCAGATGAACTGGTATGAGCACGGCGTGATCCGGCAGCAACGGGTGTTGTTGTTGTTGATCGCGGTAATTTCCCTGGTTCACCTGCTCCAGGTGATCGCGGGTCCCGTGCTCACGGCCCCCTTCCTGGCGGTGCCCAGGGAGATCGCGGGGAGCTGGCAGATGGTCCGGGAGGGCCATGCCAACTCCGGGGACTTCCTGGCCTTCGGCACCCTGCTGAGTTGCGCCTTCCTGCACGCCGACGCGACGCACCTCCTCTACAACATGCTGTTCCTCTGGCTCTTCGCGGCGCTAACGGTGCAGCTTCTGGGGAACATCTGGATGTTGATCATCTTCCTCTTTACCGCCGTGACGGGATCGGTCTGCCACGTGGTTTTCAACGCCCAGGATTTCGTGCCGATGCTGGGGGCCTCCGGTGCGGTGATGGGATTCGAAGGGGCCTACCTGGGGATGGCGNNGGATCCTCACATTTTTCCGCTGGCTCGGCCGGTTTCGCCCGCTCACCTGGTGGTCCTGGCCGTGATCGGGGTAGGAATGGACTGGACCGCCATCATGAGTCAATCCGAGGCCAACATCGCCTACGGGGCGCACCTCGGTGGGTTTATCGGGGGGGTCTTTTTGACGTCTTTCCTGGCGCCCAGGCCAAGGGCGGCGGAAGTCAGGTAGTTGCCGCGGTTCGTCATGGGGCATTCGGTGTTCAACCCGGCTGCCCCCCCGCGCGCACGGTTCACGATAAGGAAATCATCGGTCAGCGATGTGAGATTCCGGTGACTCACGGCTCCGGGTGCCCTGGTGGTTCCCGACTGCACTCTGGCGGGGTCCCGCCCGAACTCATCGATGCTGCCGGCCGGTCTGGCCGGATCAAAGATCCCCTGTCCCCCTGTTCTTCGCGGTCCGGCGATCTCCAGGTATTGCCCGGGTGCTGAATCGTCGCTCTTGCGAGTCCGATCCCGGACTCGAGCCGGACCCTATCCGAACCAGGCGCGGCAAGCCGACGCTCAATCCGCCGTTTTCTGTGCAGGCGCAGGTGGAGGGTTGTCGAAAATGGACCGCATTTTCCAGCCCTTCACCTCCTTCACCAGAATGGCGCCATCTTCGCTGAACAGAAAGACCCGCACGTCTTTCGGATCGTACTTGCAGGGCGTGAGGGCAGCCTGGCGGTCGTTGGCGAAAACCTCGATGAGGTTCTTGTCGAGGAAGATCCGCAGATCGAGATTCTCTGCAGCCTTCAACTCGAAGGGCACCCGCGTTTCGCCCAGGCTCATGGATTTCTTTCGGGGCTCGATGGTGATGGGAAAGCCACGGTTGCCTTCCCGGTCACAGTAAAGGCGGACCCCGAATTTCTGCGCGGCCCCGGGTTGGACCACGACCCGGATCTCGAGGGCATCCCCCGAGATTTCCCGGAGCCGGTAGGACGTGCCACTCTCCAGCTTCAGATCGGACTCGCTCCTCTCGTCGAAGCGCAGGGTCTCCAGTTCGCGGAGCGGACGGATGCGCAGGATGCCGTCTTCGGGAAGGCTGAGTTCGCGGGGCAGAGATTGAATGCTGCTCTGGATGGGGACGCCCTTGAGCCGTTCCTTCACGCGTGACCAGGCCCACATGACACGGCGGCCGTCCGGCGTGAGGACGCTCTCTGGAGCGAATACATCCACGTCTTCATGACCCTTGTCGAACTCGCAGAACCAGTTCATGAGGCCGTGGGATTCCGGCACGTATTTTTCATCCTTGAAGTGGCCCAGGTAATAGCGGCAACCGAGCCAGTGACTCAGGCAGAGGAGCATCCACTTGTCGCCGAGGCGGAACATGTTGGGACAGGAGATGTCCTCGTCGCGCGGCACGCCGAGATCCGGTATCTCGTCGTGGAGCAGGCTCCCGAGATACTCCCAGTTTTTCAAGTCGGAGGATTTCATCAAATGAGGATCCCTGCCGCCGGAAAGGGCATAATAGGTCTCCCCGTCGAGCCAGCAGTCGGGGTCCCAGTGACGCATCGGAGGGAGGGTTCCGGACTTCGTCTTTGGCTCCACGGGCACGGGTCGGGACCACTTTTCGAGCAGATCGTCTTCCGCGAAGGCGATCTGATTCCTTCCCGAGCCGTGGCCGTGATAGATGATGGCGGGATTTCCCTCCCGGGTGAGGAAGCCGGTGCCGCTGAACATGCCGTGACCCATGCTGGAAGGGGTGAGGGTGGTCGGGTGCCACTTCCAGTGCAGCATGTCCGTGCTGGAGACATGGGCATAGGAAATGCCGGCCTTGTCTTCGATGATGTAGTGAAGGTGGTAGCGCCCCTTCCAATAGAAGATGCAGTTCGGATCTCCCGTCACGGTCCTGACCGGATGAGCGAGATGATAGGTGAGCCAGGTCGGGGGCGGGTTTGCCGGCATGACCGGAAGGTCCGGCTCCGGGGCCTCTTCGACGGGCTCCGGAGCCGGGGGAACCGCCTGCTTCTCCGCCTTCCGCACCAGGTGGTCCGGAAGCATGCGCTTGCGCCAGGTCTTGAAGTGGCGCGGGATGCCGCTGGCAGCCGTGAAATCCCAGAGGGAGGTGTCGAGTTGGCGCAGGGCGAGCACCGAGAGCACCTCGCCCTGGATCCAGCCGGTTTCCATGCTGTAGAGGCTCCAGCCGATATCGGCATCGCTGCCCCAGTATTCCCAGCGCCGGTAGTCANNTAGTCAAAGCCGCGAAACCAGCCGCCGTCGAACTGGGGCAGGGAATCACTCTTCACCTGCACGCGGCAAAAGAAGCGCACCAGTTTGTCCTCCGCGTCGCGGTAGAACGCCTCACCGGTGGCGGCCGCCGCTTCGTGCAGGCCGGCGAGGGCGAAGTTGGCCGTGTAGAAGAGGTCGGTGTTGGGGTCTCCGTTGGCTTGAATGAGAGTGGTTTCGCCCGTGCCATATGCCTCGTTGCTGGCAGGACCCCGGCTGATCTTGGTGAGAATGGCACCGCAAGCGTCCATGTCGCTGGTAAGATCGGTTGCCACTCGCCGCAGCCACTCACGATGCTCTGGGGTGTCGTCGAGGCGGACCAGCCATGCCAGAGGCAACAGCATGCGGGCGCGTTCCTGGTTGAACTGGTCGTTGGTCGCGGACCAGCCGTGCGGGTAGGTCTCCATCATCCGCGCGATTGCCCTGGTCGCCCGCTCCCGGAGCAGGGAAAACCCGGTGGCCCGCGCGGCCCAGAGAAAACACGCCTGCACGTAGGCCTGGTAGTGCGGCGAGAGATCCTCGTGATCGCCGAGGAAACTTCCTTCCCATCCATTGCGCGCCAGCGAGGGAACATCCCAGTGCTTCACGATAAAGCCCTTATTACCGGTCAGCCGCATCATGGCGAGGAGTTGTTGTGCGAGGCGTTCATCGTAGCGATTGGAGCGCAGGGCGGTGGCCGTCCGCAAGAGGCCGAGCCATGCCCGCGCGTTGTCATCGCCCCAGAGCTGATCGAACCCGTTCGCGTTGTGGTAATAGCGCGGCACATCGTTCCAGCCGCACAGGCCGAAGGCGGGGTGTTCCGGATCCGCGAACACGCCGTTGTAGAGAATGGACTTGCCGGTCAGCCAGTCCGCGAGGTTCAAGCCGATCCGGGAGAACTCCGGCTGCCGGAGGACGGAGCCGGCCAGGGCCAGGGCCCCGGCCGATTCGCCGTGGTTGTCGGCCCGCCTCCACCAGAGCACGGGCTGCGAGCCATCGTGGTAGATCTTCGAGCGAAAGCCTTCCAGCAGCCCCAGGCTGCCGTCGCCCACCGCCGCGTCGCGACCGGGTCCCGGGCCGGCGCGGTGACCATCCGGCCAGTCGGCAGTCGGCGGTCCGGCATTGGCTGGAAGATCGTAGCGCCCCTGCCACGAGGGATGCACGAGGAGACCGGATTTCCGATACCATTCCGCCCCGCGCTGCAGGGCCTGACGCTCGACACCCGCCGGCAGTTCCGCATTGCGGCCGTAGGATGGCCGGAGCGGCGGGCTCCAGCACAGCGCCGGGAGATCGGCATTCGGCTGGGCCCATTCCAGGATCATGCGCCACACCGGTTCCCAGGCGTCCAGCGGCGCGTAGCGGGCGGTGACAAACTGGCTGAGCTTGGTGGTCGCCACGAGCACCCCGCCGGCCGGGTGCTCGAAGAGAACCGGGTGCACGTTGTC
>JABAHR010011034.1_pt1 | contig 11383 bp, 7 predicted proteins | sample 7062101 | NCBI WGS metagenome assembly JABAHR01 (sample SAMN14534553, study PRJNA622989) | marine sediment metagenome | biome: marine biome [ENVO:00000428]; feature: marine pelagic biome [ENVO:01000023]; material: deep marine sediment [ENVO:00002113] | place: India: Gulf of Kutch | collected...
TTTAAAAAAAGGTTTCTGCTTGCTGGGTAGGAACCTTTTTTTTGTATTTAGACTTTAAAAATACAGCTTTAGTGTTGAAATTTAAATTTAGTGTTATATTTTATAGATATACAAGCTTTTGGGAGCAAAATAAATTGAAGAAAACAATACTAAAAACTCTTATAGTTGTTGGAATAGGGATCGGGGTATTAATGGTTCCTTTTTTCATAGATAATGAGCCTCAGCTTATTGCTGAACAGATCACAGCGAAATAGCATTACATTTAAATATTATCTTTTTATTGTAAAGTAGTTTTTAACCGCAGCTTAGAAATATAATCAATTTACACACCAGTTTTATAGATATTTTTCTCAACCACTATATATTCATTGTAAATAATCAAACCTTATTTACCCGATTAAAAATTGAAGACTAACAAAGTTTCTTCTCAGATTCATTTCAGAGATTTAGTAAAACGTGCAAAATATGATTTAGCAGATGAATCTTTATACTTTTTACTGCCGGATATTCCGGCAACGGTTCAGGCAGAGCAGGTATTTATTGAAAACGGCGGTATTTGGGGTGACAGGCTTATCACTTTTGCAAAGCTCTCGGCAGTTGTAAATATTAATACTCCAAACCCACAAAATATTATTTCAANNATTTCAAGAACGGCAAGACTTCTTTTAGCTGAACAAACTATTTCTGAAATTGCGCAAAATCTAAAATATTATAAAGATATTGTTAATTTAACAGAGTTTGCCGATTCAATACTTAGAATAATAGCAGAACTCAAGCACACCAATACAGACTCTCATATACTGGATTCGATATCAAAACAGACAGGCTCTGATAGCTTATCAATTAAACTCAGAGATATTTGTATGATCTGCAGAGCTTATGATAAAAAGCTTAGATCATTAAACTTAATAGATGATATAGATTCCCTCAGACTTCTAATAGAAAATGCTGATCCAAGGCTGCTTTCTTTGAGTTTGCCGCATTTAAAGAAGCTTGTTGTCTTTGGCTTCCATGAGTTTACAGAAACTCAGCTCGATGTGCTAAAATGCCTTGATAGAAATAATATAGAAGTACAACTTTATGAATATGAATCAGACAGTTGCAAAGATCAAAAAGAGATAAAGCTCAATTCGTACGCATCAAAAGTTGCCGAAGCACAGTCGTGTGCAAAACATATCTGGTGGCTAATTAGTAAAGAAAACCTGCTCCCATCTAATATCGCTGTGGTTTGTAAGGGTAGTTATGAAAACTCTCTGATATTAAAAGAGGAATTTAAGAGAGTGGGATTGGAATATACCGAAAATGCAAAAATCTCTCTAAAGACAAGCCATATAGGGAAGTTAATAGATTCCATTATAAGTCTAAAACTTTCTAGTTTTTCAAAAGTTAGTCTGTTTGAATTACTTAGAAATCCTTACGTTATTAATTTTTTTGGAAATGGCTCTGAGTTTAATAGTTTTATAGCAGACTTGGAGCTGTTGATGTTGAAAAAACGAATAACCAGGGGGCTTGAAAAGTTATCAAAATGCGATGAAATTACTAAGATAAATTCTTATTCAGGTTATTTTAATAACCTTCTTGCACTACTAGTAAAAATCAATAAAAGTTTTAATTCAAAAAAAGTCGCCGTTCTAAATGACAACCTGTTGTATTTGATGCAGGAATTAGTGTTCGACCGTATGAAAAACAACCAATTTGGAAAAACTGTATCTGAGAGTAATGCAGTAAATTCCGTACTAAGCATCTTAAGCGAATATAGGTATCTCGTACAAAGTTACAGTAGTGACAGAAGGGTGGGAAGGCTAGCAGATTATTCAAATATTCTATCCGATTTACTCAGTGATAAAAACTTTTCTCTAACATCTGCTCATGAGGAAAACAAGATAAAGATACTGGATTATCTTGAAGCCAGAGGCACAGTGTATGAGTATATGTTTGCACTGGGACTTTCAGAAAACATTGTTCCTAATACCGATGTTTCTGATCCATTAATTAAAAATAATGAAAGATATTTTATAAACAACATTACCAAGAACAAAATATTTAAGTTAAGTAACGAACATGTAGAGTCTGAAGAAAATCTGGTAAAGATAGTGCTCGGTAGTTCAAAAAAGTTGTTTGCAAGTTATGTAAGTCAGGACAACAAGGGCAGGGCCATTCAGCCTTCTTATGTTTTAGATGGCTTTAACATTGTAAAAAACGATTTTTATTTGGATGAAAATATAATTACCGAACATGACAAATATAAATATTTATTATCCAGATTAGTTAATGCACCCAATGCTGATCTCGAAAATGAAAACAGCTTTATAATTAACGGGATTGTTTCAGAAAAAACAAGAGATACTAAATTTGCAAAACTTACAGAAAATGAAGGACTTGTTGCCGATCTTGAATATTTACAAAGTATAAATAATTTTAGTGTTACCGAGCTTGAAACTTATGGCTCATGTCCTTTTAAATATTTTGCATCACAAATCTTAATGCTAAAATATCCAGAAGAATTAGAAGACGACCCAAGACCGCTGGATAAGGGGTCAGTATATCATAAACTGTTAAACATGATATTTATTGAGCTATCCAAAGATTATGGCAGCAGACTTGACTTGAGAAAGGTAGAAGATGAGCAGATTATATCAAAATTAAACGAAATATTAGAATCTGCCGAGCTTGAAAAAGAATTTGACTGGCTATCTGATTTTAAAAAACAGTTGAACATTAAAAGTATTACACAGCGTATTATGCCTGCTTTTATTATAAATGAAGCTGATAGAATAAGGGAACATAATAAGGATGGGTTTTTCCCTGCGGAATATGAAAAAGAACTATCTCTGCAAATAGATGACAATACGGTTGAAGGCAAGGCAGACAGAGTAGATATGTCTTCCGATAAGGCTTATGTTATTGACTATAAGCTTAGTAATGTAAAAAACAAAAAATTCTGTGATTACAATAACCTGCAGCTTCCACTTTATCTAAACGCATTGGGCTCAAGTGGAATTGGAAAAAAGGGAGCGTTTTACAGGTCTACTGAAAGACCGGGTGAGCAGAAAGGTAAAAATGAAAACAGTAAAGACTATGAAAAGGATTTAGAGCTTTCTATAAAGTTTGCAAGGCTTTATATGCAAAAAATACAAAAGGGTATTTTCCCCGCGGCTCCTAGCCAAAAAGACCTAGACTTTTTTGAATTTCCAATTCAGCTTACAAAACAAACAGGTCCCCCATGCAGTTTCTGTGAGTATAACGATATGTGCAGGGCAAAGGGTGCAGTGCTTAGGACTACAAATTAATTAGTTATGAAAAGAATCTCACAACTACTCTCATTAAACACTCAGCAGCAAAAGCTCATAGATATTGATAACCCTTATGTAGTTCAGGCCGGTGCTGGATCAGGAAAGACAAGAGTGCTTGTATCCAGATATCTGCAGGTTCTGGAATCCGGAGCAAATGTTAATGAAATAGTGGCTATCACATTTACTATCAATGCTGCAAATGAAATGAAGGAGAGGATAAGAAAGTATATAAAAGAGTACATTGATAACTTTGGAGAAACTAAAAGCATAAATCATAACTGCATTAAAGATATTGCAGATAGCCCTATCTCTACTATCCACGGTTTTGCTGCAGCGATAATAAGGGAAAACCCCTACGAATGTAACCTGGGTTCTAGGATAAAAATATTAGAAGGACTGGACAGAAAACTTTTTATTCAGGAGTCTGTAGATGAGTTTTTAATTAACAAATCAAAGAAGGATAAAAACGCTACAGAAATATTTAAAAATGAAAATTACAATTATGATTCAGTTAAAAACAAATTAATAGAAATACTGGAGTTAACTTACAGACATCATATAAACATTTATGACCTGAATACATGTGATAAGGATTTAAGAAAAGAGATTAATAAGCTTAATAAGAAACTATCAGGTGAAATAAAACTGGGGCCTTATGGATCGGATAAAAACAAAATAAACACTAAGTTAAAGGAGTTTCACAACTGTATAAATGATCTTGGAAACTGTGAACTTAGAACGGATAAAATTAAAAAACTGAGTCAAGCTTGCAAATTGCTTTTAAATACAGCAAGTCCAAAAGGAATACTGCAGCTTAGTAATTCAAATGATATAGAAAGACACTTTGCCGCTAATTGCGCTGAAATCATAAACAAGATGATAAATCTGATGGAGCTTTGCAATAGCAGAAGCTATATGGATCTGTTTTTAAAATTTTATGAGTTTTATAATGAAAAGAAAAGGTTAATCGGGTATTTGGAGTTTGATGACCTTCTTCGAATTTGTCTAAGTCTTCTTAAAAATAATCCTGAAATATTAAATGAATATCAAAACAAGTACAGGTACTTTCTTGTAGATGAATTTCAGGATACAGATAAATTACAGTTTGAGTTGATTAATCTGTTTACTTACTCTAATCACTTCATCGTAGGCGATCCAAAACAATCAATCTTTGGCTTTAGAGGAGCAAGCCCAGAGATATTTACAAAGCTGCAAAAAAACTATGATAATTCATCATTAACATTTAATTACAGATCTGATTACAGGCTCATAGCTTTTTATAATGAGCTGTTTAAAGTAATTATTAAAGAATCCTATCAGAAAATGGATGTAGAATCTGAAGATAGTACATCCTCTGCCAGAGTAAAAGAGATTCTTTGCACCAATGTTAGTAAAGGTGAAAGCAGAGTGCTTGTGGAATCTGCAAATGTATCTAATAGGGTTGCTAAACTTTTAGCACAAGGTTATAGACGAAAGGATATAGCTATATTGCTCAGGTCTAAATCACACATATCAAGTTTTGAATCTGCTCTTTGCGAGGCTTCTATCCCATACTACAGCTCAGAGCAGGCCGGATTTTACAGATATACAGAAATAAGGGATATCGTCTGTATGTTAAAATATATTAATAACAAAAACGATAGAATATCAGAGGCATCAGTCCTGAGGTCTACTTTTGCCGGGGTTAGTGATACACAGCTTTTTAATTACTATGTAAAAGATGAGGTTTCGGAGTCAATCGCAGACTACCTAAATTTTGTCTCACAACTAAGGGATGAATCAGCCGTCCTAAGACCCGTAGAACTATTAACTCATATATTAAAAAATACCAGATTTTGGGAGGCAATGCTTGCTCTAACTGATGGAAAGAGAAAGTATGATTCAATCACTAAACTATTAGAATTATTTTCACAGCTTGAAAATCAGGGAAAGAGCCTCACTGAAATAATACATTTTCTGGACTTAAACTATGAAGAAAACACCGAGGGATTATCCCAGCAGGAATTGGATGAATCGGACACTGTTAAAATTCTTACGGTTCATAAAGCAAAGGGGCTTGAGTTTGCTGTTGTAATACTTGCTGATATTAATCATGGAATGGGTGGAGGTTCTGAAACAGTGAGCTTTTCAAAAAAGGATGGAGTTATCGTAAGAAATACAGGCATAAAATCAAACTTATGGAAAGAGATAGAAGAGGAGCAAAAGAAAAACACATTTGAAGAAGAAAAACGCTCGCTTTATGTTGCTATGACAAGAGCTAAGGAAAAACTAATATTGTCGGTATGTCCCGAAGCTAGATTAAACAAGGGGTCGTATATGGATATATTAAACTCAGTATTATCATTAACTAAAATTAAAAAGGATGATCAGGTATTAAATTTTAAGAATTTCGAGATTCCCGTATTACGTGCATCAGAGACTACTATAACTGTCCCTGTCATTAATGATTATGAGGTTGAAATTCTTAAAGAGCCTGACGTATCTATTGTAAGTGAAATTGATGCAGTACTAGACGATGCAGCACAGCAGGAAATAGAAGCTCCTGAGCTTAATATAAATTTAAATAACATACAGATTGGATCAGTCATGCACAGGTATCTGCAGATCTGGAATTATTCTCAGCATAGTATCAAAAACACAATAAATTATGTGCTAAACGAATATTTTATTCTTGACCCTAAAATGGAGGAGTTGTTGATCCAATTATCTGAAAATTACTTGAATTCAGATTTGTTTGCTCAGATTANNTGAAGAAATAAAAAGGGAGTTTCCATTTTATATAGAGCTAGATGGAAAGAACGAAAGGAGAAAGATTGACCTTTTAGTATTTAAAGACGACAATATATTTCTTTATGATTATAAACTCTCTTCAGAGGTTAAGCCTGAATACATTGATCAGATGGATTTATATGAAAAAGCTTTAATAAATAAATATAATTGTAATAATATATCTAAAAATCTGGTTCATGTACCTGATGTGATTATTAAAAATCTAAATTAAGCAAAGATTTATGGAATACATACAAAACTATATTGATTACATAAAGAGTATAGATTATGCGCAAAAAAGTACGGAGTATGGTGTAGATATAGCTTTATTTCTTGCCATATGCATCCTTGCCTATATTGCATACTATATTACCAAAAACTATATCTTAAGAGCTGTTGAGGCCCTTATTGCAAAAAGTAAGACAGACTGGGACGATATATTTGTTGAAAGGAAGGTCTTAAGAAGGCTCTCACACATAGCGCCTGCATTAATATTTTATTTTCTGGTTCCGCTACTATTTAAAGGAAATGATTCAGTGAGAATTGTATCTCAGAGGCTCGCATCAATATATATGCTTGTCTGTGGGCTTCTTACTATTGACGGAATGTTGTCAGCTGTGCAGGACATTATGGGCAAGTTTACAGTTTCAAAACAGGTGCCCACAAAAATAATAATTCAAGTTATAAAAGTTCTTCTTTATCTGCTTGCAGCGGTGATTGTAATATCAATATTACTGGGAAAATCACCTGCTTTTCTAATAGGCAGTCTTGGTGCATTAACTGCAGTTCTTATGCTTGTGTTTAGAGATCCAATACTGAGCTTTGCAGCAGGCATACAGCTATCAAGTAACAATATGGTAAGAGTAGGGGACTGGATCGAGATGCCAAAGCACGGGGTGGACGGTGATGTTATTGAAATATCTCTTACAACTGTAAAAGTCCAAAATTTTGATAAGACCATAGTTACTGTACCTCCATATGCTCTTGTAACAGAATCCTTTAAAAACTGGCGGGGAATGTCGGAATCAGGAGTAAGAAGAATTAAGAGAGCGATTAATATCGATATTTCTTCTGTTACTTTCTGCTCGGAGAAGATGATAGAAAGGTTTAAGAAAATACAATATATATCAGCTTACATAGACGAAAAAAGAACTGAGCTTACTGAATATAACAAAAAACATAACATTTATGATACCGACCTTGCTAATGGACGTAGAATGACTAACATAGGCACTTTCAGAGCATATATTGTTTCTTACTTAAAGGAACATCCCAAAATTTCAAAAAACCACACTCTTCTTGTTAGGCAACTTGATCCGGGCCCAACCGGAATTCCAATTGAGATATATGTATTTACAACCGATAACAACTGGATTAATTATGAGGATATACAAAGTGACATATTTGATCATATCCTTGCAATAGTCCCCGAGTTCGGTCTAAAAATATTTCAGAACCCAACCGGGAGTGATTTTAAAGCTATCACAACCACTGATAAAAAATAAAACTAACTATAAAAAATTACTTATTGCAAAAACCTCTATAATTTGATAAGTTTTATAGGAAGGCAGCTTTAATTCTTTTGCTTTTTTGCTATTGAGTACAGAGGTTTAAGAGTAAGAGTTAAAAATATTTGTTAAATAAGGACAGGGGCTATTATTTATCATCTTTAAATATAGCTATTTTATAGGTGGATAATTATGTCAGATTATTTAGACAGTCAGATAATATCGGCAACAATAACGCTGGATTCTAAAATAGTTGAGAAATTTGTATTAAAACCTGATATCACTGCTGTAGGAAGGGCTAAGGATAATGATATTGTAATAGATAATCCCTCGGTATCTCGCTACCACCTGTTTATACAGAGAAAAGATGGCAAGGTAAAATTGAAAGACCTCGGAAGCGGTAACGGCACCTATGTAAACGGAGTGAAGGTAGAAGAGGCAGTAATTAAGCCAGACGACCTGATTCTTATAGGAAAATTCATACTAAAGATTGAAGTTGATCATGATGATACACTTAGAAAACAGGAGCAGTATTCAGACAGACACGACGGCACTGTTATTTACGATACCGGTGCGCAGGACAAATATGTAAGCAATGTAAAACACAAAGCACAGTCTCAGGGTGCTATGCTCAGGATGCTTGGCGGAGAAGAGGTGCTTTTAGATAAAAACGTTTTTACAATTGGAAAGGGTGCAGATGCCGATATTGAGATAAAAGGACTATTCACAAGCGAACACCAGGCAAAGATAGTAAGACTAGAAGACGGCACATTCAGAATATTTAATATGGGTAACTTTTTAAATCCCACTAAAGTAAACGGAAGACCCGTAACAGACCAGCTCCTGCATGATTATGATGTTATTGAAGCCGGAACATCAAAATTTATATTCTTAGATTAGTATTAATTCTTTCCCAGATATTATTTACTATTAATGATTGACCCCAGCCAGATAATTTTCTATATATAAAAAACATTTGCATTTCTAATCCAAAAGTCGTATACTCATAGGTAGTTTTTACTCCGAAAAGGCACACCGTGTGAAAATACGGGCCGCAAAGTCAATGCCTAAGGGGGTGCAAGAACAAATAAGCACAATTACCCTATGGCCGTATGACTGCCGAAGAATGTTCATATTTTAACTGGTTTAACAATATTGTTTTAAATAAGTGTTTATACCATAGGGGGTAAAACATGAACTTCTTCAATATTCTAAGAGTAGGGCTTTTGGCCTCTACAATATGTTTTTTGTTTTCCACTAACTCCTATTCAGGAGTTCCTGATCCAAACTGGGTAACCCAAACAACTCAAGCAGACTGTACAGGTGCAGCTGCACAAAAACCAGGGGCTAATCCGGGTCCTCCTGATGATGTATGTCAGAGTTATAATCAGGATCTATATGAAAATCTGGAGGCTGCAGGAAATGGTTTCTGTGATTCGGATATAGCAAACTATAGTGTAGGAGGAGATCCCAATTTCTATTATTTTGAATGGGATATGGTTGGTGACTGGAACAATTGTAATGGTGATATGGTAGGAGAAGGGCATAACTATTATATTGCAATCGAAATAATTAGAGATAATGCTGGTACCAATGTAAGTGATAACAGACCTGACTTCTATTTTGAATCACATTATGAACAAGGCAGTCATGTTGACAGCGGCAATTTGAACAACTGGATTGCTGAATTTGAAAACAATGTAAAGGCATTTATTGACACGGATATGCCGCCAGATGCAGGAGGACCTAATCCCCTTACTAGCGATAATCCGTCTCCTGCAGATGGAATGGATACTGAACTGCAAACAAGTGATTCGGATGATGCATATTTGAGAATTAGCACCAATTTTAACCCTCAGCTTGCAATAAGGGCAAGCCTTATAGGAAATCCAACTGAAATCAGGACTAGAGCAATAGTATTCCAAAGCAGTAGTTTAGGCGGTGATAAGTTTCCCTGGCATGATCATCAATCGACAACCGATCTGCCTGGACAAAATTTTGATACTGTCTGCCCTATAGGGTCTAATTGTCTAAATTCCACCCCCATAACCCTCTCATACTTTGAAGCATTATCCTCTGGTACAGGCGTAGGATTTTCCTGGTCAACAGCAACGGAAGCAGGCAACGCGGGATTTAATCTGTATGCAGAAGGAGAGGGAGGCAGAGAGAAACTAAATGCAGAGTTAATACAGAGCAGTGTAGGTGATTCTCTGATTAGAACAGATTACTCATACAGCGCTAATTCATCAGCAAATGTATTTTATATAAGCGACATAGACATCCTTGGCAAAGAAACATTCCACGGGCCTTTTAGCATAAATAATGAATACGGTAAGAGAGAAGCCGCTGATCCTATAAAATGGGCAGAGATAAAGAAGGAAAGCACAGGAAAGAAAGAGATAAGAGAAGTAATAAAGAAATCAAAGGTAAAAAAACAGATAAAGGCTTATAGCGCAAATAAAGACGGCATACTAACAACTACCTCCGCCCAAGGTGGAGGCAACAACGGAGGGGCAGCGGCGTTTCCCTCCGCAGAACTATCTGTAAGTACAGACGGATTATACAGGGTAACGTATGAAGACTTACAGGGTGCAGGCCTTGACCTTTTCGGAGTAAAGACAAGTGAAATAGCTCTAACTAACAACGGAGCGCCTGTACCCCTGTATGTAAAAGTACAATCAGGGAAGAGCTTTGGCCCGGGAGGGTATATAGAGTTTTACGGGCAGGCAGTGGATACGCTGTACACAAAAACAAACGTATATGTGCTGCAGGTGAATGCAGATCTACAGTTATCTGTGGATATAGATAAAAAACCAGTAAACAATAAATCTGTCTTTGCAACAAGTTACCTAGCAACAAAGACAGTAGAGAATAACAATGCATACAGCTTCAGCTCCCCCAATGGAGACCCGTGGTATGACGTAAGACTGTTTGCAAAGACAAGTCTTCTAACAAAGGACTTCGATATAGAACTGGATAATGTAGCAAGTGCAAACGGGGCAAGCATAAACGTAAGCTACTACGGTCTTACTGACTTTCCAGATGCAGACCCCGACCATCATGTACAGACGGTGTTTAATGGCATACAGATATCGGATGATATATTTAACGGTACAACCAATATAGAGATAAACGAAGATTTAGATACTCATGGAGTACAGGTTACAGAGGTGTCAAGCCCCCGGAAATAGGTCCACCTTTAAAGTTAGAATTTGCTGATATTNNGAGTACAGGTTACAGAGGGAACAAATACCCTTACACTAAACCTTCCCGGAGACACAGGGGTAGCGTTTGATATAGTAAACTTCGAGGGTTTTTCTGTAACATACTCAAGAACATTTACAGCACAGGATGGAGAGCTAATCTTTAATTCTGCATCCAGCGCATATGAAGTAACAGGGCTTGATACGGCAAATGTAGTTGTATACCAGATAGCTGGTGATGGTACGGTAACAAAAAAAGAAGGGATAAACACCACTCAAACCCCGGACGGCTATACAGCAAAATTTGCAGGAGAGAAGTCAGGAGAGTACAAATATGCAGTATACAACGAAGAATCACTTAATACTCCACAAATAAACATACTTCCTGAATCAGAAGATATAAACACAGGAAGCGCACAGTATTTAGTGATCTCACATCCTGACTTTATAGACGGACTATCAAGCCTTACAACAGCAAGATCAAACACCTACACAGTAAAAGTAGTAAACGTAGATCATGTATACGATGCATACAGCGGAGGAGTGTTTGATCCAAAAGCAATAAGGGCATACATAGCCCATGCCGAGTCTAACACGGGCACACAGTATG
>JABAHR010005958.1_pt3 | contig 11376 bp, 12 predicted proteins | sample 7062101 | NCBI WGS metagenome assembly JABAHR01 (sample SAMN14534553, study PRJNA622989) | marine sediment metagenome | biome: marine biome [ENVO:00000428]; feature: marine pelagic biome [ENVO:01000023]; material: deep marine sediment [ENVO:00002113] | place: India: Gulf of Kutch | collected...
CACCCATTCGGCACCGGTGCGGGTCTTGCCCGCGCCGCGGCCGCCCAACACCACCCAGGTCGTCCAGGCGCCGTCGGGCGGCAGCTGGTGGGTCGGGTGCGCCCAGTGTTCGAAGAGATAGGGCAAGGCCAGGATCGCGTTGTCGCTCAGCCCGGCCAGAAACGCCTCGATCTCATCGGCTTCCGCGGATCCGAGCAAGTCGCTCACGGATCTCGTCTCGCGCCGCGTCAAGGTCGATGCGGGCTGCGCCCGCCGAAATGCCGAATGTCCCAAGAGAGCCCTCGATTTCAAAAACCGCTTGTAATTGTTTCAGGTGCTGCCGGTACAATTCCTGGCGATTGCGCGCCTCGGCCGCGGTGTCCTCGTCTGCTTCCAGCTTGGCCAGGGATGCCTGGAGCGCCCGGAAGATATGCGCATAGACCGCCCGCGCTTTCGCCAGGCGGTCGGCGCGTTCGTCGTCGCCCTCGGGCGCCTGGTTCGTCATGTCTGCTCGCTGCCCCTTGCGGTGGTCGCAAAAGAAAACGCGGCGCCCGGGGGTCCGGGGCCGCGCTGACCTAACTTGCCTAGTATGCCTTGGGTTATACCCTAAGGCGTACGCATAGTCAAGATTAAACTTCAGGTTGTAGCGTCAATTTCCCTGTTCACGCTGCAACCGCCGGTATTCCGCGACGTTGCGCACATGCTCTTCCGCCGTTCTGGCAAAGGCGTGCCCGCCAGTCCCATCCGCCACGAAGAACAGGTACTCGGTCTCTTCGGGGTTGGCGGCCGCCGCCAGAGCGGCGCGGCCCGGATTGGCGATCGGCCCCACGGGAAGCCCATCGATCTGGTAGGTGTTGTAGAGAATCTCGCCGTGCTGGCGCCGCTCGGTGACACCGTCGATGTCGCTGCGGCGAATCGGCCGGTCCAGCAGCCCCTCGCCGCGAGTGATGCCGTAGATGATCGTCGGGTCGGTCTGCAGGCGCATCCCCTCGCGCAGCCGGTTGACGAAGACCCCGGCGATCACGCCGCGTTCCTCGGCGATCCCGGTCTCCTTCTCGACGATCGAGGCCAGCGTCAGCAGCTCCTCGGGGCTCTCCAGCGGCAGATCCTCGTCCCGGTTCTCCCAGGCCTCGGTCAGCCGCGCTTCCTGCGCCGCGCGCATCGTCTCGATCAGCCCCGAGCGCGAGTCGCCCGCGCGCACCTCGTAGCTGTTGGGCGCCAGCATCCCCTCGGGCGGCAGCCGTCCGGGCGAGCCGGTCAGGAAATCGACCGCCTGCAGGGCGCTGGCCAGGTCAGCCACGGTCACGCCTTCGGCCATGACGACGCGATAGCGGACATCCGCCTCGTCGCGCGCGACCTGGTAATCCGCCGGCACCGAGTCGTCGCGCGGGTCGAAAGACAGCGTTTCCTCGTATTCGGCGGTCTCGGGCAACACCTCGCGCACCTGCACGCGCCACTCGCGCACGCCGACGCGATAGACGATCTCGGTGCCGCAGGTGCTCTGGCCGCCCCGGGTGACGATGTCGAGGATGCCCTCCATCGACGCGCCCGGCTCGAGCAGGAAGCTGCCCGCCTTCAGGTCATCCTCGCGCCCGGTGTAATCCGCTGCGATGCGGAAGATCATCGGGCTCGAGATCGCGCCCATCTCGGCCAGTTCCTCCGAGACGCCGCGCATGTTGCTGCCGGGCTCGACCTGAAGGCAGACCGCGCCAGCCAGGGGCCCTTCGCCCTTGTATTGCTGGTTGCCCCAGCTCAGCACCAGGAGCACGCCCACCAATACAACGATCAGCAGGGTCAGCCCGTTGGCCGCCAGATGTCGTCCCATTCAGCGCCCTCAGATCTTCGCGAAGATCACGGAGGCGTTCGTCCCGCCGAAACCGAAGGAGTTGGACATCGCCACATCGATCTTGCGCTCGCGCGGCGCCTTGGGCGCCAGGTCGATCTTGTTCCCCTCGGGCGGCGAGTCCAGGTTCAGCGTGGGCGGCGCCACGCCGTCGCGCATCGCCAGCAGGCAGAACACCGACTCGACCGCACCGGCCGCACCCAGCAGGTGCCCGACCGAGGACTTGGTCGACGACATCGTCAGCTTGGTGTCCTCGCCGAACAGTCGCGCCACCGCGCCCAGCTCGATGGTGTCGGCCATGGTCGAGGTGCCGTGCGCGTTGATGTAATCCACCTTGTCAGTGCCGATGCCGGCGCGCTTCAGCGCCGCCTCCATGGCGCGGTAGCCGCCATTGCCGTCCTCCGACGGCGCCGTCATGTGATAGGCGTCGCCCGACAGGCCGTATCCGATCACCTCGGCATAGATCGTCGCGCCGCGCTTCTTGGCGTGCTCGAGCTCCTCCAGCACCACGATCCCGGCGCCCTCGCCCATCACGAAGCCGTCGCGCTCGGCGTCCCAGGGGCGCGAGGCCGCCTCGGGGTCGTTGCCGTGCTTGGTCGACAGCGCCTTGCAGGCGTTGAACCCGGCAATGCCCAGCTCGTTGATCGAGGCTTCGGCGCCGCCCGCGATCATCACGTCGGCGTCGTCCAGCATGATCAGACGCGCCGCGTCGCCGATGGCGTGCGCCCCGGTGGCACAGGCGGTCACGACCGAGTGGTTCGGCCCGCGCAGCCCGTGCTTGATCGACACCTGCCCCGAGGCCAGGTTGCCGAGCGCGGCCGGAATGAAGAAGGGCGAGACGCGCCGCGGCCCGCGCTCCTTCAGCAGCAGCGAGGTCTCGAAGATCGTGGTCAGCCCGCCGATGCCCGAGCCGATCAGCACGCCGGCGCGGTCCTGCGCCTTCTCGTCCTCGGCCTGCCAGCCGGAATCGGCGATGGCCATGTCCGCGGCGGCCATGCCGTAGACGATGAAATCGTCCATCTTCTTCTGGTCTTTCGGGGTCACCCAGTCATTTACGTTGAAGGTGCCGTCCGAGCCGTCGCCGCGCGGAATCTCGCAGGCGTAGGTGGTGGCCAGGTTACTTGCGTCGAATCGGCTGATGGTACCGGCGCCGGACTGGCAATCGAGCAACCTCTTCCAGGTCAACTCGGCGCCGCAGGCAAGCGGCGACACCATTCCAATACCCGTCACGACAACTCTGCGCATGCCGAAACCCCTCTGTTATGTACTTGGCCGTGTCTACCCCGCCGCGTCTGCCCGGGCAAGCATCCTCGCGAAATGCCGCTTGCAGCAAGGCCTGAAACGAAAGAAGGCACCCGAAAAGGTGCCTTCAAGAATTCCATTGATATGGCAGACGCTTAGGACGCGTTCGAAATGAACTTAACCGCGTCGCCGAAGGTCTGGATGGTCTCGGCCGCGTCATCGGGGATCTCGATGCCGAATTCTTCTTCGAAGGCCATCACCAGCTCGACGGTGTCGAGGCTGTCGGCGCCCAGGTCGTCGATGAACGAGGCGCTCTCGGTCACCTTGTCCTCTTCAACGCTCAGATGCTCGACAACGATTTTCTTTACGCGTTCTGCGACGTCGCTCATGTCTTCTTCCTCATTGTGCTCGGCCCTTGTGGCGCCGATCGTTGGTCCCGGTTGTTGCGGCGGCGCACCGCGCGACGATAGGAAAGACTGCCATCAAACGGCGGTGACGCAGGCACCGGCCTGCGGCAACTACGGGCGCGCTATAGCACAGGTGACCGCGATGGCAAATGCTAATGACACGGTTTCTTTACCTGTTGCAGTGCCGCTATGCCGGCCCAAGCAGGGCCGTCAGATCATCGCCATGCCGCCGTTCACGTGCAGTGTCTGGCCGGTAACATAGGCCGCCTCGGGCGACGCCAGATAGACCGCCGCCGCGGCGATCTCGTCCGGTTCGCCCATCCGCCCCGCCGGAATGCCGCCCAGCAGCTTCTCCTTCTGGGTGTCGTTCAGCGCGTCTGTCATCGCCGTGGTGATGAAGCCCGGCGCGATGCAGTTCACCGTCACGCCGCGGCTCGCCACCTCGGCCGCCAGCGATTTCGACATGCCGACCATCCCGGCCTTCGAGGCGGCGTAGTTGCCCTGCCCCGGATTGCCCGTGGCGCCGACGATCGAGCTGATGTTGACGATCCGCCCCCAGCGCGCCTTCATCATGCCGCGCAGGCTGCCGCGGCACAGCCGCATGGTCGAGGTCAGGTTGACCTCCAGCACCGTCGCCCATTCCTCGTCCGACATCCGCATGAAAAGGTTGTCGCGGGTGACACCGGCGTTGTTCACCAGGATGTCGAGGCTTCCCATCGCCTCGGCCGCCTGCTTGGGCAGCGCCTCGACCGCGTCCTTGTCCGAGAGGTTGCAGGGCAGCACATGCGCCCGCTCGCCCAGCTCGCCCGCCAGCGCCTCCAGCGGGTCCGTCCGGGTGCCCGACAGGCCGACCGTCGCCCCTTGCGCATGCAGCGCCCGGGCGATCGCCCCCCCGATGCCGCCCGAGGCGCCGGTGACCAGCGCCGCCTTACCATTGAGATCGAACATGCTCACCCCTTTCCTGCCAGCGCCGCCGCGTCGGCCGCGCTGTTGACTGCGGTCGTGCCTGCCTCGCGGGCGATCCGCCGGATCATCCCGCTCAGCGCCTTGCCGGCGCCGACCTCGACGAAGTCGTCGACGCCCTGCGCCGCCATCCAGGCGACACTCTCGCGCCAGCGCACCGAGCCGGTGACCTGGTCGAGCAGCAGCGCGCGGATCTGACCGGGCTCGCTGACGCCCTCGGCGATGACGTTGGCCACCACCGGCACCTTCGGGGCCGCGATTTCGACCTTCTCAAGCGCCTCGGCCATCACCTCGGCCGCGGGCGCCATCAGCGCGCAATGGAACGGCGCGCTGACCGGCAGCATCATCGCCCGCTTGGCGCCCCTGGCCTTGGCCAGTTCCGCCGCGCGCTCGACCGCCGCCTTGTGCCCCGAGATCACCACCTGCGCCGGATCGTTGTCGTTGGCCGCGTTCAGCACCTCGCCCTGTGCAGCCTCGTCGACCACAGCGCGCACGGTTTCCAGGTCCAGCCCCAGCAGCGCCGCCATGGCGCCCTCGCCGACCGGCACCGCCTCCTGCATCGCGCGGCCACGGGTACGCAGCAGCCGCGCCGTGTCGCTCAGGCTCAGCGCGCCCGCCGCGCACAGCGCCGAGTACTCGCCCAGCGAATGCCCCGCGACATAGGCGGCGCTTTCCACGCTCACGCCCTCGGCCTCGAGCGCGCGCATCGCGGCGATCGAGGTCGCCATCAGCGCGGGCTGTGCGTTCGCGGTCAGCGTCAGCGTCTCGATATCGCCGTCCCAGATCACCCCCGAGAGCGACTCGCCCAAGGCCTCGTCGACCTCCTCGAAGACGGCCCGGGCCGCCGGATAGGCGTCGGCCAGATCCTTGCCCATCCCTATGGTCTGGGCGCCCTGGCCGGGAAATACGAATGCGCGCGACACTGGCGGTCTCCCCTCGCTGTTTATTTTGGGTACCTCTAACCCGCGCATACTGGCCCGTCCAGTCGCGCAACCGGCGCCTTCCCCCTTGCATTCGCGCGCAAATGCCGTAGAACGCGCCGATCCCCGTGATACGTGAAACCGCGTTGCCTCTCGTATACCGGCTCGGGGATCGCTTCTGCCGGTATTTTGAAGCACGCCAGGAAATGGTGACCCACATGTCTCTCTACGAGCATGTCTTCATTGCGCGTCAGGATCTCTCCAACGCGCAAGCCGAAGGTCTGATCGAGCATTTCGGCTCGGTCCTGTCCGACAATGGCGGCTCCGTCGTCGGCACCGAATACTGGGGCCTCAAGACGATGGCCTACAAGATCAACAAGAACCGCAAGGGCCATTACGCCTTCATGCGCACCGACGCGCCCGCGCCCGCGGTGCAGGAGATGGAGCGCCTGATGCGCCTGCATGACGACGTGATGCGCGTCATGACCATCAAGGTCGACGAGCACGACGAAGGCCCCTCGGTGGTTCTGCAAGCCAAGGCCGCCAAGGAAGAGCGTCGTGGTGGACGTGGCGACCGCGGTGACCGCGGCGACCGTCCGCGCCGCGACTGAGGAAAGGACCCGAACCCATGGCAAACAGACCGTTTTTCCGCCGCCGCAAGTCCTGCCCGTTCTCCGGCGCCAACGCGCCCACGATCGACTACAAGGACACCAAACTGCTGCAGCGCTACATCTCCGAGCGCGGCAAGATCGTGCCCTCGCGCATCACCGCCGTCTCGGCCAAGAAGCAGCGTGAGCTGGCCCGCGCCATCAAGCGCGCCCGCTTCCTGGCGCTGCTGCCCTACGCCGTGAAATAAGGAGGCTCGATCATGGAAGTCGTACTTCTCGAACGGGTCGCCAAGCTGGGCCAGATGGGCGATGTCGTCTCGGTCAAGCAGGGCTATGCCCGCAACTTCCTGCTGCCGCAGGGCAAGGCGCTGCGCGCCACCGAAGCCAACCTCGCCCGGTTCGAGGCCGAGCGGGCGCAGCTGGAAGCGCGCAACCTCGAGACCAAGAAAGAGGCCGAGGCGCTCGCCGCGCGTCTGGGCGGCCAGACCTTCGTCGTGATTCGATCGGCGTCGGATTCGGGTGCGCTCTACGGCTCGGTCACCACGCGTGACATCGCCGATGTCGCCACCGAGGCCGGCTACACCGTCGCCCGCAGCCAGGTTCACCTCGACCAGCCGGTCAAGGAGCTGGGCCTGCGCGACGTCGAGGTCAAGCTGCACCCCGAGGTCGAGATCAGCATCACCATCAACGTCGCCCGCTCGAACGAAGAGGCCGAGCTTCAGGCCTCGGGCAAGTCCATCCAGGACCTGCAGGCCGAGGAAGACGCCGAGGCGGAATTCGATATCGCCGAGCTGTTCGAAGATGTCGGCGCCGCGGCGCTGGACATCGACGAAGGCACCGAAGAAGAGGCCGAGCACGGCCCCGTCGAGGTGCCCGAGGACCGCGAAAAAGAACAGGAATAAGCCCCGCTTGTTCCCTGGAACGGCCCGCGCCCCTCGCGCGGGCCGTTTTCGTTTCGCACTTCCGGTGCTCTGTGTCTTTCCTGCACCGAAATCGCTATCCCCGCTTTTCACATGCCGGGGATAATTTGCTATGGTGCTAGCAAGGCCCCCTAAGAGAGAGCCCAACAGAGAGAATCGAGCATGGCAGATGGCGCAGGCACGGGTCTGGGCGACGGCCCACAGCTTCCACACAATATCGAGGCCGAGCAGGCGCTCCTTGGCGCGCTTCTCAACAACAACGAAGTCTATGACCGCATCGCCTCGGTCCTGAACGAGCAGCATTTCTACGACCCGGTCCATCAGCGCATCTTCCAGACCGCGACCGCGCGGATACAGAAGAACGCGCTCGCCTCTCCCGTCACCCTCAAGGCATTCCTGCAGGACGATCCCGGCCTTGCCGAGCTTGGCGGGCCGGCCTATCTCGCCCGCCTCTCCGAGGCCGCGATCACCATCTTCGCGGCAAAGGACTATGCCCAGCTGATCTACGACCTGGCGATCCGCCGCTCGCTGATGGACATCGGCGACGAGATCGCCCGCAAGGCCTCCGACGTGCGCCCCGACAGCGAACCGCGCGAGCAGATCGTCGAGGCCGAGCAGCGGCTCTACTCGCTCGCCGAGCAGGGCAATGCGGAAAGCGGTTTTCAGAGCTTTCTCAAGGCGGTGACGGACGCTGTTAATGTCGCCAACGCGGCCTATCAGCGGGATGGCGGGCTGGCGGGCATCTCCACCGGGCTGGTCGACCTGGACAAGAAGCTGGGCGGGCTGCACCCCTCGGACCTGCTGATCCTCGCCGGGCGCCCCTCGATGGGCAAGACCTCGCTGGCGACCAACATCGCCTTCAACATCGCCAAGGCCTACCGCCACGGCAAGCGCCCCGACGGCACCGAGGGCGCGGTGAACGGTGGCGTTGTCGGTTTCTATTCGCTGGAAATGTCGGCCGAGCAGCTGGCCGCGCGGGTGCTATCCGAAGCCGCCGAAGTCCCCTCCGAGCAGATCCGCCGCGGCGACATGACCGAAGAGGATTTCCGCCGCTTCGTCGAGGCCGCGAAGCAGCTCGAAGCCTGCCCGCTCTTCATCGACGACACCCCCGCCCTGCCGATCAGCCAGCTTGCCGCCCGCGCCCGGCGTCTCAAGCGGCAGCACGGGCTGGACGTGCTGATCGTCGACTACCTGCAACTCGTCCGCCCCGCGTCCTCGCGCGACCAGGGCCGGGTCAACGAGGTCTCCGAGATCACCCAGGGCCTGAAGGCGATCGCCAAGGAGCTGAACATCCCCGTCATCGCGCTCAGCCAGCTCTCGCGCCAGGTCGAGGCCCGCGAGGACAAGCGCCCGCAGCTGTCGGACCTGCGCGAGTCCGGCTCGATCGAGCAGGACGCCGACGTGGTGATGTTCGTGTTCCGCNNAGGAACGCGAGAAGCCCGGCGATCACGACATCGAGGCGATGCAGAAGTGGCAGGACGAGATGAGCCGCCTGCACGGCCGCGCCGAGGTGATCATCGGCAAGCAGCGCCACGGCCCGATCGGCACGGTCGACCTGGCCTTCGAGGGTCGCTTCACCCGCTTCTCGAATCTGGTCCGCAGCTATCAGGCCGGCGCCGAAGATTTCGGCTAATGTCGCTTCGGCACCTGTCGGGCAGAGAATAAAAAATAAAAACAACATGATAGGCGCGTCTTTTCAGGCGCGCCTATTTCCGTGTTTTTTAGTCGGAAATAATGTTGACAAATTTACTCGGCCCATGCGACATCCTCTGCCAGACACATTTCGAAAGAGGTCGGTATGAAATACACACTCGCATCTGTCCTGCTGCTGGCTGCAGGTTCGGTCCAGGCTGAGGGCGTTCTCAACATCTATTCCTCGCGCCATTACGACACCGACGAGCGGCTCTACTCGGATTTCGAAGAGGCGACGGGCATCGAGATCCGCCGCATCGAGGGCGACGCCGACGAGCTCATCGCCCGGATCGAGGCCGAGGGCCGCAACTCGCCCGCCGATATCCTGCTGACCGTCGATGCCAGCCGCACCTGGCGCGCCGCGCAGAAGGGCATCTACCAGCCGATCGAGAGCGAGTATCTCGAGCAGCGCATCCCCGACTACCTGCAGTCGCCCGACAACACCTGGTTCGGCTTCTCGCAGCGCGCGCGGATCATCTTCTACGACAAGGACCGGGTCGAGGATCCGCCCCGCACCTATGCCGAGCTGGCCGATCCCGCCTATGAGGGCATGATCTGCATGCGCTCGTCCTCGAACGTCTATTCTCAGTCGCTGCTGGCGGCGATCATCGCCCATGATGGCGAGGAAGCCGCGGCCGACTGGGCCGAAGGGCTCAAGAACAACCTGGCCCGCGACCCGCAGGGCGGCGACACCGACCAGCTGCGCGGCCTTGTCTCGGGCGAGTGCGACATCGCGATCTCGAACACCTATTATTTCGGCCGCGCGATCCGCAAGGATGTCGACGGCGTGTCCGAGGCGCTCGACCAGATCGGCTGGATCTTCCCCGACCAATCGGGCAACGGCACGCATGTGAACGTCTCGACCGGTGGCGTCGTGGCGAACGCGCCGAACCGCGAGAACGCGATCAAGTTCCTCGAATACCTGGCCAGCGACCAGGCGCAGGAATATTTCTCGGCCGGCAATGACGAGTACCCGGCGGCGCCCGGCGTCGCGCTCAGCCCCTCGGTGGCCGAGATGGGCTATTTCCGCTCGGACACGCTGAGCCTGGGCGAGATCGCCGCGAACGCGCCCAAGGCGCAGGAGATCTACAACGAGGTCGATTTCCGCTGAGGCGCGCCGCCGTGACGGCGGCCAATCCGCAGGCGGGGCGCGCTTTCTCTCGGCGCCCTGCCCCCTGACAATAGTGCCGGTGATCGCGCTCCCTGATCTGCGCGGTCACCGGCACAATCGTCGATCGGGACCGCAGCAGACGCCCCTGTCCGGCGCAGCTTTATGCCGAGACGTCCGCCGAGGACCACAATAGTGACGAGGNNCAGGCTCAAGGCGTGTTCATGTTGAACGCGTCGCGGTAGATGCGCCACGATCCATCCTCTTGCCGCCGAAAGATCGTCAGGAACTTGCCGTCAACTTCGTCACCGACAGTGAAGTTTCCCCGCGAAAACGCCCAGTCGCCCATGATCACGACCTCGTCGGCGACAATCTCCATCGAGGAAGGCTGCGACTTGGCGAAGGCGGCCGGGATACCCTGCGAAAAGGTGGCGAAGTCTACTGCCGGCGCACCGGGCGGCATTCGGATTCCCTCGGGATCCCAAAGACCGAGCCAGGCCTGCGCATCACCTGCAACCCGTGCATCGCTGTATGTCGACCATATCTCGAGAATGGCGGCTTCGTCGGAAGCGGTATCTGCGGATACGGCTGCGGGCAGCGTCGCGGCTATATACAGCGCGGTCGCGGCAAGTGTGGTTCTGATCATCTGGTTTCTCCAGCCACTGTCGAGGTTGGCCGAATCCTAGCGGATGATTTCATCTGCAAATTGATGGTGGTCACGAATTGGCAACCGGCGGTCGAGGAAACCCGGTGATTGGCCTGATCGCAGGATTGGGGAATCCGGACACCAGGCAGGTCGAGGCCGATCAGACTTCGGAAAACCACAAGAGGCGCATGGATCACTATGTTCCTTGCTGGCTCGGTGGTCGGAATCCTGGCCGGCATTCTCTGGACGCCGCTACACCTTTTCGATCTCTTCCCTGTCCAGTCCGGGTTGAGAGCAAGCTCGGCCTCCGGCCCCGTCGGGTCTTTCTTTCTAACGGCTGAGCTGACGATCGGATCGGATCGTATCGTCCCCGGCTTCTGCGCGGGTACCGGCTCCAAAAGGCCCGGGCCTGCACCGGCGTTTTCTTCTTCGCAGACAAAAAAACGGGGCGGCAGGCCGCCCCGTAGTTTCGCAATTCAGGCTCTTATGGTTTCCGCTCGGTATCTTGCCTGCGGCCTGAACACGCCTCCCCGGACGCCCCCGGAGAGGGTAACTCTTAACTACACCCGCTGGTCGCCCCGCAGGTGTTGCACTTCATGCAGGTGCCGTTGCGCACCAGCGTGAAGTTGCCGCACTCGCCGCAGGGGTCGCCCTCGTAGCCCTGCATCCGGGCCTTGGTGCGCTCGTCCATCACCGTGGCCGAGACGGCCTCGACCGTGGTGACGCCCGAACTGGCCGCAGCCGTGCCCGCGCTCAGCGCGCTTGCCGAGACGCCGCCCTGCAGCACCATCAGCTCCTGCGGCAGCCGCTTGCGCAGGTAGCCGGTCGAGCTGACCTGGCGGATCATCTCGATCGAGCTTTGCGCCACGTCGCCCGGCACCGGGGTCACGTTGGACTTTCCTTCTTCCTCGCCGCGGCCCAGCTCGTCGAAGCTTTCGCCCTGGGGCGCGACATGCGCCAGGTCGGTGCGGTCGAGATAGCTGACCGCCAGCTCGCGGAAGATGTAGTCGAGGATCGAGGTGGCGTTCTTGATCGAGTCGTTGCCCTG
>JABAHR010021211.1_pt4 | contig 11363 bp, 11 predicted proteins | sample 7062101 | NCBI WGS metagenome assembly JABAHR01 (sample SAMN14534553, study PRJNA622989) | marine sediment metagenome | biome: marine biome [ENVO:00000428]; feature: marine pelagic biome [ENVO:01000023]; material: deep marine sediment [ENVO:00002113] | place: India: Gulf of Kutch | collected...
GTCGGCGATCGCGTAGTGATACTTGTAGCCTAGGTGACTCTTGATGATCTCGGCGATCGTGACGGCGACGCCGCCTAACTGCGCGTGACCGAACGCGTCTGTCGTGCCCGCGTCGGCGAGAAAACGACCGTCCGGGTGTTGTACGCCTTCGGACACGACGGCGACGCAGTACTCATGCTTGTCGACGCTCTGTTTGACGCGCGCGAGGAACGCCGGCTCATCGAACGGCGTTTCGGGAAACAAGATGACATGTGGAGGTTCTGCGGGTGTCTCCCCCGCAAGACCCGCCGCAGCGGCGATCCAGCCCGCGTGCCGACCCATGACCTCGAGGATGAAGACCTTCGTCGACGTTTTCGCCATCGAGGCGATGTCGAGAGCAGCTTCCCGGGTCGAGATCGCTACATATTTGGCAACGGAGCCGAAGCCCGGGCAGACGTCCGTGACCGGTAGATCGTTGTCGACGGTCTTGGGAATGCCGATACACGTGATCTCGAAGCCGAGCTTCCTACCGAGCTGGGAAACCTTGTGGGCGGTGTCCATCGAATCGCCGCCGCCGTTGTAGAAGAAATAGCCGATGTCGTGGGCCTTGAAGACTTCGATGAGGCGCTCGTACTCGAGGCGGTTCTCGTCGAGCCCCTTGAGCTTGTACCGCGCCGAGCCGAAAGCGCCGCCTGGGGTGTGCCGAAGGCCTGCAATCGTCTCGTCGGTGTCCGCGCTCGTGTCGATGAGGTCCTCCGTCAGGGCGCCGATAATGCCGTGGCGCCCGGCATAGACCTTGTTAATCTTGTCCGGGTGTTGACGGGCGGTTTCGAGAACGCCGCAGGCTGTGGCATTGATGACGGCGGTGACGCCGCCGGACTGCGCGTAGAAAGCGTTTTTTGCCACGTGGAGCCTACCTCGATAGAGCGTGATTGTTCGTTTGACGCTGAGCTTAGCTCAAGATAGTTTACGCGTCCGACGCGATCAAGCGGGCGCCGCGGGAGAGGCCTCGATGCGAATCGTATTGCTCGGAGCGCCGGGCTCGGGCAAGGGCACACAAGCGAAGAAGCTCCAGGCCGAGCGCGGCTTGCCGCAAATCTCCACAGGTGATCTGCTGCGTGCCGCCGTAGCCGAGCAAACGCCGCTCGGTGTCGAGGCCAAAGCAGCCATGGATGCCGGCAATCTCGTTTCGAACGAGATCGTGCTCGGCATGATCCGCGAGCGGTTGGATCGTGACGATGCCAGCGGCGGATACATCCTCGATGGTTTTCCGCGCAACCTCGAGCAGGCGCAAGCGCTCGACGCGCTGCTTGCCGATCTGGGTCAGAAGGTCGACGCGGCCGTGTTGTTGAGCGTGGACTTCGAGATTCTCATGAAACGCCTGACGGGACGCAGAACGTGCTCGAGGACGGGCAAGCTGCTCAACATCTATTTTTCGAGCAAGGAAGAGATTGACGCCGTGACTGAAGCCGGCGGCGAGCTCTTACAGCGCGACGACGACAACGAAGAGACGATCCGTCATCGGCTCGAGGTTTATGAGGAGCGAACGGCGCCGCTCATCGACTACTACCGTAACGCAGGGCTGCTGACCGTGGTCGACGCCCAGGGCAGCGCGGACGAGGTCTATGCGCGCCTACTCGAGACCCTCGACTAGCGGACGCAACTCCTTCGCTCGCCAGGTTTCGCTTACGCGGGCAGACTCGCGGCCCAGCAATAGAGCGACGAGATCCTGTTTCGTCGCCAAGACCTCCGGATAGATCTCGAGCGCCTCCGCGCGGGTCTTGGCTCGCGCCTGCAGCTCGCGCAATTGCCGCTTCTCGGGCTTCTCCGTATCGCTGAGACGTTCGAGCCGCTGCGAGTAATCCGACGCCCTCGAGCCCTCGAGCGTCGCGATGATATCGCGCCCGGCATGCTCGGCGAGCTTCTTCGGCACGTCCTCTGCTGCGAGCGCGGCGATGGAGCTCGGCCGTGCTCGTGCAATGCCAACGAGTTGCTCGTCGCTGAGAATCCAACGTCGCGGTCGATTGCGCGTCCGCGCGCGCGACTCGCGCCACTCGACCAGAGCGAGCGCCGCGCATTGGCCCTGCGCGTCTAGCGATTTCGCCCCCTTGAGGCGTGAAAAGATCTGCTCGACAGGCGTAACGGGCTCCTGTGCGAGCAGCAACGCACAATCCTGCTCGAGCCATTGGCGGCGGCCGAGCGCATCGAGCTTCTCGGCGAGCACGCTCCAGAGTGCGTGCAGGCTGCGCACATCGTCTCGCGCATACTCGATTGCTGCGCTCGGCAGCGGTCTGCGGCTCCAGTCCGTTCGCGTGTGGCTCTTGTCGAGCTCGACGCCGAGCGTGTCGGCTACGAGATCCTGCAGGCTGATCTGCGGCGCATAGCCGACGAGTCCCGCCGCGATCTGCGTGTCGATGAGCGCCGACGGTAGTTTCCGAGCGTGCTGATAGATGACCTCCAGATCCTGCCGACTGCTGTGAACGATCCAGGAGCACCCATCGCGAAGGAGATTCTCGAACAGTGCTTCGAGGTCGATCTCGGCGAGACAGTCGACGCACGCGAGCGAGTCGGCTGCTGCGAGTTGTATCAGACATAGCTGAGGGAAATAGGTCTTCTCGCGTACGAACTCCGTATCGAGTGCAATCGAGTCAGCGTCTGCAAGCGCATCGAGAAAACGATTCAATTGCGCTTGGTCGTCGATGTACAACTCTCGTTCGGGCATAGGTCGTGGGTACTTTCGGCTTGGTTTATGATCGGGCGCTGTTCTTGGCTTCGAGCTCTAACTTGTCGCAGCTTGCTTTTATCTTCGTCGAGATTGCGTTTCATCGAAGAGGTCCGGCCGCACTGCCGGAATCACGATTCCTCTTCATGCTCGTGCTCATTGCGTACTTGACCGTAAGCTTATTGGCATTACAGATCAATTGGCCCTTGAGTCAGACCATCGCGCCGCTCGTGGCCGACGTCATGTTCTGCATGGCGTTTTTCTGGGTCGTTCTTCAGCTCGGTCAACGAGGCGCTCGATTCTGGCAAACGGTCACCGCGCTACTCGGCGCGGAAACTTTTTTGAGTCTCGTCGCTCTGCCGTTGCTCGTGCTTCGTTCGGCCGCGACGGGCAGCGAAGCGTTCGAGCCGTTCACGGTTCTGTTGCTGTCTTTGGTCTTGCTCTGGTCGATCGATGTCGGAGGATTCATTCTTTCACGAGCGCTCGATCAGGCGTATGTCGTGGGCGTATTGATCATGGTAGGGTACGTCATCGGCTCGTTCATGCTCGGTGAGCTCTTCTTTCCCACCGTCCAATAATGCGCATCCACATACTCGGTATTTGCGGCACGTTCATGGGCGGCATCGCCGCGCTTGCGAAGGCTGCCGGCCATCAGGTCTCAGGCTCGGACGAGAACGTCTACCCGCCAATGAGTACCCAGCTGCGCAAGCTCGGGATCGAGCTGCATCAGGGCTACGACGGGACATTCCTGGCGCGCGACCTCGATTGCGTCGTCGTCGGCAACGTCATGTCGCGTGGGAATCCGGCTGTCGAGGCGCTGCTGAACTCGGGCTTGCCGTACTACTCCGGTCCCGAGTGGCTCGCGAACAACGTGTTGAAGGGCAGATGGGTCCTCGGTGTAGCCGGCACGCACGGGAAGACGACGACGTCGAGCATGTTGGCCTGGATACTCGATTACGCCGGTCTATCACCAGGCTTTCTGATCGGCGGCGTGCCGAGCAACTTCAAGATCTCAGCGCGGCTCGGCCAGTCGAACTATTTCGTCGTCGAAGCCGACGAATACGACACAGCTTTCTTCGATAAGCGCGCCAAGTTCGTGCACTACCATCCCCGCACGCTCGCAATCACGAACCTCGAATACGATCATGCCGATATTTACGCGGATCTCGAGGCGATCATCTGGCAGTTCCACCAACTCATCCGCACGGTACCGAACGAGGGTCTCGTGACCGTGCAGGCAGCAAACAGCAACATCGAAACTTTGCTCGAGCGCGGCGTATGGACACCCGTCGAAACGTTCAGCACGAGCGAAGAGACGGCAACGTGGTCGGCAAGATATGACCTCATCGGTGTCAAGTCGCGCTTCAGCGTCACGCGCCACGGTCAGGAGGTCGGACAGACTGACTGGGCGCTACTCGGCCAGCACAACCTCGAGAACGCGTTGGCCGCCATTAGTGCAGCCGTGCATGCGGGTGTCAGTGTCGATGTCGCACTCGAGGCGTTGTCCCAGTTCCAAGGGGTCCGCCGACGTTTGGACAAGCGCGCTGTCATCGATGGCATCACGCTCTACGACGACTTCGCTCACCATCCAACCGCGATCGCCAAGACGCTCGAGGCTATTCGAAGCCAGAAGACCGACCAGCGCATCGTCGCGGTCGTCGAGCCGCGATCCAACACCATGCGTCTCGGCGTTCATCGCGATGCATTGCGCGATGCGTTCGACGATGCCGATCGCGTATTCGTGCTTTCCTCCGACGACCTGTCCTGGAATCCCGAGTCCGTGCTCGAATCCTTGGGTAAGAAACTCAGCGTGGCGTTCGATGCGGACACGTTACTTGCGTCGTTGCTCGATGAGCTCGAGGCCGGTGACCAGGTCGTATTCATGTCGAACGGCGATTTCAAGGGCCTGCCGCGCCTGCTACAGCAGGCGCTGAAGAGCGATCGTCCAAGCGCAGCGCGGGCGTAGTCCCAAGCTCGATACTTCTCATGGCCGCGCTGACGCTACCGTTGTTTCCGTTGAGCACCGTGTTGTTCCCGGGCGGTCAGCTGTTACTGCGCGTTTTCGAGCCGCGATACTTGAGCATGGTCAGTCGTTGCATGCGAGAGCAGCACGGGTTCGGCGTCGTTCTCATAGAGAAAGGCTCGGAGGTCGGCTCGGCGCAGTTCGTGACGACGGGCACGATCGCGGAGATCGTCGACTGGCATCAGGGTAGTGACGGCCTGCTCGGGCTCACCGCAGAAGGACGGGAACGGTTTCGTGTCGTGGAGTACGAGCAGCAGGCCGACGGCCTTTATTTGGGAACGATCGAGATGCTCGCGCAAGAGCCGCGGCATGGCCTGACGGAGCACTTTTCCGGGTTGGCCGCGCTGCTCAAAGGTCTGCTCGAGGAAGCCGGCGCGCCCTACGATCGAATTCGCAAGGATTTCGACGATGCATCGTGGGTCGGCTACCGACTCGCGGAGCTGTTGCCATTGCCCGTCGCGCTCAAGCAGTCCTTACTCGAGCTCGAGGACGCGCAGCGTCGTCTCGAGCGTCTCGAGCCGCACATTGCCGAGCTCACTGCGAGCGAGAATGTCTGAGGGACCGCTAAAACGGTACATGTGCCTGATCTGTGGCTTTATCTACGACGAAGCTGAAGGTCTGCCGGACGAAGGAATCGCCCCGGGCACTCGGTGGGACGATATCCCGTTGTCGTGGCGGTGCCCGGACTGCGGCGCCGGCAAGGAAGACTTCGAGCTCGTCGAAATCTAGCCGGTCAGCGCTTGCATCTCGCGACCAATGCAGTCCTAGTTCGCGTGTGCGCAACGGGAGGTCCCGCGCACGATACCTCTCCCTCGCGGCTTTCTCTTTAACATCAGCGGACGCGCTTTGGGCCTGTCGGGTGGGTTCGCGCTCACTACGCTCCACCCGAATGACGGAGCGAATCTGTTTGGCAAGCGGCGCCGAGCTGTCTCAGTCCCGTTCGATCGCGATTATTCGAACGACAATGCGAGCAAAGCATGCACGGGTTCTCATTTCGGCCCCGCGGTGCGGGCGTCACTGCGCTCGGCGCGAACCGCACCCGCCGCCCAGCGCGATCACCGCTGTCGTCTTCGTTAGCCCGTTAGCACCGCTTCGGTCTAGCCATCGCGAACCGTCAGGCGAGGGCACGTGCATGATGCCTCGATGGAGCGTAAATCTTCCCGCGAAGGAGAGGTATCGTGCGCAGGACCTCGCGCTACGGTGACGCTTACAGGTTAACGTGAGACCTTGCACGGTGCCAACCGCCCGGTTGGGCAGTGGCGTTTCGCTCGACGGCTCTACGGCAGGGAATACGGCTCGACTTCGAAGCCGCGCTCGCGCAGCAGGTCGACGACGTTGTGCTCGCCGACGAGGTGTAGTGCACCGACGACGACGAGATGCCGGCCCGGTTGTACAGCGAGGCGCTCGATCTCGGGAATCCAGTTGCGATTGCGATCGACGACGAGTGACTCGTAGAGCCCGGGGAACTCTTCGAACGCGGCCGAGAGCTTATCGGTCAGCGTCTCGAGGCTGCCGTCTCGCCAGGCGTTCAGAAGCTCGTCCATTTCCTGTCCGGCTGAATCGAGCTCGGTCAGCGCTTGCTCGAGCATGGCTTCCTGCTCGGTCGATGTCAGTCTGTCGAAAACGCCGATCTGATCGGCTACGGACTCGAGTCCATAAACCGGCTTTCTGTCGCGCTGCGCTCGTAATAGCAGATGCTGCTCCAGCCCTTGCTCTGACCTGTAGCCCAGGCGCGTCATACCGAGATCCATGAGTGTCAACGCAACGAGCCAGGGCTCGACGCGCTCTAGCGCGGCAATGTCGAGGCCCAACGAGCTGGCCGTGGTCTCGGCAAGGCGATAGACGTCCGAGCCGACAACGCTGCGCAACGAGCTCGATGCGGGCAGCAATGCCGCCAGCATGAACTGGGTTTGCACGTTTGCTGGATCGAGATCGTCGAGATCGATCTCCATGACGAGCGCGTCGGCACGTGCGTAGAGCCGTTCGATGACCTCAGGAAGCGGGTGGTCTTCTTCGCGAAGGTAGTGAACAGAGCCGAGCAGCCAGAGCTCGGAGTCGGCGCTCGTCGAAACGCGCCAGACGGCCGGGTCGGCCCACGCGTTCGCGCTCAGCAGTAGCAGTGCTGCAAGGATGACTCCAAGCGAGCGAATCAGTCTCACGTCCCCAGCCAGTCGACCGTCGTGTCGATACGTCCATCGGCATGCAGCACGATCCAACGGCAACCCGGCGGCTTGTCATCGAGCGCGAAGAACTCGTTGTTTGGCAGGAATTGCGCACAAGTCGAGGGCGTGCTCAGAAACCTGACGTTGCCGCGCTGCTCGTCGAGCGCTTGGTGGACGTGGCCCCATACGACGGCGCGCACGTGGGAGTGGTGCTCGATCACGCGCAGAAAATCCTCGGCATCGAGAAGCCCGACGCCGTCCAACCAGGCGCTGCCCATGGCTATGGGCTGATGGTGCATGAAGATCATCGTCGCGCGTTCGGCATTCGCGGAGAGATAGTGATCCAGCGCCGCCAGGCGCTCTGAGCCGACGGCGCCCGCATCCTCACCTTTGACATGCGTGCTCAGTAACACGAGTTGCCAAGCACCGAGCACGGCTTCGCCGCAATACTGAAACGGCTTCTCAGCGAGCATCGTCTCCATGAGCCCGGGATCGTCGTGATTGCCGGGGATGCAATAGATCGGCAGGCCGAGATCGTCGAAGCAGGATTTGAATCGCTCGTAGCCGCCGCGACTCTCGTCCTGGGCGAGATCGCCCGTGGCGATGATCGCGGCAGGCGGCCAGTGCTCGTCCTGCTGCGCATACTCGAGGACGGCGAGCAACGTCTCGTAGGTATTGACGCCGCGCATCTTGCTGTCGGCAGACGCGTGAAGATGGGGATCGGTGACCTGCAGCAACACGATCGGTGGCGTGCTCGATTTATTACTGTTCATGCCGGCTGTCGCTTGCAGTGCAAGTCCCTGAATGTGCGCATGATACTGAAATCAGCCTCGCGCGTTAGGGACTGGCTCACAGATCAACGACTCGCGCGCGTGGTTGCGGAGAGCGACCTCGCTGAGAGACAATCCCGGCCTCGGATTCACCTCCACCGTCGCATAACCCGATGTCGTTGACGAACAAGAACACGGCGGATCTCCCGCGGCCGTCCAGGCGCGAGCTTGCAAATGCAATACGCGCGCTGTCCATGGACGCCGTGGAGAAAGCGCGCTCCGGTCATCCGGGCATGCCGCTCGGCATGGCCGACATCGCCGAGGTGCTCTGGAACGATTTCCTGGCGCACAATCCCGCCAACCCGCGATGGTTCAACCGCGATCGCTTCGTGCTTTCGAACGGTCACGGCTCGATGATGCTCTATTCCCTTGCGCATCTGAGCGGGTATGCCCTGGGCCTCGACGAGATCGAGAATTTCCGTCAGTTCTCCCAGCGCACCGCCGGCCATCCCGAGCGGGATTTGGACATCGGAATCGAGACGACGACCGGGCCTCTCGGTCAAGGCATCGCCAATGCGGTCGGCATGGCCCTCGCCGAGAAGGTGCTCGCCGCAAGTTTCAATCGCCCCGACGCGGAAATCGTCGATCATCACACCTACGTCGTTCTCGGCGACGGGTGCATGATGGAGGGCGTCTCACACGAGGCATGCTCGCTTGCCGGCACGTTTGAGCTCGGCAAGCTCATTGCGCTCTACGACGACAACGGTATCTCGATCGACGGCGATACGGCGGGATGGTTCACGGACGATACGCCGGCGCGTTTTCGTGCGTACGGCTGGCACGTCATCGATACCGTCGATGGGCACGACGCCGAGGCGATTGCCGCGGCGATCGCTGCGGCTAAGGCTGAGACGAGCCGACCGAGCCTGATTTGTTGCCAGACGATCATCGGCTGGGGTGCGCCGAACAAGCAGGGCAGCGCCTCGACGCACGGCGCCCCGCTCGGGCCCGACGAGATCGCCGCGACGCGCGCGAACATCGGCTGGACACACGAAGCATTCGTGATTCCCGAGGAGATCAAGAACGCCTGGGATGCGCGTGAGCGGGGCGCCGAGCTCGAGACCGAGTGGCAAGCGCGGTTCGGTGCGTATCGCGATCAGTATCCTGAGCTTGCGGCGGAGTTCGAGCGGCGCATGCGCGGGGAGCTGCCGAGTGATTGGAGCGAGCACGCTGACGCTGTCATCGCCGAGATCGTGGCCGAAGCCAAGGATTCGGCGACTCGGCAAGCATCGCAGCGCGCGCTGGAAGGGTTCGCGCCGCGTTTACCCGAGCTCATCGGTGGCTCGGCAGATCTGACGGGCTCGAATAACACGTTTCATTCTGGTTCGAAGGTGATCGGACCTGACGACGCTAGCGGCAACTACATTAACTTCGGCGTACGCGAATTCGGCATGGCAGCCGTCATGAACGGCCTTGCACTGCATGGAGGCTTCGCGCCGTACGGCGGCACGTTCCTGGTCTTCTCCGACTATGCGCGTAACGCATTGCGCATGGCCGCACTCATGGAGACGCGGTCGATCTTCGTGCTTACGCATGATTCGATCGGTCTCGGCGAGGACGGTCCGACGCATCAGCCCGTCGAGCATCTCGCGAGCTTGCGCGCGATGCCGAACATGTGGGTCTGGCGACCGTGCGACGGCGTTGAGACGGCCGTAGCTTGGCGGTCTGCCATCGAGCGAAAGAACGGTCCGTCCAGTCTCGTGCTGACCCGCCAGGGCGTACCGCATATGCCCCGCACGGCCGATCAGATCGACGCCATCGCGCGCGGGGGCTATGTCCTGTCAGACGCCGATGGAGATCCGGAGCTCGTATTGATCGCGAGCGGCTCGGAGGTCGGTCTGGCCGTCGAGGCGGCGACGCGGTTGAACGGCGAGGGCCGGCGTGTCCGCGTTGTCTCGATGCCATGCACGGAGGCGTTCGATCTACAATCGGAGTCCTATCGCGCTGACGTGTTGCCGGAGAATGGCGCACGACTCGCGATCGAGGCCGCCACGAGCGACAGCTGGTGGCGCTACGTTGCCGGAAAGGGCAACGTCATCAGCATCGACCGCTTCGGCCAATCGGCGCCGGCTAAGGATCTATTCGAGCATTACGGCTACACGCCCGACGCCGTGACGGACGCGGCACGTGGCCTACTCGTGTGAGTCGCATCATCGCGCGACGCGGGCATTAATCTTTTTAGGAGAAGCAGATGGCAGTGAAGATAGCGATCAATGGATACGGCCGAATCGGCCGAATGGTGCTGCGCGCACTCTACGAGGGACAGCGTCGCGACGAGCTCAACGTCGTTGCGATCAACGATCTCGGTGACGCCAACACGAACGCCCATTTGACGCGCTACGACTCCGCCCACGGACCGTTTCCGTTTCCCGTCGAGGTTGGCGATAACGAGCTCATCATCGACGGCGACCGAGTCAGGGTCTGTGCCGAGCGCGATCCGTCGAAGCTGCCGTGGAAAGAGCTCGGCGTCGATCTCGTCATGGAGTGCACGGGCTTCTTCGCGTCGAAGGAAAAAGCGTCGGGCCATCTCCGGGCAGGTGCGCGCAAAGTCGTGATCTCCGCGCCCGCAGGCAAGGATGTCGATGCGACCGTCGTTTACGGCGTCAACCACGGTGTGTTGAAAGCCTCGGACGAGGTCATTTCTAATGCCTCGTGCACGACGAACTGTCTCGCGCCGCTCGCGAAGGCACTGCATGAGTCCGTCGGCATCGAGCAAGGGCTCATGACGACGATCCATGCCTACACGAACGATCAAGTGCTGAGTGACGTCTATCACTCCGACCTGCGCCGGGCACGTTCGGCTACGCAATCGATGATTCCTACCAAGACGGGCGCCGCGGCCGCCGTGGGTCTCGTGCTTCCGGAGCTCGATGGACGTCTCGACGGATTTGCGATGCGCGTTCCGACGATCAACGTCTCGGTCGTGGACCTCTCCTTCACGGCGTCGAAGGCGACGACGGTCGAGGAGGTCAATGGGGCTGTACGCGCGGCTGCCGAAGGACCCCTCGCAGGCGTACTCGCATATACGGAGGAGCCGCTCGTATCCATCGACTTCAATCACAACCCGGCCTCCTCGGTACTCGATGCGGGCCTGACGAAAGTCAGCGATGACGGGAAGCTCGTCAAAGTATGCTCGTGGTACGACAACGAGTGGGGTTTCTCTAATCGCATGCTCGATACAGCGTTAGCGCTGGTCAACGCGAGCTAGGCAGGCGCGACGATGGCGCTTGCGGTCAAGCGCATGAAGGATCTCGACCTCGGCGGGCGCCGAGTGTTGATCCGCGAGGATCTCAACGCGCCGATCAAAGATGGCCGCGTCGTCAGCGATAAGCGCCTTAGGGCCGCTGTGCCGACGCTCGAGCTCGCACTCTCGAGCGGCGCGCGCGTGATGGTGCTCTCTCACCTCGGCCGGCCCAAGGAAGGCCAATTCGATGCAGCCTATTCGCTCGCGCCGGTCGCCGAGGCTCTGAGCGAGCTGCTGAATCGTTCCGTGCCACTGCTGGACGACTGGCTCGACGGCGAAGCGCCCGACGCCGGTGAGATCGTTCTCTGCGAGAACGTACGTTTTTTGCCCGGCGAGAAGGCTAACGACGAGGATCTTGCCAAGCGCATGGCGTCGCTCTGCGACGTGTTCGTCATGGATGCGT
>JABAHR010003362.1_pt1 | contig 11356 bp, 8 predicted proteins | sample 7062101 | NCBI WGS metagenome assembly JABAHR01 (sample SAMN14534553, study PRJNA622989) | marine sediment metagenome | biome: marine biome [ENVO:00000428]; feature: marine pelagic biome [ENVO:01000023]; material: deep marine sediment [ENVO:00002113] | place: India: Gulf of Kutch | collected...
CGGTAGCGGCTGCCGGACTCGTCGATGAAGCCGATGCTTACGGGTAATGCCCCTGCATGTCCTGGCACTCGTAGTCATCTTCGCCGACCGGCCGGCAGAAGTGCGGCCACTTGTTCTTGCGCCAGAAATCAGGGAGACCTACCAAGTTGATGTAGTCTTTCATCGCGGGCTGGTTCAACATGTCGCGGAAAGGCGGCGCGAATATGTAAGTGATCGTCAGGAAGCGGTTGAATGTACTGTCGTCCAGCCAGCGCACCAGGTGCTCGCCGTTCTTGAGCAGCATCGAGCCCGTGATGAGCCGGTACGCCTGTTCATTTTCGGGCAGCAACTCCGCGAATTCCGCACGCAGGGACGGGTCGAAGTACCCGTCGATCATTTTTTCTCTGTAGTCGTCAAGGCTCACTCCCGGTCGCAACGCGCCACTTTCGGCACTGAGTTCCTCCGGGACAAACTGCCAAAGCCGCGATTTGGCGCCACTCGCATCGCCCGTCATCAGGTCGACGATGGCCATGTTGTCATAGCCTGCGGGATAGCCCATGGCCATCGTCTTCTCGAGTTCGGCAATGCCTTTGGCCAACTCGCCGTGACTGATGTAGGCGCGACCGAGAACGCTGTGAATGACCGCGTTTTCGGGCGACATTTCTACGGCCCGTTCCAGCGCGACTATGGCATCGTCGAACCAGCCGACGGCGGTGTAGAACAGACCAGCGTCCGACGTGTACTGGTTGTTGTTCATTAGCTGTGAAGCACGGTCGAAGTATAACCAGGCCTGCGCCCAATCCAGACGGTGCACATTGGCGTTGGCGATCGTCAGCAGAGCCACTACAAGTTCGGGATTCAGCAGCAGTGCACGATTCGCGGCATCGATCGAAAGGTCGATGTTCCGATCGATGTCCGCGTTAGACAGCTCACCATAGACTACTTCGGCGTTGTAGCTGGCCGATAGACCCCCCCAGGCATCGGCGAAGTCAGGATCCAACTCGACGACACGGGACAGCAGGTCCTGCGCCTCCCTGATCTGCTCCCAGCTGGGCACGTCGAATTTCCTCAGCGCCTGCAGGTAGAGATCGTACGCCGCCATGTTTTCCGTCGGCACGTCGCCGACCTGGTCACCCAGCAGTTCGACCTTCAAAGCATCGGCTATGGCCAGGCTGATCTCGTCCTGGATTGCGAAGATGCCCTGTAATTCTCGATCGAAGGTCCGCGACCACAGGTGCGTATCGTTGGCGACATCGATCAGCTGCGCCGTTACCCGAACACTGTTGCCGTCGCTGCGGATCGAACCTTCAAGTATGTAGTTGACATCGAGGCGCTCGGCGATCTCCGGTATCGAGAGGTTCGCGCCTTTAAGGGAGAATGCGGTTGTCCGTGAGGTGACGTCGAGTTCTTCGATTGTGACCAGTACGTTGAGAATCTCTTCGGCCATGCCATCGCCGAAGTACTCCTGGCTGCCGTCAGCACTCATATCAACAAAGGGCATGACAGCGATCGAGTTTTCAATTGTCTCCCGCGCCGGCCCTTCGGCAAGGGTAGCCTGCTCAGGCGCTGAAAAACGATCGAACAGTAGCAGGGCAAGGGCTATGGACATCAGGCCGATGATCAGGCGATTAATCCGTTGCCCGGTTGTCGCGCGGATGCTTACCGCCTCGTCAACTTCGTCTGACGGCTTGATGCCTTCTGGCGTCAGTTCGAATGCCCAGGCAAAGAAGACGGCGAAGAAGAATCCGATGATGCCGAGATAGACGACGATGCTGTTAATCGTCTCTGGCAGGTTGAGTGCAGGTACGACAATATCCGTAACCTGCAATAAGACCCACCAGAGGGCGATGTAGGCGATCGCCACCCTGAAGACATTACGACGTTTCAGCTCGGCGAGGAAACTCATACGTCAGTACTGGCCCGCCTGGTGNNGACTCGTCGATGAAGCCGATGCGGATGCCGTAGTTGCCATTGCACAGCCAGCGATAGATCTGGCGGACCTGTGGCTCGATCTTGGGAAATGCGAGCGCGTCCCAGGGCAAGGACACCGCGTCGTACCAGCCGCATTCGGTCGCCTCATCGGTCGCGCAGAATGCCGGCTCTTCAGCGAGGTGGCAGCGAAACACGAGGTGCGTCTGCGCCATGTGCAGGATCGAACTGACGCTGACCAGGGTCATCTCGTCGGCATCGACGTCGATGCCGGTCTCCTCGCGCAGCTCGCGCGCCGCCGCGGCCTCCGGCGTCTCGTCGCGCTCCATGAAGCCGCCCGGCAGCGCCCATTTGCCGACAGCCGGCGGGATGCCGCGTTTGATCCACAGGACTTTGTCGCTGACGCAAACGTAGACGGCGACCAGGACACTCGGGCTCTGGTAGTGGGTCTTACCGCAGCCATCACAGACGAATCGCTCACGGTGATCGCCGGCCACCGACTGCAGGGAGACGGTCGAGCCACACGCCGAACAATGCTTCACGGGCCGGACGCGCTGCTCTGCATCACTGTTTCAGGAGTTCGTCCACCCGGTCGATCATGTCGTCCTTGTTATAGAGGTCATAGTAGATCGACGCCATGACGTTCTGCGGGCCGAAGAAAAAGCGCTCGTAAAGCACCTGGCGATTGCCGAAGCCGGACACCGCGACGTCGTGCGCCAGCCGGAACAGCGCAATGCGCTCTTCGCTGTCGAGATTGACGGTCTGGAAATACGCCTCGACGTCAGCGGCAAGTTCGTTGCTCAGGTCCGCCTCGGTCGGCGTCGCCATCAATGAACTCGAGCCAAGCATGTGAATCATCTCGATGAGCCGCGGATACATCTTGGGATAGAGATTTCTCGACGTATCCAGCGGCCTGCGGAGCGGCACGTAATTGCCCCACTGGTCCTCGTGCGCTTCCGCTTCACCCTGGTAGCGCAGCGCCCGGACCGTCTCGGCGGTCCACATGGCTTCGGCGATCATGCCCTTGACGTTCATGTCCTTGTCCTTGCCGGTGGCCCTGGCCATCGCGCAGAGCAGGCCGACGATGAACTCGGTCTTGGCCAGCTTGCCGCAGATCACCTGGTGCATCATGTGCACGACGGCATTGGTCTCCGCGAACGCCCGGTTGCACAGCAAAGGCTCCCGGTACATGAAGACCCGCTCCCACGGGATGTGCACGTTGTTGAAGATGATGACGGCATCCATCTCCTCGTAGCGCGACGACAGCGGCGCATCGTAATGCGACTTCTGGTGATCGTAGGTATCGCGGCAGATCATGCGGATGCCGGGCGTCGCGGTCGGGATCGTGAACGCGAAAGCATATGGCAGGTTATCTTCCGAAGCCGTCAACAGGGACGACGGGAAGACCTCGATCTCGTCGGCGTGCGGCCCGAGCGTCGCCAGCAGCCGGGCCCCATTGACGACGAGGCCGCTGTCCGTCTCCTTGACGACCTGCAGCGCCACTTCGGCGCTCGATTGCCCTTTCTTCGCCTGCTCGAAGTTATAAGTGGGGTTGATCAGCGTATGCGTCAGAACCTTGTCGTTAGATTTGACGTACTGGTAGTAGTTGCGCATGTTCTCGGCAAACTCCGGTCGCCCTTCGGTGAGGAAGTCGGCGCTCGCCGCAAAAGCGGTGACCGAGGCATTCTTGTAATCCGGCGTGCGTCCGAACATGCCGTTCGACCACCTTGCCCACTCGTAAGCCGAGGCGCCACGTTTCTTCACGTCCTCTACCGACTTCGGGATCATGAAGGAAGTGGCGTAGGTATTGCCGTCTTCTTCGTAGGTCACGATGTCCTTGTAGCGGTCGTCGAACTGCCGGTCGAGAAAACCGGCGAGCGTCTCGGCGCCGCGTCGCATCGCCGGGTGGGCGGTGACGTCTTTGACTTTTTCGCCATGTATCCAGATATCGCGACCATCGCACAAGCCTTCCAGATACTGTTCACCCGTGCGGATCCCGTCACCTGTCGGGAGTTCACTGCTGCTGCTCAATTTGGCTACCATGGTTCGTTACCTGTTTGTCGACTGCCGCTCACGATGCCGGGCGGCTTTGTTGTTCGTCACTGGTTGACTGCCCGTTGCTCCTCGGCCGCTGCGGGGTCGAGCGCCGCCACCTGCTCGAGGCTGTCGATCAGGCGTTGCCAGTCCTGCGCGTCGATCGAGGCCCGCAGTTCGGCGTAAGCGTCGTCGACCCTGGGACGCACGCGGCGGTGCAGGTCCCGACCCTGCTCGGTGGCGGAAACGAAGACGTTGCGCCGATCGGATTCCGAGCGCTGCCGGGCGACCAGCCCCTGGTTGGCGAGTCGATCGACGACACCGACCAGGCTCGGCGCGGGAATCAGCGTGATGTCACTCAGCTCGCGAAAGGCGATGCCATCCCCTTCCCAGAGCACGCGCAGCACCCGCCATTGTTGCTCGGTCAGCCCGAACTCGTTGAAAATATGACGAAATCTCGGCATGACTGCGTCGAGCGCCCGGTACAGCATCATCGGCAGAGAACGACTGAAACTTTGAGTTGCCATCAAATTCGGCGTCTATTAATATATTAATCATTCATATATTAATGACTTGCCGGACCCTGTCAAGGCATCAAAAGGACAAGAACGAGTGAATGACAGCAAGGCCTTCCGGCAGTGCCTCGGCAGATTCGCGACCGGCGTTACCGTCGTCACCTGCTGTGATGCGAGCGGCCAGCCCTGCGGTATCACCGCCAACAGTTTCAGTTCGGTATCGCTCGACCCGCCGCTGATCCTGTGGAATATCGCCAAGGTGTCGAACTCGCTGGACGCCTACCTGAACGCGCAGCACTTCGCGATCAACGTGCTTTCGTCCGCGCAGCGCAACATTTCTGATCATTTCGCTCAGTCGGATCACACCCTGTTCGACGGCGTCGACTATGCGGTGTCGGACGACGGCGTGCCGGTCCTCCCGGATACGATCGCCAGGTTCGAGTGTCAAACGCGCGAGATCCACGACTGCGGCGATCACTACATCGTTATCGGCGAAGTCGAGCGCTTCAGCGAGGACGAGGGCGAGCCTCTGCTGTTCTACAGCGGCGGCTATCGCGTCAACGGCGACTGACGCCATTACCTGTGATGGGCTACCCGACGCGCAGAATAGGCTCTTTCGAGGTTTCCGCGATCGGCTTCGGCTGCATGACGCTGTCCCACGCCTACGGCGTGCCGCCAGCGGCTGACGTCGGCAGTCGCATACTCAACGAAGCGCTGGACCAGGGCTACACGATGCTGGATACGGCCGCATTGTATGGCTTCGGTTCGAACGAAAGCCTGATCGGCTCGGCGATCGGTCATCGCCGGGATGAATACCTGCTCGCCAGCAAGTGTGCGCTGCACGGCGTCGACGGCAAGCGCGAACTGACCAACGACCCTGCAAAACTCAGGCAATCCTGCGAAGACAGCCTCAGGAGGCTGAACAGCGACGTCATCGATCTGTTCTATCTGCATCGCTACGACAAGGTCACGCCGCTCGAAGACAGCGTCGGCCTGCTCTCGAAACTCGTCCGCGAAGGCAAAGTGCGGGAGATCGGTTTGTCCGAGGTGTCCGCCGACACCTTGCGACGGGCACACGCGATCCATCCGATCGCAGCCGTGCAGTCCGAGTACTCGCTGTGGACCCGCGAACCCGAGATCGCGGTGCTCGACGCCTGTCGGGAACTCGGCACTGCTTTCGTGGCCTTCAGCCCGCTCGCGCGCGGCTTCCTGACCGCTCGCCTCCGCGACGTAACAGCGCTTCCCGAGAAGGATTTTCGTCGCAACATGCCGCGCTTCCAGCCCGAGAACTATGCGCAAAACCTCGAATTGCTCGACGGCTTTGCCAGCCTGGCGACGAGCCTGGACTGCACACCGGCGCAGCTCGCGCTCGCCTGGCTCCTGGCCGTCGACGACAACGTGATCCCTATTCCAGGCACCACGCGGTCGACGCATCTTGCAGAGAATTTTGCTGCGGGTACCGTCATCCTTGACGATAATGCGCTTACGATGGCGAACCGGATCATCAATCGACACACGGTGATCGGCGCTCGATACAATGCCGGCACCCAGGCGGAGATCGACACCGAGCAGTTCGGAGACGCCTGATGCCGGGGAAGCTCCTGCACCGCATGCTCGTCGCGCCGCTGCCTTATATTCCGAAGTCTCTTGTCTGGCCGCTTTCCCGGCGCTACGTCGCCGGCACCACGATCAGCGATGCATTCGATGTCGTCAGGAAACTCGACGCCGTCGGCTGTACCTCCACGATCGACGTACTCGGCGAGGACTCGAGCGAGACGAGCGAAGTCGAAACTGCACGGGACCTGTACTTCGAGGCCCTCGACGGTATCGCCGCGAAGGGCTTGCCCTGCTACGCATCGGTCAAGCTCTCGGACATGGGCCTCAGGTTCGATGCAGCGCTCTGTTACAACACGCTCGAAGCCATCGTCAGCGAAGCCGCCAAACACGACAACTTCGTGCGCATCGACATGGAGGACTCGTCGGTCACGTCGATGACGCTCGACATCTACCGCCGACTCCGTGAGCGCTTCGACAATGTCGGCACGGTTGTGCAGTCCTGCCTGCACAGAACGGCGGACGACGTTGCGCGCCTGCTTGACCAGGGGATCGCGCATCTGCGCCTGTGCAAGGGAATCTACATAGAGCCCGAAGACATCGCGTATACCGATGCCGACGACATTCGCGATTCCTATCGGTCTCTGCTCGTCCAGATGTTCGAGGGCGGCGCGATCAAGGTCGGAATCGCGACTCACGATCCGCTGCTCGTCGACCATGCGGAGCAGACCATCCGCGCCATGAACATCGACAAGTCGCGNNNGGCACCTTGCGAGAGCGACTGGTGGCGGCAGGGCACCCGCTACGCGTCTACGTCCCTTTCGGCGAGCGCTGGCATGCGTACTCGATGCGTCGGCTGCGGGAGAATCCCGAGATCGCCATGCACATTGTCAAGAACCTGTTTACGCGGCACTGAGCGAGGAAAACGCGTCCAGGGCTCGGGCCCGTGTCGCCTTGAGATCGACGATCGGCTGCGGATAATCCTGGCCAAGGCCGATGCCGGCCGCTTCGAGCACGTCGGCCGGCGCCTCCCAAGGGCTGTGCAGGAACCTGTTCGGTAGCGCCCCGATCTCGGGAACATAGGCCCGCACGTAATCCCCGTTGGGATCGAATTTCTGTCCCTGGGTAACCGGGTTGAATATGCGGAAGTACGGCGCGGCGTCGGCGCCGCAACCGGCGATCCACTGCCAGCTAGCGCTGTTATTCGCGAGATCCGCGTCGACCAGCGTATCCCAAAACCAGTCCTCGCCATGATGCCAGTGCAGCATCAGGTTCTTGACCAGGAAGGAACCGACGATCATCCGCACCCGGTTGTGCATGTAGCCGGTCCGCCACAGTTCGCGCATCCCGGCATCGACGATCGGGTACCCCGTCTGCCCGCGCTGCCAGCACTCGAGCGCCGCCGGATCGTCTCGCCACGGAAAGCGGTCGAATTTCGCTTGCAGGTTCTTTCTCGGCAGCTCCGGCCAGTGATACAGCAGATAGTGGGAAAACTCCCGCCAGCCGAGCTCGCTCAGAAAATGATCGACATCGCTCTCGAAACCCTCGCGCGCCTGGAATCCTTGCGCCGCATGCCATACCTGCCGTGGCGAGATTTCGCCGAAATGCAGGTGGGGCGACAGCCGCGAGACGTGTTCCTGGTCGGGTCGATTGCGGCCTTCCTTGTACTGACGGATACCGTGCTCGAGAAATTGCTGAAGTCTCGCGTGCGCCCCGTCCTCGCCCGGTTGCCAGGTCGCGGCCATTTCCTCGTACCAGCGGATGCCCGGCATCAGGCCGAGCTCATCGAGCGCCAGGCCCAGTGGCGAGGTGTCGAATGCCGCCGGCGTTGCCGCGCCGAGCGGCTGGCCGGGCGCAGGCGCCGCCTCGAGGCACCCCTTGCGGTAAAAAGGCGTGAACACCTTGTACGGCGTGCCGTCTTTCTTCATCACCGTCTGCGGTTCGTAAAGCAGCGAGCCGTTGAAGCTTTCGACGTGGATACCGTCCGCTGCGAGCGTGCCCTTGATGTCACGGTCGCGAGCGATGCGCCAGGGCTCGTAACAGCGATTCCAGGCCACGCCTGCGGCGCCGACATTGGCGGCGAGTTTCGGCAGGATCTCGGCTGCACTACCCGCAAAGAAGCGCAGGTGTCCGCCGAGGGCACGATCCAGCAAAGCCAGGCTCTGGTGCAGCCACCAGCGGCTCGCGGCGCCCATGCGCCAGTCACCGGCATTTTCATCGTCAAGTATGTAGACCGGCAGGATCGGCCGCCCGGATTCGGCCGCGGCGTCGAGCGCCGGATTGTCGGCGATTCGGAGATCCTGGCGGAACCAGACGATGAAGGGTTGCGTAGCGCTCATGACGGTGCATGCCGGATAGTGCCTGATGGCAGGCCAGTATAGGCGACCGACGCGCGCGACCGGCACGGTTTTTCGTAAACGTTTGTAACAGCGATCCCGGGCGAATCACTGTCGACGCGATCTACTGGTCGGGCTCGCCGTCCGTTTTGCCGAGTCGCCGGTAGTAGTCGGCGACGATCTCCCGATGCGCTTCGGGAATTTCGTCAGCGGTCGTCGTCCGCACGCTGTTGTTGCTGCGCACGGCGCGCGCCAGTGCGATCTCGAGTTGTTCGATCCTCGACAGCGCAAGCCGCGCCTCCTGCTCGAGCAACTCGGGATTGCCGCTCCATTGCGAGGCGCGGATCTGGGAGGCCAACCGACGCAGTTCATCGATATCCTGCACCGGCACGCCGCGACCGCGCAGTTCGCGGAACATCGCGAGAATCTCGTCCGAAATGTTGTCGGCCGAGCGATCGAATTCACGGGTCATCTCGATGTCGCCGATTTCGATGCCCGTCGTCTGTTGCAGATCGTCACGACCGCGACGCGTCGCTCCGCCGTTCGCCGCATTGCCCTCGGCGAATTCCTGCAGCTGGCGGCGCAGCTCGCGCGTCTCTGCCAGCGTCTGCTGGATACCGCCGCCCTGGCCCTCGTTTTCGCCTGGTTCGCCGCCACGACCGCCCTCGGCCATCGAGCGCGCCCGTTCGAGATCCTGCTGAAGTTCACGGAGCGCTTCTGTCACGGCACTTTCGCTGCCGGCGACATACACGGCCTCGCCGATTTCGATATACGACGCGGCAACGGCGATGCGCGTCTCGACCTCCTCCTCGCGAAGCTTGTCGAGCGCTTCGCGTATCTGCTCGGCGGCAGCGGGTTCGGACTCGGCCAGTTGCTGCGCGGTATTGCGGGCGTCCTGCTCCAGTCCCTGGACGTCCGTCTGCAGCTGACGTTTTTCCTGCGCGAGCTCGTATTCCTCGAGAATCGACATGCCGCTTTCGAGTCGATTGAGATCGTTGCGACCGACGTTGACGCCGCGGATCGACTCCTGCAGGCGGTCCTCCATCGCGCGCTGGTCTTCGTAGAGTTCCTCCGCGCGATCGGCCAGGTTGTCGAGCGAGGCCTGCATGGCGCGACGCATCTCCTCGGTCGCCTGGTCGCGCGCACCCTCGAGCTGCCGCTGTGCTTCGCTGGCCGCTCGCTGGAGCTCATCCGGGTTGTCGCTGGAGCGCATCGCTTCATCGACGTCGTTCATCGCCCGGATCGCGCTCTCGAGCCTGCGCTGCAGCTGCTCCATTTCGCGGCTGCCCGACTGTCCGCCCTGCTGCTGCGAACCACTTTCCGATTGCTGTCCCTGGCTGCCCTCGCTCGACCGGTTCGATGCCGACTGTTGCTCACGCATGCGCTCCAGGCGCTGGCGCAGCTCCTCGACCTCCCTGCGCAGCATCTCCTGCTGCCAGCGCTGCGCAGCGGTCGGTTGCTGATTGCGCTGCATGTTGCGCGCAAGCTGTTCCTGGCGGCGCGCGAGCTCCTCGAGTTCGTCGGCCGTCTCCTCCATCTGCTGTTGGGGCGGTTCGGGCGTGGCGCGACTGCCGGTTTCATACTGGTTCTTCTCGAGGTCCATCTCGATTTCGAACATCTCGGAGAGATCGCGGCCGGCCTGGCCGCCACCGCCGCCGCGATTATTCGACTGCAGCGAGACGCTGATATCCGTGAACACGGCTTCGGCCGCGAGCAGGTGCTGCAGCGCCTCCTGCTCGGGCAGGATCGCCTGCTCGAGGTCGATCTCACCGAGTCGTTCCGCGGCGGGCACCATGGCCGCCGACGCTTTCTCGAGGTTCTCCACGAACCGCGCGATTTCCTCGGTCGATGCCGTGAGCTGACGCGCCTGCGTCCGTTGCGCGAGCGTTTCGACCTGGTCCCTGAGCGTCGACTGCACGCGTGACAGCAGTGCGGCGTTATCCGACACGTAGGCAGGGTCGTTGCGACGTCCCTCCTGCTGCTCCCTGATCAGGTTCCAGGTCGAGACGATGATCTCCTTCTGCCGCTCCGAGATCTCGGTCTGTTGCTGGCCCTGCCCGCCCATGCCGCCGCCCGCCTGCTGCGACTGCGAATAACGGCGGTCGAACGGCTGCACGTCGATGAAGAAGATGTCGGTGCGCGCCGTGTTCTCGCGGTCGGCGGCGACGGCGTAGTAGGACACCAGGTCGCCCGGCACGAGCGCGTCCGCTTCGGCCATCGACTCGAGGAAGAACACGTGATCGACCTCGGCGAAGTCTGCGTCGACCGGCAATTCGACGGCTGTCCAGTCGCCGCCGTTCACCGAATACCGCAATTCGAGAGATTCCAGCCTGAAGTCATCGCTGGCCACGACCCGCGTGGTGACTTCCTCGATGCTGCTGGCGCTCCAGTCCCGGCCCGGCCGCGCGAACTGCAGCTCCGGCAGCGCGTCATCAAGCAGGGTGACGAAGTAATCGTCCGTCAGGCGGATCTGTTCGCCGCCGACCCTGGCGGCGACGAAGTACTGGCCGTCGGCGCTGACGGTGAATGCCGCGGTCGCGGTATTACCGTCGATATCGAGCGGGACGACCTGCTCGTCGATCACCAGCTCGCCCGGCGTCATCGCTCGGTCGGCCGTCACCTCGACGACGATCTCGGTATCGGCGATCGCGCGCACATCCCCGCCTGGGTCGCGCGTTTCGTCGTCCTTGCCGGTCCACTCCGGGTAGCGATAGGTCACCGCGAGGTTCTCGACCACCGGCAGGTCGACGACATTGATCTCGAAGGTCTCGCTGCGGACGTTGGCCGCCGACACGTAGTATTCGAGCGGCTGCCGCACCGAGAAGAAGGTGAATTCAAAATTCTCGCCGAGGTCGGCCATCTGCACTTGCTGCCAGTCGCCCTCGCCAAACTTCGCGTGGACGTAGGCGTCCGCCGGATCGAAACCCTGCATCGCGGCCTGCACGTTGACGGTGCCGCCGAGACGGATGCCGTCGTCGCCCGGCAGGACCTCGATGCTCTGCGGGGGCA
>JABAHR010001757.1_pt1 | contig 11354 bp, 10 predicted proteins | sample 7062101 | NCBI WGS metagenome assembly JABAHR01 (sample SAMN14534553, study PRJNA622989) | marine sediment metagenome | biome: marine biome [ENVO:00000428]; feature: marine pelagic biome [ENVO:01000023]; material: deep marine sediment [ENVO:00002113] | place: India: Gulf of Kutch | collected...
ACATGGATGAAGTTCTTTGCAATTCCTATGCCATTGAAGCCCATCTCCATGGCGTTCTTAACAATCACATAACCCTCTGATCCACTGTTGATGTGTATGTCAGCAGCAATACCCTTGGCATGAGTGCCAGGCTTTACCTTCCTCTGCTCAATGGAGTGCGAGGGGTCACGATAACCGCTAGTAATCTTGAAGGGGAAACCACACCTATGTCGCAGCTCATCCAGTTTCTCAAGGAAGAATGGATTCATCTCGTTGTTGCCGGTCTCCTGGCAATCAAACTCCTTGATGTCGAAGTATTGGAGTTGCATCAGTGGATCTCGTCGTCGTATTGATAGTAAGCCTGGATCATCTCGTTCTTGGCTATCTCCATGCTATACAGTATGTCCTGGTCTGCCATGTTGCTGACCACTTGGATAGTATCATCGGATACACATATCACTATCATTCTGTCGAACTCTTCACATAATTTCGACAGGTCTGGCTTCTCAGGAAAATCGAGTATCTTACCCATTCTTAGTCTTCTCGTAAGTTCGTAGGCCACCTAGTCCCAGCATACCCATGAGTACAGGGAGCATGGTAGAGGTGTCAGCCTGGGGAATGTCCACACCAAAGCCAGCCGCTAGTGGTGAGATCAGAAAGTTTACACAGAACCCAAGGACGCAGACCCAACCTGTTGCTGGTCGCCATCCTGCCTGGAACCAGTTTCCTCTTGCTTCTGCTTTGTTGACTTCGATCTGAGCCAGTGCGATTTCCTGCGCGTGGCGCTCTGCAAGCGTTGAGAGTTCAGCAGCAATCTTCTGTTTGGTATCGGCATCAGGTATCCACTTATCGAGAAGTTTAGTGACAGGTGTAATCAGGGAGAGCAAGCTCATTACTTTTTCCTCAGTAACCCTTGTACGGTATCGGATTCAAATATCCTTATTCCTAACCATATAATAGTAAACAAAGATGCAACTGGTGGCAACCAAGCGGTGACAGCCAATATCCCTGTTGATGCGGCTGCTACGTCAACAACCTGTTTAGTTTCCTCTACCATAATATTATCTCTTAGTTATTCCACTGCCCCTTGCAGTGATAGGTTAGGTGAAAGTTCGGCAACAACGCCCAGGTGAGGGACGATAACACCGTTGCCTGTTTTGAATATCTGGAAAGCAATGCCTTCCCCTTCGTCTAGTCGAGGCTCCGTAAAAGGAATCTCGATAGTCTGCCCAACAGTCCAGTCGCCAGTCCCGCCTGATCCAGATGTCTTAGTCTCTATACGAGCGAACTGCCCGCCAAAGGTTCCATCGGAATTGACCTTGATGAACTGTATTGTGGCATAGTCTGTGTCACTTGCTGTCAGCGCACTGTTGGTAATCAGGTACAGCTTCTGGAAGTAAGTTGTCTTGCGCGAATTATAAAACGCTGTGCGGGGAAACGCACTTGCGGCAGCAGCATCCTGGGGCTTGTATATATTGGCGATAACCACATTGTCATCATTGATGTGCTTGATGTCGCCTACATAACTTGGGTAGTAAGGAACCTTTACAATGGCTCCAGTCAGCAGGGTTGAGTCATTGGCAGTTGCAGTAAACAGGTCGCCCACCGCGTAAGTCTTAGATACGCCAGTGTAGGTTACCCATGCTGCGTTACCCGCTGTACCCAGGTCTAGTATCTTGTATTCAACACCCTCTTTGAACCCACTGGTTCCGCAGATCGCGCCAGTCAGCGGAGTCTGATCATTGGAGGTTGCAGTAAACGTATCGCCAACTTGGTAATCACCGCCTCCAGGTCTAGCCTGTCCAAGGTAAGTTACCCACGCATCATTACCAGCAGAACCCAAGTCCCTGATAACGTAGAAGTTACCAACAACCCACTGGCCTGATGGCAGGGTAGCAAACTTCTTGGCCCCACTAGGAACTGTAGGAGCTGCTAGCCCAGACACGCTTACTTGATGTTGGTCTTGCATCCCATCAACTTTCATTAGGTTTGCTGTGCTTTTCACTGGAGCGCCAACCCGAATGCCGCCCCTGTTGTAGTTGCGGATAGATGATGTGTCTGCGCCATCAAAGTAAAAGTAACGACATCCATTAGGAGCATTACCAGTGAACCCGCCAATGTGTATAGATGAACCAGTATTTACCACGAAGCATCTCTTCTCTGGCTCCAGGCCCACAAGGTCAACTTGGTCTACACTGATAGATGCAATTTCAGCACTGCCTTCTGCTGCACCCTGGTTGCCCACAATGATCAGGTCGGAGTTGGAGTGCCACTCTTCGCCGTTCGGATCTGTGCCAGGGCTAGGAAGCTGCGTATTAGCGTGAAGGAATAGATGCCCTATGCGAATCTTACGCGATCGGTTGGATACGTTAGGAACAATCTTGAGCGCCTTACCGCGAGGGTAAATCAATCGCAGTAGTGGGAACCAGATATTGTTATCGCCCTGCTTGGAGCCGTTACTGCCAATCTCCATGGCTGCATCGTCATATTGGATTCCGCCTTCCAGATTGATGTTGCCGCAGTTCTTGATCTGGATGTTCTCAAATGTACTTTCGCGCACAGTGTCAGAGGTGTAGCCTGTAGCCACAACAGCGCCAGTTAGCTCTGAGCCGTTGCTGGAAGTATTGGTGAACTCTGTTCCGATTCGATATGTAACATCAGATGTTCCAAGATAAACATTCCATCTGGCCTGGATGTTTGCCTCTTGCTCGTCAGGGTCTACTGCCGAATCAGTACCAAGGAAGGCTATCTTGTAGGTCTCTCCACTAACAAATGATCCGGCGTTTACCTTAACAATGTCAGCGTTACCAAGGGACATACCCTTGCCCTTGAAGTCTCTGCATTCTACGTCAACGATCAGATCGTCATTGAGGCCGGTGAACAGTAGGCCATGCGCCCTGCGTACTCGACCACCCCCAAGAAGGGTAAACCCAGTAAGCTCCATTGACTTCTCATTGCCTGTATAGAACGGCTTCTCGCCAGTGCCAAGACCAAAGGTTCTGCCGCAATCATTGATGGTTAAAAGGCCAGACCCTTCTGGGAATGTTGCTCCAATGCCAAGATATGACATTAGCTTGCCTGTACCCCTGATAGAGAACAGCCCCTTGTCAATGGTAAGCGGAGTGTTGGTCAGTGCAATACCGTCAGTGAATATTACTGCACGATAGTTTGCCTTGGCTTCAGCAAGCAGGTTAGTTAGCTGGGTTCCGTTATCAGTGAGGTTATCTCTCTTGATGCCATACTGTAGGTCAATAATGGTATTGCCTTCCCAGGATGCTTGTGCCTGACCACTAATGCCAGCCAAGTCGATAAATGAGCCACCATCAGCAGTGCCAGTCGCAGTGTTCACAATCTTATATGTATTGCCGCCACCATCGTATGCGCTATAGTAGCCAAGAGTAACGCATACATCGCCAACCTCTAAGCCATCATTGTTCACCATGTCAGCAACGCTGTCGTAAAAGTTTCCTGAGCCAACCGCAATAGCTGTAGGGCCGCTAGCAACAAATGGTCTTCCCAGAACGTCAAACTTGAGGAACTTGTTTACCCTCTCATCCTTAACTGGGATTGTCATATCCACACTTGGGTCATTTTCCTTCAGGCCCAGGCTTCTGCTAACATCAGTTTGAACCTGGTTGAGAGCAAGGTATGCCTTATCAAAGTCACCGTTTACATCGGATGCCAAAAAGTCACCAGCCTCTTGGTACTCGGTGGTGCGGTCAATGGGCATTGCCATAAGCAGATTGATTATGTCACCAGCAGATGCGCCAGACAGGAGAGTTACAGTGCCACCGCCCTGCTCACCAGCATCAGCGACAGTGTAATCGTTATTGATAGTCAGGGTGACACCGTTCTTGAGTACCTTGATGTCGGTAGCAAGAAGGATTTGGAAGGTGTAGTTGAATACTGTTTGACCAGCACCGGCTACATAGTCATTCCTGGTGGTAGCTCCAGTAACCGGCATTGCTATTCCTCAGCAGCTCTAGTCATTCCCAGCGCAACCATTGTTGCAGTGGGTCGTACATCCTCGTTTGTCTCAACAGCAAATACTAGATCGCTAGCAATAAGCGCGTCATAGTAATCTTGAGGGAAGAGGCCAGAGCTAACCCAATACTTTCTCAGCCCTTTCTTAAAAAGAGTTGTGAACATATCAGTAGAGGTCAGCTCTTGGGCAGCAGCTTTGTTTGTATTGTTTACCACGATGGTTGCAAATACACTCATTAGATAGTTACCCCTGACTTTCTTCCCAGATAGTTTTCTACATCGGATATTTCAGATGAATCGCACACCTTTCCGACAACAATAGCGCCATACACTTCGCCATCCAGCAATGACGCTGTGCCATTATTGCGAGCGCCCATGTTCAGAGGGTGGTCAAGATATGTTCCAGTCCCCAGGCTTGCGGTGTTAGACGCAACCTCAGACCCATCTTTTCTGAACAAATGTGATGGAGCAGTAATGCTAGCTACGCTAGATAGTACAGCTAGGTTTGGATTGCCTACTGCAGAACTTGTCAGGACATTTGCAGTGGTTCCCTTTTGGATAGCTCTCCACTGGTCAGTGCTTGTGCAGAACAGTCTAAAGCCGCCATTGCTTGTGCCGATATTGTCGGACAGTTCCAAGACATTTTGATTGGTTGCGGTAGAAGATTTTTTTGCTGCGGAAAACACAGACATTACCGCCACACTACCAGTTCCAAATGGAATATTGCTTGCAGTTTCTAAGCCATCATCAACGCCATCAAACTCCAGGTAATACAGGTCACCTGCTGTCTTTCTAAGAATAGGGCATTTTGTAGATGTAGTCTGCACCAAGTGATTGCCATTACCTGACTTGTCCAGCACCTTGCCCACAACGCCATCAACGCTGGCAGGGGTTGTTCCATCGTCCTCAAACAATGTTGTCAGGTCAGATATATCATACCAAGCACCCTCTTCGCCATTAGAGAAGAGAGATGCAGGGCTGAAAGGTGCAGGGCCATAAGCCGTTGGAACCTTGAATAAGGTAGCGCCTACGCCAATCATTTATGCCACCAGTGCGTGAATGCCTGTTGCAGTAGTACCAGTAGCAAATACTCGGCTGACTGAGCAAACCAAGTAAAAGTTATCTGGGACAGTAACGGTGCGATCTTCACCTGTAACAGTGGTGAACTTTACAGCTCCACCAGTCGTGATATACAGGCCAATAGCTACTCGGTCATCGTCAAATGGCGCAGTACCAGCACTGTCATTTGGAGTCACTGGAGCGATGTCGCGCACAGCACCTGTCAGGTTTGACCCTACACCCTTGAAGGGGTTGTTGTTGTTAATAGACATTAAAATATCCTCTGTTTCGATATGTGGATTATACTAAATTTTGATCATTTTTTATACAGCTATTCTGCCAAGTCTTGAAGAACTTCTGCTGGTGTTTCGCCAGGTTGCCACCAATACTCTTGACCATACTCTGTTTGTCTTTGACGAACCATGCGATCCAGGGTGCTTTGATGCTTGGGGTCAACAATTAGTTGAAGCTGGTCAAATATAGACTCCATGATTAGCTTGGTCTGCCAGGTTTCTGGCGCTAGGTTTTCGATTAACTTAGCGGCATCCCCCATGACATTTGTTTCCTCGCCCTTCATAGCCTCAATTGTAAGGCCATAGGTAAAGTCCCTGACATCTTCTATTGTGCCAAAGGATGGCCCCAAAAGAGACTCCAGCCATCCCTTGCCATACTTATTTGGGTTAGCAAAAATCAAGTCGTATGCAATGCCGCCAGAACCGCCCCTTGCGAAAGCATCCTCCCAAAACTTTAAATCCATTGGTCTGGTTTCCTTGCCGGTAGCAAGATCGTAAAGCTGATTGGCTGCTGCACCCATTAAGGTCATGCCTCCAGCGAGTGACGACAAGTAAGCAACTCTGCCCGACCATGTGGCTTGCGACATCCCCCTCATCCAATGCTGCTGCATTATGCTAATCGGAAAGGATTTAATCTGCATTATTCCCCTCACGACTTGCCCCTTAATTGTTCCTCTTTCTGTACCTATTTGCGTGATAGCTTGCGTTCTGGCATCAATAGTGGGGGTAGCATATTCAGCTTCTGACAAAATCATAAACTGGAATTTGTTTGATGGGTCTTTGGTTAAGTCAACAAACTTGTGTCCATTAATGTCTAGCTCTGCACCATCAACTTTTCTGAAGGTATCCCAGTCTTCCTTGGTAATGCCATATCTTTCAAGAACTTCTTTAAAGTCTAGGTCGTCAAAGTTCTTGTTGAAGCTGTCAGCAAGTAATGCATTAAACTCCATACTAAATGACTTACGCATACTCTGCGTCCACACCTCAAGTCCCTGGCCTCTTAAAACAACTTCAGCAACCTTAGCAGTCCAACCTGTGCCATAACTGTCAGCAAATCTGTTACCAGCATGAGCGCGACCAAGGGTGGTCTCAACAATAAATCCCATTCTTGCAAGTTTTGCTCGATACTCTTTGCCAGTTCCTGTCTGAGCAGCCATGCTCTTCACAAATGTTTTTAGAACTTTAATGCCGGAAAACTTGTTGTAGTATGCAGTTAATACTGTTGTAGCAACATCACTCAAAGATGAAATTACAGCCATGCCTAGCTTTGATGCAACCTCCAAGTTTCTCAGCCCCTGAACACCATCTGCAAGGCTGGTCAACTCTCCGGCATTAGCTTCGCCACTAATAGTCTTGTAATTCCAATCCAAAACCTCAGATGATAGCCCCGACATTGGTTCGCCATCTTTAATCATTTGCTTTTGGGCATAGGCTTTAACAGCCATAAACATATTCTTAGGGTTAGTCCCCATTATCTCAACCATAGCAATATCACTAGCCTTAGCTTGGATATAGTCGGTTAGGGTAGTCAAGGTATCGCCACGACCAAACTTGTTCTGATAGTTAATCCAGCTGTCAGCATCCTTGAAGTAAAGGAATCTTTCCTCAGAGCCGCGACGAGATAGCTTAGTGCCAAGACCTCTGGGGGCTGTAAAGTCTTTAGCTTTGTTCATGCCGCCACTTACAATGGTTTCATAAATAGCATCAAGAGCCTCATCAAGCTGATCGTCATCAAGCATCTTGCCCAAGTCGTCAGTCATCTTGCTTCTATCCAGTAGCGGAGTAATGTATTCTTTCCACTCTTTCAAGGTAGCCTTTCTGACAGTCTTCATGTCATGGTGCTGGGGAAACAGCCAGTCTTCATTCTTGCTAATACTGCCGCCCACATCGTTGAACTTGGTGCGCAGGTTCTCTGTTACCTGAACCCACTCCTTAGCAGCCTTCATAATGTCTGGGTCGTCAATAACCTCACCATACACTGCGCGAACAAACTTGTTTAGCCCCTCTTCATTTCTTAAAGCACCAAAGCGTTTGGTTCTAAATAGCTCAAGCCCTGTAGCCCACTGCGACAGAAACTGCTGCGTATACACTCTTTGCAGAAAGTCCACATTCATGTACTTAGCCCTGCCAGTGCTGTCTTTACTTAGCAGCGCAAGCAACCCCTTATCCAGGCCATCAGGGTGAGATGTAATCATTTCTATGGCTTCAGCAATGCGAACAGCGTCAACAATCTTCTCTCGCTTTTCACGAGTAGTTCTATCGGCAAGCTCTTTGATAGCCGCTGCGGGGTCGCCAGACGCAAGTATTTCCTCGGCAACTGACTTGCTTATCTTCTTATCCTTTACTGCCTGATTAATACAAAAATCAAAACTAGCCACGCGAACACCTCATAATAGATTCCAAACCCTCCAGGTCTTCATCAAGAGCCTTAACCAAATCGTCAGCGCCCTCAACAATCTCTCCATCGACTATAGCGAACTTCTTGTCCAGGGTGTTGTAGACTTGCACCTCTTCATTAAATGCCTTCAAGAACCCAGCGTCATCAAGTGACTGCCCCTCCATGGGAGTAACCTTTGCTTTAGGTGCAGGTTCTCTAGGTGGCCCAACAAAGTCATCAGGCGACAGTGTAGACCTATTTAGCTGATCAACAAACTCATCGTTTGCTTGAAGGATTGCTATATCAGCCCTGATGTTTTCTTCAAATATCTCTTTGAAGGCTCTATCAATACTTTGCGGGTCAATAGACACAGAAGCAGTATTAGCCAATCGGTCTCTAACACGCTGCAAGTCTGCCAGCTTATCTACATCGTCTGCCGGTGTAATCTTGATCTCATCATCCAAGGCTTTGATAGCCGCATCTTTCGCCTCATCCAGGCTGTCGATCAGCTTGCCGCTGTACTTGGCGTAGCTTTGCAATGCCAACTCTGCCGCCCTAAACCCTTTTTGGATTCTAAGCTGCTTTGCAAGCCTTTCTAGCTGGAATACCGATTCAGTAGCAGGGGTACTAGGGGTAAGGATAAAGTCGTCCAAACGCTCTTGTAGCTCGTCTGGGAGGATTCCCTGGTCTAGCCTGGACACTTCGCCCTTTGCTTTAACTGCTTCATCATAGCTATCAAGCTGGGTGCGAACACCTTTTATTCTAGAATCAAGTTCTGCCCTTCTTTCTTTTTGCGCCCTTTGTTTTGCTACACGAGCAGATTCGCCTTTCTTTGGCTTAACGTCTATAGGGGCTTCATCAAGAGCCTTTAACTCAAACTCTAACTCTCGTAACTCAGCGCGTAACTTCTTGGCCTCACCACGAGAGATGGGCTTTTCTGCAACGCCAATAACTTTGGCCTTGGCCTCTTCTATAAGCTGCTTCTTAAATGCTGCAACCGCCTCATCAGTTGGGAGCAAAGCTGGCTTACCAGCAATCACTGGCGGCTCAAAACGCATTGGCGCTCTTGGGAACGGAGAGTTAGGAATCTGGGCCGCAGTCTCAGCAGCAGCTCTACCAAAGTAACTTGCCAGTCCTTCAGCACCACCACCGATAACACCGGAAAACAGGGCTACAGATACAACAGCAGTAGCGGCTTGCTCAAATGTGTAGGGGGAATCAATATCCTGCTTATAGTTATAAACCATAGGCTGGATAGCAAGCTCTGTAGCAGCACCAATAGCAGCAGAGTTACGCGCACCTAGCAGTATGCGAGAAGACATAGTTAAAGACTTAGCAGCACCTATCGTACCGCCACCTACACCCATTGTTGCTAGGTTAATTGGGTCGCCCATATAAGATGATGCCATGCCCAAGAAGCCAGCAAAGCCGCCCCCACGATCAAGCACATCTTGGTTCTGCTCTCTACGCTGACGAAGAAGCTCTGTGCGCTCATTATCGAGTTCAATGTCTGTAGGAATAAGGCCGGTATCTTCGGCAAAGCTATTGTAGTCAAACACGCCTCGATCATCGGTGTAAGGGTCTAAGTCCATGCCCTCTTTGTATAGCTCTCTAACTCTGTCCCTGCGATCACGATAAACCTGATTATTGTATGCCCAGGATATAGATCGCTCTTCATCGCGCACAAACTGATAGCCAGCACTAAAGGTTTCCGCGAAGGATGGCGTAGGCTGGTCAAGTGCTTCTTGAGGGACAGGAACTAGGGACTGATAAAGTTCCCTGTTTCCTTTTTCAGATAGTATTGGCATCAGTTACCCTACTGTTTTTCAAAAGTGCCTACAGAGTATTCACCAACAGTTCCAGCAAAAGGAATTACTGTTGGAATACTTGCATCTACCATACGCTGTCTAGCAGCTGATCTGCGCCTTTGCTCTTCAGACACAATGTTGGCAACAGAATCTGTATTAACTATAAATGTCATGGGTGTGCCATCAGCATTGAAAAGAGATGTCTTTCCGCTTTTATCGACAACAATGTAGGCGTTATTTCCTCTAACCTGCTTGTATCTGCCATTGCGAATATAATCCAGCGTGTTATCTATTTGTTGTTGCGTTCGATCCATAGGCGATATTATCTGCAACTCTTCAGCAGTCATGCCGTCAAAGTATGCCTCAAAGTCGTCCTCGTTTACATCGAATGGCAATACAGTCCTTCCACCATTAATGCTAACGACTTGGCCTGTAACATCTTGCAGGGCTTTTTTGAAGTCAGAAATACTTGCCACACTGCCAGGTTCTCTAGAGGCAGTGTAATAAGCTATAGCCGCATTGTATATATCTGTAGCGTCTTGTGCTGGAAACGCATCTTTACCATACAGATCATAAAATGCAGCGGTTAAGGTCTTTGTATCAGCCTCACCAATCTTATATCCTGGAGCCTTCATCTTTTCTAAGCCAATGAAAACCTGCTGTGTTACGTTGGGATTAGGATGTGATGCGGCCTGTGAGTAAACACCAGCATTCTTATCTGAGAGCATACCCCAGATGTAAGAGTCAGCGCCATACGCTTGTGCCATAGCTGTTTGCTCTTTAGGTGTCATCTCTGGGAATGCCCTCACCAACAGGTCAGCCTCGGCATCTGTCAGGATAGGTACTTGCTTACCATAGTGGGCAGTAGCAAGTGCTGCTTGTGACTTGCGCTCTGCAATAGCCTCTGGGTCTGGGTTCAACACATCAAGCTGTGCAGGATTCTGCACAATACCCTGTGATGCGGCAAACCCAAAAGCATCTCTGTTTAATGCCGTATTGATTCTTTTTTCTTGAGCCGCCATCTGACGATAAAGGTCAATAGTCTCTGGATTGTCAGCAGCAGTAGTTAGTACGCTCTGGCGTGTTCTGTAGTCACTCACAGAGTATTCCGCAACCTTCTCTGCGTCTTGGAGTGCTTCTACTTGAGCAGGGGTTGCTGCAAGATCGTAAGCCTTGGCAAACTCAGCATCGTCAACCTCTATGCCCAGAGAAACGCTATCTACTACTCCCTTAACATACTCGGCATTCTTAGCCGCAGCAGCTTGGTTAGCATTGTTAAGGCGAGTTGTTTTTCTGTTTAGGTCTGTCTGTATCTTGCTAATTACAGTTCGTTCCCACTCATCAGGGGTAAATCCCTTTGGCGGCTTTTTAGCAATCTCTTCTAGCTTGGCATAAGCTGGGCCTGTGTCATTGCCATCAATAGCATCCATAACACTTGCAGATGCCTGGGATGAAGCAAACTGCATCCCTAGCTTTTCTTTTGCGCCTTTTACATCATATTCGGGATTAAGCTCACCAATATCATCTATGGCCTCTAACGCGCTGTCGTATGCTATCTGAGCATTTACAGGGTCACCGTCAGAAAGGTTTCGCGCAGACTCTTCCATAAAGCCGTCAACAGTAGAGACAATTGCGTCGATCTTTTTATTGGTCTGATTAACTTTATAGTCTTTAGCTAGCTTAGTACCAGTAGCAAACGACTGAGTACGAATCATGTCCTCTACTTCTAGCCTAGCATTCTCTGGGGTTGCCTTCAGCGTACCCTGAATATAGCTTTCAACTTCACTCTCAAACCCAGCAGGGTCATCCTTATAAGTTTCAGCCAGCTCTGCAATCTTTTCCCTAGAGGCAATC
>JABAHR010008302.1_pt2 | contig 11352 bp, 14 predicted proteins | sample 7062101 | NCBI WGS metagenome assembly JABAHR01 (sample SAMN14534553, study PRJNA622989) | marine sediment metagenome | biome: marine biome [ENVO:00000428]; feature: marine pelagic biome [ENVO:01000023]; material: deep marine sediment [ENVO:00002113] | place: India: Gulf of Kutch | collected...
GAAAGATCCCCGCGATCATCGATCCGGACGGGCCTGACGGTCAGCCGGTCGCCCTGTTCGAATCCGGCGCGATTCTCATCTACCTGGCAGACAAGACCGGAGACCTGCTGCCGCGCGACCCGGCCGAGCGTTACGAGACGATTTCCTGGGTGATGTTCCAGATGGCCGGGATCGGACCGATGTTCGGCCAGATCGGCTATTTCCACAAGTTCGCCGGCAAGGAGATCGAGGACAAGCGCCCGCTCGAGCGCTTCGTCAAGGAAGCCCGGCGACTGCTTGAGGTGCTGGAATCGCGCCTGGGCGACGGGAGAAACTGGATCATGGGCGACCGGTACACCATCGCAGATATCGCGGCGTTCCCCTGGGTCCGCTCGCTGCTGGAATTCTACGAGGCGGGCGAGATGGTCGGGATCGACGACTTCCCGCATGTGCAGGACTGGCTGAGCCGTGCCCTTGCGCGCCCGGCGACGCGGCGCGGGCTCAACATCCCCGATCGCAAAGCCGCCTGATCGCAGCACGCCGACAAAGGCCGGTCGCAATGGCCGGTCTTTTCGCGTCCGGCGCGGCCGCGTCTAGTGCAGCGTCAGGACCCCGTCGACACGCCGCCATTCGCCGGGGGCGATGAGTTGACGGTGCGAGTAGCGGACCGAATGCAGCGGTCCGTCGAGCTCGTTGCTCCAGAAATCGAGGAATGCCCGCAGTTTCGGAAATTCCGGCGCCTGATCGAAGTCCTGCCAAGTAAAGCTTTGCAGCAGAGAGCGCGCATCGGGCATCCGGTACAGGATCTCGGCCAGCATCATGCCGTGCCCATGCAGCATCATCTCGGTGTGTGTCGGACAATGTTCTCATCCGCGTCTCCGTACACGTTGCGACACGGAAATGATGACCCGAGGCCACCGCTTCGGGCAAGTAAAATCGAAGTAAATCCTTTATGATCAATGATTTGGCAGCACTCGAACGGAAGTGCTGCCAAACCTGGATCCGTTCCGCGCTCAGCCGGGCAGCTTGCCGTCGAGGATGTAGCGCAGCATGTCGACCACCTGCGAGGGGCTCTCGGCCACCGCCTGCGCCGCGGCGTCGACTTNNATCGAGACCGTCGACGACATCATCGCCGACCTCGACCAGGCACTCGACTACGCGCTGGCCAAGGCGGCGGAGTAGCTTTCTGAATTTTTTAGTGCGGCGGCGGCCCTACTCGGCCGCCTGTTTGCCGTACCACTGCTGCGGCATGGCGCCGTTGATGGCGTAGGCCAGCGCCTCGACCACCTGGTGCGGCTCGCGCGCCACCGCCTTGGCCGCCGCGTCGACCTCCTTGAGCGCGTGGTCGTGCTCGGGCGGGTGCAGGATGATCAGCGGCTTGCCGAGCGCGGCGGCGTAGCCGGCGTCGAAGGCGGCGTTCCACTGCTTGTACTTCTCGCCGAAGCGCACGACGACGACGTCGGCATCCTCGATCCCCTTGCGGGTGCGCATCGCGTTCAGCAGCGCGCCCTTGTGGTCGTGCCAGAACTTGTTCTCCTCGGCGCCCAGGATCGCAACGCCGCAATCGTCCGAGGCCGCGTGATCGGTGACGGGAGCCGAGAACGACACGTTCAGCCCAGCGGCGGCCACCCCGGCCTGGATCTCTTCGCGCCAGTCGGTGTGGATCTCGCCCGAAAGGTAAACGTTCAGCTGCATCTTCGGTCTCCTCGTCAACGGTTCGGTTCACGCGGGCGCTCTTTTGTCATTCCCGCCCGGCAAAGTCCAGCCTGCGGCGGGCAGCTTCAGGACTTGCCGGCGAACAGCTCGGCGAACCAGTCCGTGATCTCGGGCACGTTGCGCCCGCCCCAGCCCTCGGCATTGGCCAGGGCAAGCGTGTTCTTGGCCGCGCCCGACATCTGGCTGGGCACGCCCATGTCGTCGGCCATCCGGGTGTAATAGCCCACGTCCTTGCGGCCATTGGCGATCGAGAACGCCAGGTGGATCTCGCCATCCACCGCCCAGCCCTTGACGAACTCCATCATCCCCGAGCGCAGCGGTCCGGCGCCCATCACCTCGAACAGCGTCTCGCGCGGGATGCCGGCCAGGTCACCGATGGCGAAGGCCTCGGCCATCGCGCAGAGCGTGGTCATGCCGTAGAAATTGTTGATCAGCTTGAGGGTATGGCCGGCGCCAGAGGGGCCGACATGAAAGACGTTCTCGCCCAGGTCGTCCAGCACCGGCCGCATCGCGCCGAAGGCCGCCTGGTCGCCGGCCGCCATGATGTTGAGCAGCCCGTCCTTGGCATGCGCCGGCGTCCGCCCCAGCGGCGCATCCAGCATCACGGCCCCGGCCTCGGCCACGCGCTCGGCCAGCATCCGGGTCGATGCGGGTTCGGAGGTGCCGAAGTCGATCACCGTCTGGCCGGGGCTGAGGCCGGCGATCACGCCGTCATCGCCCATCATCCGGTCCTCGACCGAGGCCGAGGTGGCGACGCAGAGCATGACCACGTCGCAGGCTTCCGCCAGCGCCTTGCCGCTCGCGGCCTCGGTGGCGCCGCGTGCCAGGGCCGCCTCGACGCCGGTGCGGTCGCGGTGGCCCAGGACGGTCATTGGATAGCCCTTGTCCTGCAGCCGTCCGACCATGGCCGACCCCATGAGACCGAGGCCGATGAATCCGATGCGCGGTGTGTCGCTCATGTCAATTCTCCTTCGATGAAACACGTGTCTTTGGGAACCGGGCCGCCGGCGACCACCTGCGCCCCCAGCCGGCCGAGTTCGTCCGAGCATTTCGCCCCTTGCCCATTGCCGCCCGTGGCCACCGCGATCCGGTCGCTGACCCGGTCTATGACCGGGTTGCCGATGGCGGTGAACATGGTCACGCAGGCCGTCATGCCGACCGACTCGATGGCCAGGTCCGGCATCAGCCGGCGCAGCATCGCCTCCTGGAAGTCGCGCACGTCGGGGTTCCCGCCCGACCGGAACCAGTCGCCGATGGCCTCGGGCGTCTCGAGCACCACGTCCACCGGATCGCCCCCCAGCTTGAGCCATAGCCGGCCGTCCGGATAGCGGATCGGCGGCAGCAGATAGGGCTCGGAGGGGCCTGTCACGCGGAACAGCAGCGAGGGCATGTCGGCCAGCCGCGCGGCCTCGGCCGGGGTGACCTCGAAGAACGAGGCGGTGCGGGCATAGACCCGCATCCGCGGCGGTCGCGGCGAAAGGTGATCGGTCATCGCCCCGGCAGCGATCAGCGCGGCATCGGCTTGGTACCGCCCCTGATCGGTGGCCAGAACGACGCCCTGCGGCGTCTCGTCGATCCCCCGCACGACGGCCGGAACGACCTCGGCGCCCCGGCGCCGGGCGGCCTCGGTCTGCGCCGCGACCAGCCGGCGCGGACTGACATGGCCGGTATCGGCTTCGTAATAGCCGAGGTGATCCGGGCCGAAGGCGAAGAACGGGAACCGCGCGGCCAGCGCGCGCGCGTCGAGCTCCTCCGTCGCCAGCGCTTCGGCTTGCCGCGTCGCCCCGGCGCTCAGGATGAACGGGTGGTCGCGCGGCCCGGCCAGCAGTGCGCCGCAGCGGGTGAAGAACGCGATGCCGCTCTCGGTCGCGATCCGGTCGTAGCGGGCGATCGACGCCGCCGAGACCCGCGTCCAGAACGGGCTGACGGCGATCCGCCTCGTGATCCGCCCCTCGTCGTAATGGCTGCCGAAGACGCCCCGGTGACCGGCCTTGTTCTGCGGCTCGTCCGGACCGACCAGCAGTACCTCGTGCCCGGCGGTTGCCAGATGCCGGGCGGCGGCGCTGCCGATCAGCCCCCGCCCGATCACGGCAATTCTCAAGACAGCGTCTCGAAGGTGCGCCGCGCCGCGCCCGACTGGATCTCGTAGATCGACCCGGCCTTTTCCGGCTGCGGCTGCGGGATGCGCACCGGCACCGGCTCCAGCCGCGGCTCCTTGGTCGGCCTGCCGCACAGGATGCGGCTGTCGTACTCCTCGATGCTGCCGAAGGGCGTCATGCCGCCCATGATCGGAAAGGCGTCCGCCGCCATCATCTCGAGAAACAGCAACCGCCGGTCGCGGTCCGACCGGTTCAGCGCCGAGCCATGCACGATGCGCCCGTGATGGATGGTCAGCGCCCCGGCCTTCGCGGACAGTTGCACCGCGTCCCGCAGGTCGTAGCCGTCGCGCTCGAGGTCCATCGCCCCGACGAAGACGCCATTGGCGTGGTGGTCGTGGATCGGGCCCTTGTGCGAGCCGGGAAACACCATCAGCGGGCCGTTTTCCTCGGCGATGTCGTCGATCACCACGCCGATGGCCAGCACGTCGTCATTTGTATGCGGGTAGAAGGCGAAATCCTGGTGCCACTCGATGGCCGCGCCATAGCCGGCCTTCTTCATGTTCAGCTTGGTGGTCTGCAGCCGGATATCGGGCCCCAGCAGGTCGCGGGCCGGGGCCAGGATCACGTCCGAGCGCAACAGCTCCTCCACCACAGGCGAGATCAGGTCGGGCCGCTTGATCCGCCGCACGCGCGGCGCGTCCGGCGTGTGGCTGTCCTCGAGATCCAGCCGGTCGTTGGACGCAGTCATCCCGCGCGCCTCGTCCTCGAAACGGGCGATCTCGTCTCGGATCGCTTGCAGGGTGGCGTCGGGCACCCGGTCCGGCACCACCAGATAGCCGGTCTCGCGATAGAAGGCGACGTCGTCGGCGCTGAGGCATTCCATGGCACTCTCCCTGTCCTCGGCCCGCTGCAGGGGCCTTTCGCGCGCATGGTCGGCGGGACCGCGCCCGCGGTCAAGCGCAAGCATCAACCATCGCGGCGCGCCGGCATCGCCAGACCACGGCCCTTCCACTGTCCTCAAATATCCCGGGGGAGTCGCCGCAAGGCNNGCCGCAAGGCGACGGGGGCAGCGCCCCCCTTCCAACGCCTATTTCGTCCCGTACATCCGGTCGCCGGCATCGCCCAGGCCCGGCAGGATATAGCCCTTTTCGTTCAGCCGCTCGTCCAGCGCCGCGGTGATCACCGGCACGTCGGGATGCGCATCGGCCATCCGCGCGACGCCCTCGGGGGCGGCCAGCAGGCAGAGGAACCGGATGTCCGTCGCGCCCGCCTTTTTCAGCAGGTCGATCGCGGCGGCCGAGGAATTGCCGGTCGCCAGCATCGGGTCGACCACGATGACCGGGCGGTTGGCCAGGTCCTGCGGCACCTTGAAATAGTACTGCACCGGCTTCAGCGTCTCTTCGTCGCGATAGAGCCCGACGAAGCCGACCCGGGCCGAGGGCACCAGCTCCAGCACCCCGTCCAGCAGCCCGTTGCCTGCGCGCAGGATCGACACGAGCGCCAGTTTCTTGCCGGCCAGCTTGGGCGCTTCCATCTCCATCAGCGGCGTCTCGATGCTCTCGTTGGTCAGCGGCAGGTCGTGCGTCACCTCGTAGGCCAGCAGCAGGCTGATCTCCTTCAGCAACTGGCGAAAGGTGGCGGTCGACGTGGTCTTCTCGCGCATCAGCGTCAGCTTGTGCTGGATCAGCGGGTGGTCGACGACGGTCAGATGCTGGCTCACGGCGCGGGCTCCTTCAGTCTCTGGGTCATCGCGGCGCGGGTCTCCGCGTCGCAGAATGCGTGGTCCATTGCCGCGATATTCATCGCCCGGAAATCGGCCGCGGTCCAGCCATGCGCATGGGCGAGTTCGCGATACTCGCGGGTCAGGGTGGTGTTGAAATAGGGCGGGTCGTCGGTCGAGAGGCAGACCGCGACGCCGGCGGCGCGCATCTCGGCGACGGGATGGCTCTGCCAGTCCGGAAAGATCCCCAGCGCGATGTTCGAGCCCGGACTGACCTCGAGCAGCACGCCCTCGGCGGCGAGCCGGGCGACGAGCGCCGGATCCTCGATGGCGCGCACGCCGTGTCCGATGCGCGTGGGGCGCAGGTGGTCGAGCGCGCCGGCGACGCTCTCGGGCCCGCAAAGCTCGCCGGCATGGGCGGTCAGGCCCAGCCCGGCGGCGCGGGCGATGTCGAAGGCGGGGGCGAAATCGGCCGGGGCGAGGTGACGCTCCTCGCCGGCGAGGCCAAAGCCGGTGAGGCCGGGGCCGGCGGTTTCCGCCGCCAGCCGGGCGGTGCGCTGCGCCGCCTCGGGGCCCAGGTTGCGGATGCAGGTGGCGATGAAGCGCGCCTCGATGCCGTGCCGCGCACGCGCCGCGGCGGCGGCCTCGGTGATGGCCGCCAGGTAGTCGACCCAAGCGGCCGGATCGCCGCCGCCGCAGATGTCGGGGCAGAGAAAGATCTCGGTATAGATCACGCCCTCGGCCGCCGATTGCGCCAGCACCGCCTCGGTCAGGCGGTGATACTCCGCCGGCCCTTTCAGCACCGAGCAGGCCTTCATGTAGGTGTCGAGGAAATCGGCGAAATCGTCCCAGCGATAGCCACCCGCGTCGTCGAAGACACCCTCGAGCGCGACGCCCTGCTCGGCGACCAGCGCCCGGATGAAATCGGGCGGCGCGGCGCCCTCGAGATGCAGGTGCAGCTCGGTCTTGGGCAGGGCAGCGAGGTCGGTCACAACAGGCTCCTGCCGTGCCGGCCCGGGGCCAGGCCCAGATGGGCGGCGCAGGTCTCGGCGATGTCGGAAAAGGCGCAGAGGCCGATCTCTCCGGGCGCGGCGGCGCCGGTCATCAGCACCGGCACGCGCTCGCGGGTGTGGTCGGTGCCGCGGAAGGTGGGATCGTTGCCGTGGTCGGCGGTGAAGATCAGCAGGTCCCCGGGGCGCAGCCGGGCGGTCAGCTCGGGGATGCGCGCGTCGAAGGCCTCGAGCGCGCGGGCATAGCCCGCAACGTCGCGGGGGTGGCCGTAGAGAGTGTCGAAATCGACGTAATTGGCGAAGATCAGCGCACCGTCGGGGGCGTGGTCCAGCGCCTCCAGCGTGCGATCCAGCAGCGCCTGGTCGTCGGGGGCCTTGAGGCTCTCGGTGATGCCGCGGCCAGCGAAGATGTCCTTGATCTTGCCGATCCCCCAGACCTCCTGCCCGGCCGCCTGCGCGCGGTCGCAGAGCGTCGGCTCGGGCGGCGCAAGCGCGAAGTCGCGGCGGTTCGACGTGCGTCGGAACGTTTCGGGCGTCTCGCCGATGAAGGGGCGGGCGATGACGCGGCCGACCGGCAGCGGATGGACCAGCTCGGCGGCGATCCGGCAGACCTCCATCAGCCGGTCGAGGCCGAAATGCTCTTCATGCGCCGCGATCTGGAACACGCTGTCGGTGGAGGTGTAGCAGATCGGCTTGCCGGTGCGGATGTGTTCGGCGCCCAGCTCGCGGATGATCGGCATGCCCGAGGCGTGCTTGTCACCCAGGATGCCGGGCAGGTCGGCGCGGTCGATCAGGGCGCGGGTCAGTTCCTCGGGGAAGGTCGGGACGGTGCGCGGGAAATAGTGCCAATCGAAGGTCACGGGCACGCCCGCAAGCTCCCAATGGCCCGAGGGGGTGTCCTTTCCGCGCGAGGTCTCGGTGGCGGCCCCCCAGCGACCGCGGGGCGGTTCCCCCAGGCCGGGCGTCTCGGCGCCCGAGGCCAGCCGGATCGCGGCCCCGAGCCCCAGCGCATCGAGATGCGGCAGCCGCAGCGGCCCCGAGCGGCCCTCCTCGGCCCGGCCCGCGGCGCAGGCCTGCGCGATATTCGCCAGCGTGTTCGCGCCCGCGTCGCCGTAGTCCGCGGCGTCCGGCGCTCCGCCGCAGCCGACGCTGTCGAGCACGCAGAGGATGGCGCGCCGGCTCACCGCCGGCAGTCCCCGGGCAGGTCGGGCGACAGCTCGAGGTGAACCGAGCGCAGGAACGCCTCGGCATCGGCGGCGGCGGCGAGGTCGCGCAAGGCGCAGATGCCGTGCACATGCGTGCCACTGTCGGGGTCGAGCAGGGTGTCGGCCGCATAGCGCCGGCCTTCGTCGCGCAGCTGCGTCCAGCCGAGCCGCAGCGGCAGGCCGCCGCGCGAGACCTCGGGGACAGGCATGGCGTAGTCGACCTCGACACCGTGAATCCGGGCCCTGCGGATCTGCGCGAAGAGGTTCTGCTCGAGATCGTCCTGCCGCAGCGCGCGGGGTGCCGGAACAGTGTCCGGGCGCCGCAGCACGAGATAGCAGATGCCGCCAGGGCTGGCGATCTGGACCCACCCGTCGCCGGGGAGCCCCTGAAGCCGCAACTCGCCTGCGCCCGCGGCCGGAACCACGGCGCGAAAGCCGCCGGCATCTATGCTGCATGCGGCCTGCGCGCGGCCGAGGCCGGGGGCCGGCAGCGCAAGCGCCAGACACGCCGCCGCCAGCAGCGCCCGCGCGACGGCGGCGGTGCCGGTCGCGGCGGGCGGGGCGATCACCGGATGGTCTCCAGGATTAGCGGATGATCCTCGGATGGCGGCGTCGGGCCGATCTTGAAGGCCTTGAGGAGCCGCGCACGAGCGCGCTCGGCGTCCTCGGGCGAGGCGGCGTGGATGCGGGCGATCGGGGTCTCGGCGTCGACATGGCGGCCGATGCCGGCGAGCCAGTCGAGCCCGACCGCCGGGTCGATCGAATCCGTCGCGTGCTGCCGGCCGCCGCCAAGTTCCACCACCGTCCAGCCGACCGCGCGCGTGTCGATGGCGGTGACGAAGCCCGGCTTCTCGGGGCAGAGCTCCTCGACCACGGGGGCCTTGGGCAGGTGGGTCTGGTAATCCTCCAGGATGTCGGGCGGGCCGCCCAGCGCGTGGACCATGCGGCCGAAGATCTCGGCCGCCTTGCCCGATTGCAGGGCGTCGCGCATCATCTCGGCCCCCGCCTTGGGCGTCTTGGCCAGCCCGCCGCTGGCCAGAACCTCGGCACCCAGCGCGACGACCACGTCCCAGAGCCGGCTGTCGACCTCGTCGCCCTTGAGGAACTCGATGGCGACCGCGACCTCGAGCGCGTTGCCGGCGACGGGGGCCAGCGGCTCGCTCATGTCGGTGACCAGCGCCGTGGTCTTGCAGCCCGCGCCGTTGGCAACGTCGGTCAACGCCCTTGCCAGCGCCTTGGCGTCATCGCGCTTGGTCATGAAGGCGCCCGAGCCGGTCTTGACGTCCAGCACCAGCGCGTCGAGCCCGGCGGCCAGTTTCTTGGACAGGATCGAGGCGGTGATCAGGTCGATGCTCTCGACCGTCGCCGTCACGTCGCGCACCGCATAGAGCCGCCGGTCGGCCGGGGCGATGTCGGAGGTCTGGCCGACGATGGCGCAGCCGACTTCGCGGGTGACCTTGCGGAACAGGTCCACCGACGGCTGGGTCTGGTAGCCGGGGATCGAGTCGAACTTGTCGAGCGTGCCCCCCGTGTGGCCCAGCCCGCGACCCGAGATCATCGGCACGAAAGCGCCGCAGGCGGCCAGCGCGGGGGCCAGCATCAGCGAGGTGTTGTCCCCGACCCCGCCGGTGGAGTGCTTGTCGAGCACCGGCCCCGGCAGGTCCCATTTCATCACCCGCCCGCTGTCGCGCATCTCCTCGGTCAGGGCGACGCGTTCGTCGACCGTCAGGCCCTTGAAATAGACCGCCATGGCGAAGGCCGCGACCTGGCCCTCGGTCAGGCTCTTGTCGGTGATGCCGCGCACCAGCTGGGCGATTTCCGCGTCGGACAGCTCGTGACCGTCGCGCTTCTTCGCGATCAGTTCCGAGGTCAGCATCAGTAGCCCTCCGCCGCCGCTTCGTCCTCCTCGCGGCCCTCGAGCGTGGCGACAAGCGAGTCCAGCACGCCGCTCGCCCCGATCCGGAAGTGCTGTGGGGTGGCCCAGTCGGGGCCCATGATCTCGTCGCAAAGGTCCAGGTAGATCTGCGCGTCCTCGACCGTGCGCACACCGCCCGCGGGCTTGAAGCCGACCGGGTGGTCGGCGGCGGCGATTTCCTCGAGCATCACGCGGGCGGCCTCGGGGGTGGCGTTGATCGGCACCTTGCCGGTCGAGGTCTTGATGAAATCCGCCCCGCCGGCGATGGCGAGGTCCGCCGCCTGTCGGATCAGGTCGGCATCGCCCAGAACGCCGGTCTCGAGGATCGCCTTGACCCGCGCGGTCCCGGCGGCGGCCTTCACCCGAGCGACCGACGAGGGCACCTCTTCGGGGTGGCCCTCGATCAGCTGGCGGTAGGGGATGACCATGTCGATCTCCTGCGCGCCGTCGGCCACGGCGGCCTCGGTCGCCTCGCGCACCGCTTCGGCCGGCTCCTCTCCGGTGGGAAAGTCGATCACCGTGGCGATGCGAATGCCGGTGCCGCGAAGCAGCGGCCGCGCCTGGGCGACGAAGCGCGGCCAGATGCAGATCGCGGCGGTCGGCCCGAAGGGCGTCTGCGCGCGGTCGCAGAGGGCGCGGATATCGTCGGCGGTGCAGTCGTCGTTCAGATTGGTCAGGTCGAGCGCGGCGATGGCGCGCTTGGCAATGTTGCCCAGGTCGGACGTCATGAAATCTCCAGGTGATCCTTGTTGAAGGCGTGGGGCAGCAGTTCTCCCAAGGTGGTGTCGAAAACCGGTCCGTCGAGCCCGGCCATGGTCACGCGCACCCCCGGGTCGCCGAATTCGGCCAGCTTCTGGCGGCAGCCGCCGCAGGGGGTGATCGGCACCGGGCTGTCGGCGATCACCAGCACCTCGGCGATGTCGCGAGCACCCGCGGCGACCATGGCTGCGATGGCGCCGGCCTCGGCGCAGGTGCCCTGGGGGTAGGCGACGTTCTCGACGTTGCAGCCCGCGAAGACGCGGCCGTCGGCGGCGCGGATGGCGGCGCCGACCTTGAAGCCGGAATACGGCGCATGAGCGTTTTCGCGCGCCGCGCGGGCGGCTTCGAACAGCGACATGGTGAAAGCCCCGATTGATCGTCGCCCCGACTATTGCCGCAGCGCGATCGGGTTGCAACCGGATGGTGCGCCCAATCAGATCCGCGGCGTCCGCTTGGGTCGGGGCAGGCGCTCCGTCGCCGCCCCGCCCGGCCTTCATGCCGGTAAGGCGCGACCTTTTTCTGCTGAGGCGTCCGCTGCGGCGCGATCGCCTACTTGTGCGGATACCCCAGCTTGCCCACCGCCTCGCGGATCTCGTCCAGGATCGCCGGGTCGTCGATGGTCGCGGGCATCTTGAAATCCTCGCCATCGGCGATCTTGGCCATGGTCCCGCGCAGGATCTTGCCCGAGCGGGTCTTNNCCAGCTTGAACGCCGCCACCGGGCCGATCTGGTCCCGCACCCGGGCGACGGCATCCTTCACGATCTCGTCGTCCGAACGGCTGGTGCCCGAATTGGTGCACAGGAACCCCATCGGCAACTGGCCCTTGAGCTCGTCCTTGACCCCGATCACGGCGCATTCTGCGACATCCGGCAGCCCGGCCAGAACCTCTTCCATGCCGCCCGTGGACAGGCGGTGGCCGGCAACGTTGATGACGTCGTCGGTGCGGGCC
>JABAHR010001631.1_pt3 | contig 11350 bp, 10 predicted proteins | sample 7062101 | NCBI WGS metagenome assembly JABAHR01 (sample SAMN14534553, study PRJNA622989) | marine sediment metagenome | biome: marine biome [ENVO:00000428]; feature: marine pelagic biome [ENVO:01000023]; material: deep marine sediment [ENVO:00002113] | place: India: Gulf of Kutch | collected...
CCGGCCTGCACGCCGCCGCGGGCATCCTCGATGACCATGGCCCGGCTCCGCACCGCGTGGAGCGCTCGCGCCGTTCCCATTAAGGTGCCGGGGTGCGGGCCGGCCCCCAAGGACGCGGCGTCTGCTGCGAGAGACTCGTCCAACCCTGCCTCCTGGGGCACGCACGAATGGCGACGGTGTCGGCAGGCGCGCCATGGAAGTCGAACAGCAAAACAGGGGGGCTCCAAGCCGCTCGTCCGTCGCGGCTTCGGCGTCCAGGTGCTCAGGTGTGATAGGGTGTCCCACACGTGCCCTCCGGGACTGCCCGCGTGCTGTCGCGAGGGGTCGCAGCGGTAGCCGGCCGCGGTGTCAGGGTATAGTTCTCACTCATGTCGCGAGTGGCACCGCGCCGCGTGTCACTCATCCGTCAGATGCCGGTAACAACGCTGAGTTAACGTCGCCCCGGGAGATCGATGATGATGGACGCTCACCTACAGACCGCCGCTGAACTCAATCCGCTGCAGCGTCTCGCCTCGTTCGGACAATCGGTATGGCTCGACTACATCAGGCGCCGGCTGCTCGAGGGGGGCGAACTCGAACGACTCATACGCGAGGACGGTCTCAAGGGCGTGACCTCCAACCCTGCAATTTTCGAGAAAGCCATCACCGGCAGTGACGACTACCAAGCCGCGTTGGCAGGATCCGCTGAGCAGAGCGGCGGTGCCGAAGCGCTCTACGAACGTATCGCCGTCGAGGACATCCAGCGGGCCGCCGACATTCTTCGATCGGTCTACGATGCCACGCAACGGCAGGACGGCTACGTCAGTCTCGAGGTCTCGCCCCACCTCGCGCACGACACCGAAGGCACCATCGCCGCTGCCCGCCGCCTGTGGCAGATCGTCAATCGCGAGAATCTGATGATCAAGGTGCCGGGCACCCCGCGTGGGCTGCCAGCAATCGAGGCGCTGCTCGCCGAAGGTATCAACGTCAACGTGACGCTGCTGTTCTCTCGCGACGTCTATGCGGCGGTAGCGAAGACGTACATCAGCGGTGTCGAGCGTTTCGCCGGCAACGGCGGCGACGCCTCACGGCTGGCCAGCGTAGCGAGCTTCTTCATCAGCCGCATCGACACGATGGTCGACAGACTGATCGGCCAGCGGCTGGACACCGCCCGGAGCGGCGAGGCCCGCGCCGCCCTCAAGCGCCTGCGCGGCAAAGCCGCAATCGCCAACGGCAAGCTGACCTATGCACTGTACCAGGACATTTTCGCGGGCCCGCGTTGGGACGCTCTGGCAACGCGCGGCGCGCGGCCGCAACGCGTGCTCTGGGCAAGCACCAGCACGAAGAACCCGGCCTACAGCGACGTCCTCTACGTCGAGGAGCTCATCGGCGAACAGACGATCAACACCCTGCCGCCCGACACGCTGGACGCGTTTCGCGATCACGGCGAACCACGCCCCTCGCTCGCGGAGAACCTCGCCGAGGCGCAAGCCGTCATGCAGGGCCTCGCGGAGCACGGTATTGCCATGGATCAGGTCAGCGAAGATCTACTGGCCGAGGGGCTGCGCCTGTTCGCCGAGGCGTACGATCAGCTGCTCGCGGCCATAGCCAAGTCGGGCGGCAATTAAGCTCTGCCGCACCGCGCTGTCGCACGGCGACACTGCGGGTTAGGGGATTCCGCGATGACCATTCCGGAGCAACCGGCTACCGACGTCGAGGGAGCGCTCTCGGGCGAGGAAATCGACAAGATCGACGCCTACTGGCGCGCCTGCAACTATCTCGCCGCAGGCATGATCTACCTCCAGGACAACCCCTTGCTGCGCGAGCCGCTGCAGCCTGAGCACATCAAGCAGCGGCTATTGGGTCACTGGGGCGCGAGCCCCGGCCTGGCTTTCATGTACGTTCACCTGAACCGCCTGATCCGCCACCACGACCTCAACGCCATTTTCCTCGCCGGACCCGGCCACGGCGCACCCGGCGTGCTCGCGCCGGTCTATCTCGAGGGCACGGCACCTACGCCGAGATCTATCCGGACACCGGCGAGGACGTCGAGGGCATGCGCCGCTTCTTCAAGCAGTTCTCGTTCCCGGGCGGCATAGGCAGCCACTGCACGCCCGAGACCCCGGGCTCCATTCACGAGGGCGGCGAACTCGGCTACAGCGTCTCACACGCCTTCGGCGCCGCCCTCGACAATCCCGATCTGCTGGTGGCGGTCGCCGTCGGCGACGGCGAAGCCGAGACCGGTCCGCTGGCCACCGCCTGGCACTCCAACAAGTTCCTGAACCCCGTTACCGACGGCGCCGTGCTGCCGATCCTCCATCTGAACGGCTACAAGATCAACAATCCCACCGTTCTCGCGCGCATCGCTCCTGAGGAATTGCGAGCTCTATTCTGGGGTTACGGCTGGCGACCGCATGTGGTCGAGGGCGACGACCCCCGGCAGATGCACCTGCTCATGGCCGCGACGCTGGACCGTTGCCTCGCCGAGATCCGCGCCATCCAGGAGCACGCCCGCGCGAGCGGCGTAGCCGCCCGCGCGCGCTGGCCGATGATCGTGCTGCGCACACCCAAGGGCTGGACCGGTCCTGACGAGATCGACGGCCACAAGGTCGAGGGCTACTGGCGTGCGCACCAGGTGCCGATAACCGGTGTGCGCGAGAACCCGCACCGGCTCGCGCAGCTCGAAGCCTGGCTCAGGAGCTACCGGCCGGAGAGTCTGTTCGACGCCAACGGCGGACTGATCCCTGAGCTCAAGGCCCTCGCCCCCCAGGGCGACCGGCGGATGAGCGCCAACCCCATCGCCAACGGCGGCCTGGTGCGCAAGGCGCTGCGTATGCCGGACTTCCGCCACTACGCACTGGCGGTGGACAAACCAGCGCAAATCGAAGCCGAGAACACCCGTCCACTCGGTCGCTTGCTGCGCGACGTCATGCGCCGCAATGGCGACAATTTCCGCGTCTTCGGTCCCGACGAGAACACCTCCAACAAGCTCGATGCCATCTATGAGGTGAGCAAGAAGCTATGGCTGGCCGATTACCTTCCCGAGGACGAGGATGGCGGCGAGCTGGCCCGCGACGGCCGCGTCATGGAGATGCTCTCCGAGCACACGCTCGAGGGCTGGTACGAAGGCTACACCCTCACGGGGCGCCACGGTTTCTTCTCCACCTACGAAGCCTTCGTGCACGTTATCGACTCGATGTACAACCAGCACGCCAAGTGGCTCGCGATCTGCAACGAGATCCCCTGGCGCGCGCCGATCTCCTCGTTGAACTTGCTCATCACCTCGACCGTGTGGCGCCAGGACCACAACGGCTTTACGCATCAGGACCCGGGTTTTCTCGATGTCGTCGTCAACAAGAACCCCGAGGTGACGCGCATCTATCTGCCGCCGGACGTGAACTCGCTTCTATGCGTGGCCGACCACTGCCTGCGCAGCTCGGACAACATCAACGTCGTCGTCTGCGACAAACAGCTGCACCTGCAGTACCTGAACATGGACGAGGCGGTCAAGCACTGCACCAAGGGCATCGGCACCTGGGATTGGGCCAGCAACGACCAAGGCACCGAGCCCGACGTGGTGATGGTGGGCTGCGGGGACATCCCCACGCAGGAGGCGTTGGCCGCCACGGCGCTGCTGCGCCAACACTTCCCGAGCCTCACCATGCGCTTCATCAATGTCGTGGACCTGTTCCGCATGCAACCGGCCGGCGAGCACCCGCACGGCCTGTCCGATCGCGACTTCGACAGCCTTTTCACGATCGACCGACCCATCATCTTCAACTTCCACGGCTACCCGTGGCTGATCCACCGACTGGCCTATCGGCGCACCAATCACCGCAACCTGCACGTGCGCGGATACAAAGAGAAGGGCAATATAAACACCCCGCTCGAGCTCGCCATCGACAACGAGATCGATCGCTTCAGTCTCGCCATCGACGTCATAGATCGTTTACCCCAGCTGCACGTCGCCGGCGCACACGTCAAGGACACGCTGCTCGACATGCGCATCGAGTGCCGTCGCTATGCCCACTCGCACGGCGTCGATGCGCCGGAGATTCGCAACTGGCGGTGGCCGTACTGAAACCCGCCACCTGCCATGGCAGGCGCGTCGAGCCCATGTATCTCAGGGCGACGGGCCTACGCAGTCCAAAGCGCCGCGGGTCCGTTCCCTGAGGCCGGCGACGGTGTGTCGGGCGTCAGGCCACACCGGCGCCGCGCCGGCCAGTCCTGACGCACGCAGCGCTCAGTTCTTCTCGACGCTCTGCTGGGGGGACATTTGCGCGAAGGTCATCCGAAAGATGTCCCACATGGTAACGAAGAGTCCGCCGATCACCGGGCCGATGATGAGTCCGATGGCGCCAAACATCGCTAGCCCGCCTAGCGTGCTAACCAGGATGAGAATGTCCGGCATCTGGGTGTCGCCGCCCACCAAACGCGGCCGTAATACGTTGTCGATGGTGCCCACGACGAGCCCGCCCCATAACGCCAGACCAATGCCCGCCCCCGTCTGCCCCGTAATCAGCAGGTAGACGACCGCCGGTACCCATACCAGCGCCGGGCCTACCGCCGGCAGCACCGACGCCACCGCCATCACCGTCGCCCAGAACACCGCCCCGGAGATACCCGCGACCGCAAAGCCTATTCCTCCGAGCATCCCCTGGACGAGACCGACCACCAAGGTGCCTTTGATCGTGGCACGACTCACCGACACCGCCCGCTCGACCAGCCGCTGCTGGGCTTCGTCGGGGAGGGCCGTGTAGCGCATGAGTCGATCGAGGATGGTGGTCTGTTCCTGAAGAAAAAAGAACATCGCGTAGAGCATGATGAACAGACTCAACAGGAACCGCGCCGTACCGCGGGTGGCGTCCGCAGCGGCGTCGACGAGGAATCCGGCGACCGTTGCAGCCAACTCGCCCACCTTTGCCGAGAGCTGCGGGCCGAGGGCCGCGATCTGCTCGCGATACGGAACCCATTCCGGGAGCTCGCCCTTGAAGGTGCTCGGATCGCTCAGCTGCTGCTTGATCCACGGCATGACGTCGGCCGCCAGCTCGTTGGCCTGCACCACGATGACGTTCAGCAGCACGAGTCCCGGCAGGAGCACGCCGACGATGAGCAGAAGAAGCGTCGCGGCGGCCGCGATCCCTCGCCGTCGCCGCGTCAGCGAGAGCACCCGGCGATGCAGCGGTGACGCCATGGCGCTGAACACGGCCGCCAGGAACAATGCGACCAGAAAATCCCAGACCATGCCGATGAACAGCGCGGAGATGATGAGCGTGACGAGGCCGATGGCCAGCATTCGCATCCACGCCGGGTTTGCCGCTAAAGGTTGCATAGATACCTCGGGATCTCAGCTGCCTGCCTGGGACGAGAGTATCCGTGGGCCCCGATCAAAAGGCAAAGAACATACCCGGAGGCCTCGCAAGCTCGGTGCCTCGCGTCATGGTACAGCGCGCACGGCTATGTCCACGGTGGACACCGGCACGTGAGTCGCTGTCGGGTAGGCTGGCTTCGCGATGGCTCCTCGTCAGGTGCCCGCTCCCCTCGGCGCGGGTTCGGGCAACGGCCTGCGTCCACACGACGACTTTTTACCGGGGACTGCTAGACTGAGACGTAAGGGTCGAGTAATCGGATGCACGGGCGCGTATGACGGAACGAGATCTCGAAGCTGAAATCGCCGAGCTGCGCAAGCAGGTCGAGGAGCTGCTTGCGCAACGCCAGGCTGCCGCCGAGCCGCCGGCGGAGGAGCATGAGGAAGCTGCTCCCGAGGGCGCCCTGGGCGACGAGCTCGGGCAGCTGCGCGGTAAGCTGGAGCAGTTCCTGGAGTTGCTCCAAGAGGACATGAGGGAGATGCCGGCTACGAGCGCGGTGGCCATCTTTGCGCTCGGCATCCTATTGGGACGGTTCTTGAAGCGGTGAGCGGGGCGAGATGAACAACCCCGTGCAAAAGCTTCGCTTGCTCTCACGAGCGGAAATCATTCTCCTTCGCATCCACCTTCGGGTGCTGGCCCGGCAGACCGTCCTCTACGCCGTCGGGGTCCTGCTCGTGCTGCTGACGGTGGCTATGCTCAACGTTGCGATGTACGCGACGTTGGCCGCCAGGTACGGCAGCAGCATCGGAGCGCTGGTTGTTGCACTGATCAACGCCGTGCTGGCTGTAAGCGTGCTCCTGGTCGCGAGCCGAATCCGGCCCGGGCCCGAGGCAGCGATCGCCGAGGAGGCTCGGGATCTGGCAATGGCCGAGCTCAGTGCCGACACGGAAAGAGTTCGTCAGGGAATCACGGATCTGAAGACCGACGTCCAGCGTGTCCGTTCCGGATTCGGGGCCTTCGCCGGGGGCGGCGGGTCGCTGGCGAGCCTGCTGCAGCTCGCCCCGCTACTCGATCTGCTGATCGGCGCGCTCAAACGAGCGAAGAAGAAGTAGAGTCGCCCACAGCGCGACGGCGCTCCGCCGATCGCCAGTGCCCATACCACGCGTTGCCAGGCGACGCGCGAGGTGGCGTCGGATGCTGCCTCGATCAGGAGCGGGGCGCGTGGGGCGACGAAGTGTCGTTCGCCAACGTCGGCGATCAATACCCCCTAAGCGGCTCTGCCTCGCGTTGCCGAATCTGGTCCGTCCTCGCCCCGCTTGCTAGAAGCTTATGCCGAGAGCAACGCCCAGGCCGCTCATGTCGATATCCCATGCGAAATCGCCGTCCTCGAAATCAGTCGACATCATGCGGTAGGCGCCGATCAGCGACCACGTGCGGTTGAAGCGATAGCCGCCGCCAATAACGCCGTTCAAGACGCTGTCGGAATCTCCTGCCCCGACATCGCCGCGCAGAAACATCAGCCACTTCTCACCCCGCACGGGGAAGAAACGCAGTCCCACGAAACCATCGATCCAGTCCTGATCACCCGTAACGTCTCCGACGCCGCGCAGATTTACGTCGACCTCGAGCCCCTGACCGCGAAGCCCGAACAAGCCCTGCAGCATCGGGTTGAACTCGTAGACACCGCCCAGCTCATAGATAGTCATCTTGTTGTCCACCTCGAGCTTCCCCGCGGGCGTCTGGCCGTCCACCTCGAGGCTCGCGTAGAAGACGTCGGCAAAGTAGCCCCATTTGCCCTTTTGCGCCTCGAGCCTGATGGCGAAGGCGATGTCGAGCACATCGAGCAGATCGCTAAAGCTCGCATCGACCTCGATGTCCGTGTTGCGCACCGTGACGTTTCCGTCGATGGCCGTCGCCCAAAGATACGGGGCCACCATGTACTGCCATTTCTCCGATGACGGCTCGTGAACGACCTGCGCCATGGCACCATGAGTCCAAAGTGCGGTGCCAGCGAGCAAAGCGAACGTGCTGCTTAGGACTGCATTTCTTCGAGAAACCATAATGAGCTCCATTGAATGTTGATCACTAGACAAGTATGGCAGCGCTGCCTACAGGCTACGACAACACGACCGACTCCACGCAGACGCCCCNNACGCCCCCCGGAAATGAATTCTACCGCGCTCCTCGGGAGTAAGGGTGCGGGGGGAGACCATTCACACCTCCACACCGGCACCCGCAGGCCAAGCTACTTCGGAAACAACTACTGGATCTGCAGCCGCAGCTGCCAGTCGGCGCCGAACGAAGGTTTCTCCACATTGTAGAACGCCTGGGCCTGCATGTTGACCGGCTGTCTGCCGATGCTGAATACGCGGCCGCCGCCGAACGGTAGAGTCCACTTTTCGCCGCTCTCCGCCTCCCAGTTCGCGGTGATGATGGGTGCGCTGGACAAATACCAGCCGCCGGGGAAGTTGTAGTTGACAAAGTACTGCCAGGTGAACAGGTTAACGTCCTGATCGCCGGACCCGCCGACGGACCACACGTTCGAAACCAGCGAGCCGATGACCCACTGACCAGGCATGGTCAGCACCACGACGGACGGCCCGAGGCCCCATTTGTCCGAGCCCAGTCGGTCGTCGGTCGCCGTTGGAAGCAGCGCCACGGGTCCGACGCCCCACACCCACTTGCCCGAGTCCCTGGGCGAGAAGAAAGCCGTGAAGGTGGTATCGCCGAGCCCGTCCTCACGGTCCTCGCCGGGGAAGCGGGCCGGCTGCGAGATTACCGGCACAATGGTGCGGGTGATCAGATTCCAGCTTTCGTTGAGGGTGACCGGCCATACGGGCTGGATATTGAGCGTATTGCGCGTCTTCTCCTGCGGCCCCCACTCGAAGTCGTTGTTCTGCAGCGGGAGACTGATCAGGTCGGAGACCGGGTTCTGAGTCTTCTTGGCGAGGTCTTCCATGCCCTGGCCCACCTGCTGCGCGCGAGCCGCGCCAGCCATCAGCAGACAAATCGTCAATAGCGCTTGGACGAGCACCAGCAACGGCCGGGCTGGTCTGTCCCACGTTGTGAGCGGGGCTTCGTGAACTGAATGGCGCATCGAAGATTTTGCGACCCGCTTGTGCCCTATGACTTTGGCAACGCCTTTTTCGTCGACCGCGTGCGACCGGTCTCGTCTGCCAGCCGCTGGCGATATCGTCTCTCTGAATTTCGTTGCCGCATGGTAATCCAAGAGTGGTGACGCGGTCGATGTGACGGTTGTTTTCGATGTCGTCGGGAACAATCTTGCCGGACGCCACGCGGACGCGACGCGTCGCCCCGCTTGACGCATCGGCTTGCGCGGCAAGCCCGGCCCAGCTAGGCCAACTTTACGGCGCCTGCGGTCGGCAGGAATGCCTCCGTGGCCGCCGAAAGGAACAAGAATCTGCAGCGACAGGGCGGGATGTACCGCTGATCAGCGCGTAATTCGCGCAGCGGTTCTTGATATCGGAAAACAACGAGCGCACGGCCGGCAGTGCGATCCGCGAGGCGGTGATAGGCTCCCGCTCACCATCGTTGCACTCACCGCCGTTGAGCACGCCGATGCCCGCTAGCGCCTTCACGAGCGACTGATGGGGCGGTGCACCTCGCCGATCATTCAGCCGCTCAGTCTGCTCCGCACACGATGGGCGCGGCACGCAAAGGTGGCTACGCCCACTCCGCGGCCTGCCACAGCAGAAGGCTTCCGCGGCCATGGCCTTCCGATCACGGGCGGCTCAAGAATGCGATACGTTCCGCTCGCTCTCCTTGGGCTTGCGGCCGCGCCCCGCCAACAGACGATCGTAGACGGCGACAGGCAACCATCGACCCAAGGAGGCAATCAACGAAACGTGCAACGGGAAGGCAGAAAGCGGCTTACGGCGCAGAATGGCTCGGTGTATGCGTTCGGCGGCGCGCTCCACGTCCATCGACACGAGCCGGCTCTTCTTGCTGGCGGCCTTGAGTCGAACCGGACCGGGGAAGACTACTGTCACGTCGACGCCGCGACCGCGTAGATCGAGCCGCAGGCTCTCCATCAGAGCCGTCAACGCCGCCTTGGCGGCGGAGTAGGCGGCGCCGGTCGGCAACCCGCGGTAAGCGGCCAGGCTGCTCGTGGCGATGAGATGGCCCGCGCCCCGCGCGAGCATGCCGGGCAGCACCGCCTCGATGCAGTTGGCGACCCCCACCACGTTCAACGCCAGCGTGCGCTCGATCTGCTCGGCGGAGAATCCGTCGACGAAGGTGGGCTTGCCGCCGCCCGCGTTGGCCACCAGCCGATCGATCGGTCCGAGCTCGGCCTCGACGTCGCGCACCGCCGCGAGGACTCCGGCGCGATCCGTCACGTCGCAGGTAACCGCCAGCGCCCGGCCCCCCGCTCTCTCGATCTCCTCGACGAGGGCGCCGAGCCGCTCGCCGCGCCGCGCCAGCACCGCCACCGCATCGCCCCCCGCCGCCATGCGGCGTGCCAGGCTGCAGCCGATGCCGGAGGAGGCGCCGGTAATCAGCGTTACCGCCATGTCGATCGCCGATTTGCGCGGACCCGGGACGAACAGCCGCCCGTGGACCGACGTCAGTGCCGCGCGCTATCGGCGGAGTTCGCCGTAACGGCGGTGGCCAACGCGTCCATTCGCTTCTCCCAGGCCAGCTGATTGCGGCGCGCGTCGCGCACGTAGGGGCTCAGCTCGAGCGCGCGTCGCAGAGTGCGTCCGGCAATGCGCGCTGACCACGTCATGGGGCGTTCGAAGTCGAGAATCAGCACGACCCGCTCTTCGTCGGTGTCGTTCCAGACCTCGTGCTTACGGCTGTCGTCGAACAGGACGCAGTGGCCCTCCTCCCACGCGAAGGTCTCGTCCGCGACCTGCATCCGGCAAAGCTCGCGCCCGGCCGGCACCTTGAGACCGAGATGACAGCGGATCAGACCCTTGGTGACGCCGGCGTGGCGAGGAACGTGCTTGCCGGGGGCGAGGATGGAAAACCAGGCGGAGGTCATGCCCGGTATCTGCTCAATCAAACGCGTTGTCTCGGGGCATGCGGCGCAGTTGCGCTCGGAGCGAAACCCGTAGCCGTAGAGCACGAGCGTTCGCCAACGATCGTCCGGCGCGATCTTGTTCTGATCGGGCTGGATGTCCTGGATCAGCGGCAGCTGGTCCCGATACTCCAGAACACCATCCAGCTCGCGGCGTATCTGCCGCCAATTCGCCTCCAGCTCCGCGACCCACGGGAAGTTCGCGTTGTCGAAAATCGCCGGGTCGCCGACCAATGAGCGCCTGGCGATGAACTGGTCGATCCTACGGGTCGTCGTCTTACCGATGCGCTTGATCAGGAACCAGCGCGCGAAGCCGCCGGGCCCGAGCTGCTCCCACCGCGTACGCAGACTCACTGCCATGACTTGGGTTCCCTGCGATTGTGGAGTAGCCGCAATCGGCGGGCCGGACAACGCCCGCACCGCGCGGTCCCATCGATCTTGGGCGGACCGCTAGCATACAGGGCGGCGCAGCGGCGGAACAAGAGGTCCGCGGCAGGGCAGCAACCGTCAGTAATTCAAACGGCCATCCGTCCGTCGCTCTCGACCCCGGCGATGATTCCGCTCACGATACGCACGAACGCCGCCGAGACCTGCCGTGACGCAACACCGTCTATGGCGCGCCGACCCGATCGAGAATTCGCATCTCGGACACGTCGGCGATTCTCGCAGAGCGGCAGCGCCCGCTCGCTGCCGCGCGACAGCTACAATCTCGGTGCTAGCCGCGGTGCGAGCCGCGGCGCCGGCGGCAGGCGTCGTTGCTGCCCGGCCGCGCGGCGTCGAATTGATCGAGTACCCACGCGACGATAGATCGCACCCGGACCCCGTGCAGCATGAAGAGACGACAGCCTAAGCAATGAGTACAGACACCGCGAACAGCTCGGCACGGCCGCGCGCGCCCAATCAGTTCGTGCTGCTCGGAACGCGGCGCTTCCTGCCGCTGTTCATCACGCAGTTCTTCGGCGCCTTCAACGACAATCTCTTCAAGAACGCCCTGGTCATCCTGATCACCTTCGTCGTCGCC
>JABAHR010010406.1_pt1 | contig 11348 bp, 8 predicted proteins | sample 7062101 | NCBI WGS metagenome assembly JABAHR01 (sample SAMN14534553, study PRJNA622989) | marine sediment metagenome | biome: marine biome [ENVO:00000428]; feature: marine pelagic biome [ENVO:01000023]; material: deep marine sediment [ENVO:00002113] | place: India: Gulf of Kutch | collected...
TGCTGATCGACCATTACGACAACCGCGACCAGTTGTGGCGCTTCTCGGAGGCGCACTGCATCAACTACTACGACATGCCCACGTTCTGGTCCACGTTCGAGGCCCACTACGACCTGCAGTCGGGCCGCTATGTCGCCCAGGGCTTCGACAACCAGGACCCGGTCAACACCTTCAACGTGGAGATGAACCCCGCGCAGTTCACGCCGCAAGCGCTGCGCACCCGTGGCCGGCGTTGATTCTCGAGCGGGGGGCCGGCGCCCGCCGGCCCCCCGCCGTTCAGTCAGAGGGGAACCGCGACCAGGCCGTGAAGTTTAAAGCCCTTCGCAAGCTTCTGGGCGCACCGGCGCTGCTGGCGCTCTGGGTGCTGCCGCTCGCTGCGGCCCGGGCCGCCGATCCGGGCGCCCTGGATGTCGAGTATGCCGAACACCAGCCGCTGGCGGCGCATTCGCTGCTGCTGGACATCCTGCGCCTGCCATCCGGGCGGTTCGTGGCGGTCGGGGCGCGCGGCCACGTGGTGCACTCCGATGACGGCGAGTCCTGGACCCAGGCCGAGGTGGTGCCCACCCGGTCCACCCTGACCAGCCTCACGCGGGCGAACGGCCGACTGTGGGCCGCGGGCCACGACAGCGTGATCATCACCAGCGGCGACGGCGGCCGGAACTGGACCGTGCAGTACTTCGACCCCGATCGCCAGCAGCCGATCATGGACATTCATTTCTTCGATGACGAGCACGGGCTGGCCATCGGTGCCTATGGCCTGGCGCTGGTGACCCGCGATGGCGGCCGGCAGTGGGAGGACACGCTCATCAACGAGGAAGAGTGGCACAACAACGCCGTGCTCAGCATCGACGACGGCCCGCTGCTGGTGGCGGGCGAGGCCGGATTCAGTTACCGCAGCGAGGATCGGGGCGCGAGCTGGGAGACCCTAGAAATGCCCTACCCGGGCTCCATGTTCGGCGCCGTTGCCGGTCGCGAGGGCTGCGCCCTGTTTTTTGGCCTGCGCGGCCACGTGCAGCAGAGTTGCGACGGCGGAGTGCGCTGGGAAGAACTCGCCAGCGGCACGGAGGCCAGCATCGCGGGGGGGGTGCGGGTCGCCGGGCGCAGCGTCATGGTGGGTAACAGCGGTCTGGTGCTGGAGCTGGACGACAGCGGAGCGTTTTCGGCCCATTATCACTCCAGCGGCGTGGACCTGGCCGCCATCGTGCCTGACGGTACGGGGGGCTTCCTGATGGCGGGCGAAGACGGCCTGCATCGCTATCCAGAGGCGGAGGCACACCCGGGTGACTGACGACCGACACGCATTGCTGCACCGCGTCGCCACGTTCCTGATCAACATCCGGTACGCGGTGGTCGGAGCGTTCGTGCTGATCACCATCGCGATGGCGTTTGCCATGTCCCAGCTGCGCATCGAGACCGGCTTCAAGAAGCAGTTGCCGCTCAAGCACGAGTACATGCAGACCTTCCTGCAGTACGAGAAGGAGTTCGGCGGCGCCAACCGGGTGCTGGTCGCGCTGGTGGCACGCGACGGCAACATGTTCACCCCCGAGTTTTTCGAGGCCTTCGAGGCGATCACCAACCAGGTGTTTTTCATTCCCGGGGTAGACCGCGCCAGCGTGCGCTCGATCTTCACGCCGAACGTGCGTTTCGTGGAAATCGTGGAGGACGGATTTGCGGGCGGCAACGTCATTCCCTCGGACTTCGCACCGTCCCTGGAGATGTTCGAGCGGGTGCGCTCCAACATCGTGAAATCCGGTGAGGTGGGGCGGCTGGTGGCCGAGGATTTCAGCGGCGCGATGGTCTGGGCCAACCTGCTGGAGGAGAACCCGCAGACCGGCGAGCGACTGGACTACCGCAACGTCGCCAGCCAACTGGAGGCGATTCGCACCCAGCACGAGGGTGACGCGTTCACGGTGCACATCATCGGCTTCGCAAAGATCGTGGGCGACATCTCGGACGGGGCCCGCTCGGTGGCGTGGTTCTTCCTGGTCGCGCTGATCGTCACCGCCATCCTGCTGTACCTGTACACGCGTTCCATCTGGCTGACGGTGCTGCCGCTGGTCTGTTCCCTGGCCGCGGTGGTGTGGCAGATGGGCACACTCAGCCTGCTCGGCTACAGCCTGGACCCAATGAACATCCTCACCCCGTTCCTGATTTTCGCCATTGGCGTCAGCCACGGGGTGCAGAAAATCAGTGCCTGGGTGGTGGAAAAGGAGTTCGACGGGCGCACGCCGGACCAGTGGGCGAAGAGTGGTGTCGAGGACATCTCGGAGATTCGCCGCCGCTCCCCGATGCACGGCTCGCGGGAAACCATGAAGAAACTGCTGGCGCCCGGGATCATCGCACTGGTCTCGGACACCATCGGTTTCCTGACCATCCTGTTCATCCAGATCCGCATCATCCAGGAACTGGCCATCACCGCCAGCGTGGGCGTGGCGGTGATCATCTTCACCAACCTGATCCTGCTGCCCATGCTGCTGTCGTTCGTGCATCTGCGCGACCCGGACAACTATCGCCGGCGCTTGCTGCGGCGGGCGCACCGCAAATCGACGCTGTGGGCCACCATCGCCTCGTTCACCCGGCCGGAGCGCGCCCGGCTGGCCGCCATCGTCGCCCTGGTGCTGTTCGTGTTGGGGGTCTGGGTGGCGCAGGGCATGAAAATCGGCGATTCCGAGGTTGGCGTACCCGAGCTGCGCCCCGAGGCCCGTTACAACCAGGACGCGGTGCTGATCTCGGAACGGTTCTCGCTGGGCGTGGACCTGCTGACGGTGGTCGCCGAGACGGTCCCGGACGCGTGCACCGAAAATTTCGCGGTGATGGAGAACATCGATCGCTTCGCGTGGAACCTCAGCAACGTGGAGGGCGTGCAGAAGGTGATCACCCTGCCCATGGTGGCCAAGGTGGTCAACTCGGGCTGGAACGAGGGCAATATTCGCTGGCGCATCCTGCCACGCGACAATTACCTGCTGCGCCAGGCGCTCAGCAACATCGACACCGACACCGGCCTGCTGAACCGCGATTGCAGCGCCATGCCGGTGCTGGTATTCACCTCGGACCATCGGGCCGAGACCATTGCCCGGGTGGTCGCGCGGGTCAAGGAGCTGCGTGCGGACATGGACGTCGGGGCGCTCGACTACCGCATGGAGCCCGAGGTGCTGGAGGAGCTGGCGGGCGATGAGCCAGTGAGCGCCGATCGTCTGCGATTCCGCCTGGCGACCGGCAACGTGGGCGTCATGGCCGCCACCAACGAGGACATCGCGGCTGCCGAAAAACCGATGCTGGCGCTGGTGTTCGGGTCGGTCATCCTGTTGTGCCTGGTCACCTACCGCTCGGTGCGCGGCACCCTGTGCATCGTGCTGCCGCTGGTGCTGGTCTCCACCCTGGCCGAGGCGCTGATGGCCATCTACGGCATCGGCCTGAAGGTCAACACGCTGCCGGTGGTGGCGCTGGGTGTGGGTATCGGCGTCGACTACGGCATCTACATCTACAACCGCCTCGACACCCTCCTCAAGGAGGGCTTCACCTTGCGGGAGGCATATAACCAGACCGTGCGGCTGACGGGCCGGGCGGTGATCTTCACCGGATTCACGCTGGCCGCGGGCGTCGGCACCTGGATCTTCTCGGCGCTGCAGTTCCAGGCCGACATGGGCATCCTGCTGTCGTTCATCTTCCTGGCCAACATGGTGGGCGCGATCGTATTGCTGCCCGCGCTGGTGCGGTTGCTGATGTACCGCGAGGAGCAGGAGCCGGAGGGCTACAGCATCTGAGCCGTGCCCGGGTGGGTGGCCGGGCGCTTGCATTGATCGGACCAAGCACGTACATTCCGGGGCAGGCATGGAGCAAGACGACGTGAATCCAGTTCGCAACGCAATCGCTGACAGCGCCTGCCGTCGCATCCGACGCAGGAACCCCGGGCAACCGGCTGGGTAGCTGTCTGCACTTGCCAAGCGGCATATGGACCAGGAGACCCAGCCATCGGCTGGGTTTTTTTATCCCTGCGATCAGCGGGCAGAGTTGGCAGATCGGAGACTGAACGATGCAGCACTTCCTCACCACATCCGATTGGACGGCGGAGCAGCTCGATGCCCTGCTGGAACTCGCCCGCGGGCTGGAGCGGCGCCCGTGCAATGACCGCCTGGCCGGGCGTTCCATTGCGCTGGTGTTTCTCAACCCGTCGCTGCGCACCCGCACGTCCTTCGAGCTCGGCATGCAGCAGCTGGGCGGCATCGCCATCGTGCTGCAACCCGGCAAGGACGCCTGGGGGGTGGAGTTCCGGCCCGGTGTGGTGATGGACGGCGAAGCCGAAGAACACATCGCCGAGGTGGCCGGGGTGCTGTCGCGCTACTGCGACCTGATCGGGCTGCGTGCCTTTCCCGGCTTCCAGGACTGGTCGCATGATCGCCAGGACCCGGTGATCCGTGCGCTCGCCCAGCATGCCTCGGTTCCGGTGATCAACATGGAAACCATCGTGCATCCATGCCAGGAACTGGCATTGATGAAAACGCTGCAGGACCGGCTGGGTACGGTGCGCGGTCGCAAGTTCGTGTTGACCTGGACCTGGCACCCGCGGCCCCTGAACACCGCGGTGGCCAATTCCGCGCTGCTGATCGCCAGCAAGTTCGGCATGGACGTGACCCTGCTCTGCCCGGAGCCGGCCTACGTGCTCGACGAGCAGTTCATGCGCGAGGCGGCCGACAATGCGCGCGCCAGCGGCGGCAGCGTGACGGTGAGTCACGATATCGAATCCGCCTACCGGGGCGCCGAGGTGGTCTATGCCAAGAGCTGGGGCGCACTGCCGCTCTATGGCCGGCCGCAGGAGGAGTGGGCCCTGCGCGAGCACAACCGTCATTTCATCGTCGACGAGCAGAAGATGGCGCTGACCGACGCGGCCCTGTTCAGTCACTGCCTGCCGTTGCGGCGCAACGTCAAGGCCACCGACGGGGTGATGGATGCCGACTACTGCGTGGCCCTGGACGAGGCCGAAAACCGGTTGCACGTGCAGAAGGCCGTGATGATGACGCTGCTGGGAGCCGGGGCATGAGCGCGCACGCCGAGCAGGTGGTGCTGGCCTTCTCCGGCGGCCTGGATACGAGTTACTGCGTGCTGGCATTGCGCGAGCGGGGCTTCGAGGTGCACACCGTGTTCGTCGACAGCGGCGGGCTGGACGAGGCCGAAACCGACCGCATCCGCGAGCAGGCGTTGCGCCTGGGGGCCGCGGAACATCACCAGCTGGATGCCAGCCAGGCCATCTGGGATGAATTCGTGGTGCCGCTGGTCTGGAGCCAGGCGCGCGTGCTGGGCGAGTATCCGATGCTGTGCTCGGACCGTTACCTGATCGTGCAGCGCTGCCTGGAGCTGTGCGACCAGCTCGGCACCCGCCATTTCGCCCACGGCTGCACCGGCATGGGCAACGACCAGCTGCGCTTCGACCAGACCGTGCGCAGCCTCGGTGACTATGACATCCATGCGCCCGTCCGGGACCTGCAGAAGGTGGTCACGGATATCCGCGACCATGAGATCGGGGTGCTCGAATCCGCCGGCATCGAGGTGCCGGGCAAATCAGGCCGCTATTCCATCAACGAAAACCTGCTCGGGGTGACCATCTCGGGCAGCGAGGTGGACCGCTTCGAAGAACCGGGGCCGGATTCCTGGCAGCTGAGCCGGCCGCGGTCCGAGTGGCCGGGCGAACCGTTGTCGGTGACCGTGGAGTTCCGCTCCGGCGTCGCCGTTGGCCTCGACGGGGAATCCCTGCCCGGGCCCGAATTGTTGCGCACCCTCAACATGCGCTTTGGCGCGTATGGCGTCGGCCGCCACATCTACACCGGCGACGTCACCATCGGGCTCAAGGGGCGCATCGTGTTCGAGTGCCCCGGTATCGACGCATTGCTGACCGCGCACCAGGCGCTGGAAGATGCCGTCAACACCCGCCTGCAGAACCAGTTCCGGCACCTGGTCGCACAGCGCTGGGCGGAGCTGGTGTACACGGGCTTCTTCTACGAGCCGCACAAGGCGGACCTCGAGGCCTACCTGGCCAGTTCGCAAACCGCGGTCACCGGAAGCGTGCGCCTGCTCACGGAGGGTGGCCACGTGCTGGCGGTGGCGGTCTCCTCGGACAACATCCTGCGGGACCCGGCCGCGGTGTACGCGCAGAGCGCCCACTGGACACCCGAGGAAGCAGAGGGCTTCATCAAGCTGCTTGGCCAGAGCTCGACCCTGGCCGCCCGCATCCGGGGGCGAGGGCGGTGAGCAGGGAGCGCCTGCTGCGCCACCTCAAGGCCCTGGTGGCGTTCGATACGCAGAATCCGCCGCGAAACATCAGCGGGAAATCGCTGCTGATCGAATACCTGCGTAGCGCGCTGGGACCGAAATTCGAGATCGACGTGACCGATCACGGCGCCGGGCGGGTGAGTTTCTTCGCGCGGCGAGGTCAGCCCGAGACATTGTTCAACGTGCACCTCGACACCGTACCCGCACTCGAAGGTGCGCGCTTCCCACCCCTGGAGATGACCGTGGCCGATGACCGGGTATACGGCCGGGGTGCCTGTGACATCAAGGGGGCGGCGGCGTGCCTGCTGACCGTGGCCCGGCGGACCCCGGCCCCCATGGCATTGCTGTTCACCACCGACGAGGAAGGTGGCGAGGGCTGCTGTGTCGAACGCTTCATCGCGACGGGCGGGTGCCATTCGTTCCGGCAGGTCATCGTGGCCGAGCCCACCGCGTGCCGTGCGGAAGTGTTGCACCGGGGATACCTCTCGGTGCGGGGCGTGTTTCGCGGGCGGTCGGGTCATTCGGCCGAACGCCGTGCGCTGGAGGACAGCGCGGTGCATCGCTACTCGCGCTGGGCCGCCGCCGCCCTGCGCGAGGCGGACCGCCTCGACCAGGACGGCCTGCGCAGCTGCTTCAACATCGGCACCGTGTCCGGCGGCGTCAAGTCGAATGTCATCGCCGACCGGGTCGACCTGCACTGGAGCGCCCGGCTCCTGCCTGGCCAGAGCAACGAGCGTTTCCTGGACCGCATGCGTGCGCTGGAGGCTGGGGAACATGCCGAATGGCAGGTGCCGTTCGCGGGGCCGCCATTGCCCGGCGCGGACCTCGACAACGAGCAGGCGGAGGCATTCGCCCGGCAGCACGGCCTGGAGCTTGGCAACGGTCTCGATTTCTGGACCGAGGCGTCGCTGTTCGCGGCCGCCGGCATTCCCGCCCTGGTGCTGGGTCCTGGCCACATCGAGCAGGCCCACGTGGTCGACGAGTGGGTGAGCCTGGCGCAACTGGATCGGGCACTGGAAACGTACTCGCAGCTGGTGGCCGGCCATGGCTGAGGTGCGCGCGGTGGTGCTGGAATTGCTGGCGCAGCTGGGTTCCAGCCGCGAGGCGCGCCAGTACCTCAAGGAGTTCTCGTCGGTCGACGAGGCCCGGTTCGCAGTGGTCAAGGTGGGCGGGGGCGTGCTCGAGCAGCAGCTCGACGAGCTGGCCTCCGCGCTGGCGTTCCTGCACCGCCTGGGTCTGCGCCCGGTGGTGCTGCATGGAGCGGGCCCGCAGGTGGACCGGGCACTGGCCGAGGCGGGCATCGACAGCCGGCGTCACGAGGGCCTGCGGGTGACCGATGCGGCGGTCATGGAGGTGGCGCGACCGGTCATTTACGGCGCGAACCTCAGGCTCGTCGAAGCCCTGGAAGCGCGGGGCATCCGCGCCCGCGGGATCCAGCACGGCGTGTTCCGCTGCGATTACCTGGACCAGGAGAAGCTGGGGCTGGTTGGGCGCATTACCCGGGTCGATCTGTCCGCGCTGCGCAGCGCGGTGCGTGCCGGCGCCCTGCCGGTGGTGACCTGCCTGGGCGAATCGCCCTCGGGGCAGGTGCTCAACATCAATGCCGACATCGCGGCGCGTGAACTGGTGTGGGCCATCAAGCCGCACAAGATCATCTTCCTCACCCCCACCGGCGGGCTGCTCGACCGGGACGGGCGGATCATATCGGCGATCAGCCTCACCAACGACTACCGAGCGCTGATGGACCAGCCATGGGTGCATTCGGGCATGCGGCTCAAGCTGCAGCAGATCAACGAGTTGCTCAACGGTCTCGAACCCAGCGCCTCGGTTTCCATCACCTCGGCCGACAAGCTCACACGGGAACTGTTCACCTACCGCGGCGCCGGCACCCTGGTGCGCCGTGGTGAGGAAGTCGTCGTCCATGAAGCGGCGGATGCAGCCACGCTGGCGCAGGCGGCGTCCCGCATCGAGAGCTCGTTCGGTCGCGGCCTGCGCGCGGACTGGGCGCAGGGCCTGCGCGCGCCGCTGGTGCTGCTGTCGGAATCGGCCCGTGCCGCCGCGGTGGTGGTCGAGGGCTTCGAGGGCATTCCCTATCTGGACAAATTCGCGGTGACGCCCGACGCGCAGGGCGAGGGCCTGGGCGCGGCCATGTGGCAGGTGCTGCGGGCCCGCTACCCGCGGCTCTATTGGCGCGCCCGCACCGCCAACCCGATCGCCAGCTGGTATTTCCAGCAGTGCGACAGCGCGGACCGGCAGGGCCCGTGGGTGGTGTTCACCGTCGGCGTCGAGGATGCCCGGTTGCGTGCGCAGCTGGTGGAGGATGCGCTGGGCCGGGATTCCGGCTGGTCGGATCCCGAAGGGGTGGAATCATGAGCGCCACGCTGGCCCTGGTGGGTGGGCGCGGCTACACGGGTGCCGAAATGCTCGGCCTGGTGGCGGCGCACCCCGGGCTGGAGCTCGTGCTGGCGAGCTCCGCCAGCCAGGCAGGCGATCCGCTGCGCAGCGTCTGCCCGGCCTGGCCGCGGGCGGAAGACCGGTTCCAGGCCCTGGATCCGGCGGAGCTCGAGCACTGCCGCGCGGATGCCTGGGTGTTGGCGGTGCCGAACGGTGCGGCGGCGAAATGGGCGAAAGCCATCGGGGACCTGGACCCCGCCGCGGTGATCCTGGATCTCAGTGCCGATCACCGGTTCGATCCGGCTTGGGCGTATGGTCTGCCGGAGGCGTGCCGGGAGCGCATCGCGGGCACGCGGCGCATTGCCAACCCGGGCTGTTATGCCACCGGTGCCCTGCTCGGCTTGCTGCCCCTGCAAGGCCGGCTGGCGGCGCCACCCGTGGTGTACGGGATTTCGGGCTACAGCGGCGCCGGCCGCACGCCCGGGCCGCGCAACGATCCGCAGCGCCTGCGCGACAACCTCATGCCGTACACGCTTGCCGGGCACGTGCACGAGTTGGAGATCAGCCACCACCTGGGCTCGGAGGTGCGGTTCATGCCGCACGTGGCGGCTTTTTTCCGGGGCATCTCCCTGACCATCGCCGTGGAGCTTGCCGCGCCCGCCCAAGCCGATGAGTTGCTGGCCCGCTACCAGGACCACTACATGGGTGAACGCCTGCTGCGGGTGCAGGCCGCAATCCCGGAGATACGGGACGTGCGCGGGGGACCTGAAATTCACCTGGGCGGGTTCACGGTGGATGCGCGCGACGCGCGGCGCGTCACCCTGGTCGCAGTGCTGGACAACCTCGGCAAGGGCGCCGCGAGCCAGGCCCTGCAGAATCTCAACCTGGCCCTGGGCCTGCCGGAATACGAGGGGATTGTCGATGACTGATTTTCTGTGGCGCAAGGACGGGGGCGAGGCCGGCCCCGACGAGGTGGTGATGGAATTCCTGGCGGGCGAAGACGTCCAGCTGGACCGGGAACTGCTGCTGTTCGACCTGCGCGCCAGTGCCGCGCATGCCAATGGATTGGCGCAGATTGGCATCCTCGATGACGAGGAGAATGCCCGGCTCCAGGCCGAACTGCGAGCGCTGGCGGAAGAATACCGGGCGGGCCGGCTGGCGTTGGGCCCGCCGTTCGAGGACGGCCACTCGGCGATCGAGAGCTGGCTCAGCGAGCGGCTGGGCGCGCTGGGCGCCAAGATTCATACCGGGCGCAGCCGTAACGACCAGGTGGCCGTCGCCCTGCGCTTGTACCTGAAGGATCGCCTGGGCCGCCTGCAGGATGCCTGCGTCCGGGTCGCCACGGTGCTGCTGGAGCGCGCGCAGCGAGATCAGTCCATCCCCATGCCGGGCTACACGCATCTGCAGCGCGCCATGCCGTCCTCGGCCGCGTTGTGGTTGGCCGGCCACGCCGAGGCCTTCATCGACAATGCGGAATTGGCTGCCCTGGTGCGGGGCTGGCTGGACGCTTCGCCGCTGGGCACGGCATCCGGCTTCGGCGTCAACCTCCCCTTGCCGCGGCAGGCGGTGGCAGCAGAACTCGGGTTTGCGCGCCTGGTGCTCAACCCGCAATGCGCCCAGAACAGCCGCGGCAAGATTGAACTGCAGGCCATGGCAGCGCTGGCGGCCGCCACCCTCGATCTGCGCCGGCTGGCATGGGACCTGAGCCTGTTTGCGACCCGTGAGTTCGGCTTTGTGCGTTTGCCGCCGCGGTACTGCACCGGCTCGTCCATCATGCCGAACAAGAACAACCCGGATACCGTGGAATTGTTGCGCGCCACGCATGCCGTGGTGGTAGGCGCACAGGCGGAGCTGCAGGCGGTGCTCGATCTGCCGTCCGGGTATCATCGCGACCTGCAGGCCACCAAGGCGCCGCTGCTGCGGGCGTTCCGGGGCGGGCTGCAGGCCCTGGCGCTGCTGCCGGAACTGCTCGAGGCTTTCGAATGGCAAGAGGACCGCATGCGGGCGGCGATCACGCCCGAGCTGTTCGCGACCGACCGCGCGACCCGCCGGGCGGCCCGCGGGCAGCCGTTCCGGGAGGCTTACCGCGCGGTGGCCGCCGACCTCGAAACGGGCGCCGCGCCGGACGTCGAGGCCAGCCTGGCCGAGCGCGTTTCCCTCGGGGCCTGCGCCGAGCCCGCACTGGAGTTGCTGGCAGAGCGTCTGCGGGGATTGAAGCCGACCGCTGAGGCCCCCACCTAGTCGTTGTAGAGGGTAGTTGACAGCAGGGTTTCTGCCCCTATAATGCGCGTTCGCCCAGCGGTCCGATCATGCGTGTCCGGACTGCCAGTGCTTTGACTGAGTGTACGCTTGGCGTATAATGGGCGGCCCGCCCAGCACCGGGGTGGAGATTCCAGTTGCGAGTCTACCGGCGCGGCGATCCGAGAGGGTGACGGCCGCGGGGTGTGTGTGCGGATCCGGTTGCGAAATGCACCCGGCGAGAAACGTTCTTTAACAAGATACAGGTAACTTGTGTGGGCGCTCGCGTCATGGTGAAGCCATGTATGAGAGCGACCATGCCCGATTCATCTTTGGATGAATGATTGGGGCAGGGTTCAGCTTTCAGCTTTAAAACTTCGATGACGGACTTCGGTCCTGATTCAAACCTTTAAACTGAAGAGTTTGATCCTGGCTCAGATTGAACGCTGGCG